>OODJ01000491.1_pt1 | contig 40485 bp, 40 predicted proteins | sample 1671611 | NCBI WGS metagenome assembly OODJ01 (sample SAMN06348174, study PRJEB24527) | human gut metagenome | biome: human gut; feature: ankylosing spondylitis patient; material: feces | host: Homo sapiens | place: China | collected 2015-10 | reverse complement strand
TGTGGAAGTGGGCCACGCCGGGGAACTTTTCGGGCTGGTCGCAGTAACGGCCGATAACGCCGCCACCGTAACCGAACACGCCCACGATGCCGCCGTGCTTCCAGTGGGTTTCCTTTTCTTCGTAGGAAAGTTCCAGCACACCGAGCAGGTCTTCGGGGGCGTCAGCGGGGATCTGATAGTCCAGCCCGTCCGGATTGGCCGCGCGGTGAGCCGCTTCCTGTTTAATGTCGGACACAAAGCTCGGCCAGGGGCCGCTTTCAAGCTGGTCCAACAGGGGGGTTGCATGTTTCGCCATTGCCATACCTCCACATGGTTTGTTGTATCACATCGCGTGATGTGCCTTCGTCATGACGCTTGGGGCCGTAGTAGCCCGGAACCGCACACGACAAAACGCCGCCGGGGCGGCCTCGTCTTGCGGCCTGCACACATATGTGTGCCGCCCCAGGTGCTGTTCCCTGTCCGGCGTAGTCAGACGGGGGATCGCAGGCGCAGCGGCAGACGCTGTTGGACGTCCGGCACTGCGGACTGCAATGCAGTTCTGCTTCTTTTAGCGTATTTCTTTGGCGATGACAACCGCTGTTTCTTGTGATTGACCGCTTTTTCACAGCACAGACACAATGCGGGCTGCGCAGGCATGTTGTTTGTATAGTGCGGATAACTATGTGAAAAAAATATCATATCAACTTCTCCAAAAATATACGCTATGCCGCCCTGATAGACACGGTGCAGTCACGGGACCGGTCCATTGCCGGGCAGCCTGTGCAGAGCGTTCCGCTGTCCCCTGCGGGAGCGCCCCCTGTGCTCGCCTTGGCAAAAAAGGCATTAGCGGCTATGGTTCGGGCAGTATTTCACAGTGCCGCCGGGAGCGGCCCAGCAAGGAAAAAAGCATGAAAGACGAGCGTGGTTTGTACTATTTCCCCAATGCCGCGGACCACAGGGCCCGCATGTACGTGCGGCGCGGTGAGGACGGCGGCGTGCAGTTCCGCCTTTGGCAGTCCGACCATCCCGAGGTCTGGGACCGCCACCAGTGGCTGGACCTGCAGGTCATCGAAGACGCGGCGCGCCTGTACCGTGAGGAGCGCAACGCCGATGCCGATCCCCTCAAGCTCTATGATGCGGCCGTGGCCCGCGCCCTGCTGGAGGAGGCCGGTCTGTGAACGGGCGCTGGTCGCCGGAACGCAAGGCCTTTTTAGTGCGCGACCTGGTGCGTGACTACTGCCAGGTCTATGAGGGGCTGGAAGAGCAGCGCCGCCGTTTCGATCACGAAGGCGCCGTTTCCTATTCGTCCATCCGTGACCTCCTGGGCGAGGCCATGCGCAAGGGCGTGTTCTGGCGCCTCAAGGACACGGCGCATCACCTGTTCCGCAACAGCCAGTCCCAGACCCCGGACAAGGACGCCATCCTGCTCTGGCAGTATTCCGGCAGCCGTCATCCCGACGGCCTGGTCAGCCAGCAGCCGGTGGAGGCGCTCATCGACTGGTGCGTGGGCTATGCCTTCCATGAGTGCGCCAAACTGCGCGAGGACGCCTTCCAGCGCCAGCACTATGCCAACCGTCTGGCCCAGCTGGGACGCCATCAGGGCGTGACGGCCGAGCTCTACGATCCTTTGCGCCAGCTGGGCGAGCAGACCGCCGAGAGCTCCGCGCGCGAGCTGCAGCGCATCCTGCATGTGCTGCGGCATGGCCTGTTCCTGCTGCTTCGCTATCTGGAAGGGCAGGAGGACAACACGCATCTGGCCCGCTGGCTGGTCATGGAAGAGGCCCGGGCCCGTGCGGTCTTCGCCGACCTGTATGACGACCTGCTCTCCGCCCTGTACGGGAGCCGGCCCCAGCGCCTGTACATGCTGGCGGCCTGGGACCTGCTGGAGGCCGGTCGCAGCGAGGAGGCCCGCTGCATGCTGGAATGCGCCGCCCGTATGGGGCGCCTGGATGCCGAGAGTCTGACCCTGTTGCGGCAGCTGGAACAACTGCAGGAAGAGGGACGATGATGACGGAGCGACAGTTTTCCTTCCCCCGTCTGCTGGTGAACCTGTCCTGCCTGTTGCTGGCGGCCGTGCTGCTGGCCGGTTGCGGCAGCAGGGACACCTCCTGGCGCAAGGGCGGCGTACCGGGCTCCAAGCCCTATACCGTGCGCGGCAAGACGTACTATCCGCTCAAGTCGGCCCACGGCTTCGTGGAAGAGGGCGTGGCCTCCTGGTACGGCCCCGGCTTCCACGGCAAGAAGACGGCCAGCGGCGAGCGTTTCAACCAGTACAACATCAGCGCCGCGCACAAGATCCTGCCCCTGGGCACGGAAGTGCGCGTGACCAACCTGGAGAACCACCGTTCCCTCATCCTGCGCATCAATGACCGCGGGCCGTTCGTGGACGACCGTGTCATCGACCTTTCGCGCGGGGCCGCCCAGCGGCTGGGCGTCATCGGCAAGGGCACGGCGCGGGTGCGCATCCAGAGCCTGGGCGACGTGCCCCAGGTGGAAGACGGCGATGTGGTGCGCGGCAACTTCTTCGTCCAGATCGGCGCGTTCTCCAAAAAGGACAACGCCCAGGGCCTCATCGAGCGTCTCACCCGCAGCGGCCAGAAGGGCCGCATGATCTTCGGCAGCAACAACCTCTGGAACGTGCAGGTGGGCCCGTGGGAAGACTCCCGCAAGGCCGACGAGATGATGCGCGTGCTGCGTGCCCTGTACCCCCACGCCTTCGTGGTGGGCGACGGCGGCGCGAGCTAGCTTGTTGCCATCCTTTGACATGTCGAACGGCCCGTTTTTTATGGCATGGAGACGGCTTGAGGGGGGAAGGGGTCCCTTTTGAAAAAGGGTCTCCCTTCCCCCCTCAAACTCCCCCCATCCTCCCTAAAACTTTTCTTTTGGAGGCATGGCTGGTCTCCGTCGCTGTCCGGCAAGGACGATATCGCGCAAGGCTTGGTGCTCCGCTCCATCGGGTCCCGCCGTTGGGAGACAAGGGCGGCTGTTTCCTGCCCGGTGAGGGCAGGACGGATGACGGTCATACGGAAACAGGATGATGGATCGTTCTGCGGGAATAGCTGTCGAATGACGCGCGCTGGGGAAGAGGGAGGGAGCTTGAGGGAGGGGGGAACCCCTCTCGCGCCAGTAGAGGGGGGCCCCCTCCCTCAAGACAGCCTTTCCATCTAGAACAGCGACAGATGTTCCCGCACGGCCTTGGTGTGGCGGGCCAGGGTACTCTGGCGGCAGAAGTCGCGCACCAGCGGCAGGAAGCTGGAGGGTTCCAGCGCCAGTTCCCGGCCGAAGAGGCGTCGCCCGGCGCTGTGGCTCACATACAGGGCGCGGGCGGCGCGGGTCAGGCCCACATAGAACAGGCGGCGCTCTTCTTCCAGACGGGCAGCCTGCGCGGCGGGGGACATGTCGTCGTCCGGGTTCTCCAGCAGCAGGTCCCGGCGCATGGGCAGCAGGCCCTCTTCCAGTCCGGGCAGGAACACGGCCTGGAATTCCAGGCCCTTGGAGGCGTGCAGGGTCAGGATCTGCACCTGTTCCGAGCGGGCGCGGATGAGTTCCGCCTCATGTTGCAGGCCCAGCTGCTGCACAAGGGCCTCCCACTGGCCGCAATCCTGCCATGCACGGCAAAGCTGCTTCCAGGCCGTGCCCTGCCAGAGCGGGGCGGGCAGGCGGCTGTGCCCGGAAAGGCGGGCCTGCAGGGCCTGGGGATCGGGCAGGGGCGCGTCCGGGGCCAGATCCAGCGCCTGTTCCAGCAGGGGCAGCAGGTCGTCGCTCTCGGCGTCGTCGCTGACAGGGACAGGGGCCTCGCCCTGGCCGCGGGCGATGGCCAGACGCAGCACGGCGGCGCAAAGGGGATCTTGCCAGCAGTCCTCCTGCGCGGGCGCGGCGCAGGGGATGCCCTCCTGCTCCAGCGCGCGGCGGATGACCGGTATCTGGGCCTTGAGGCGCACCAGCACGGCCACGTCGCCCGGAGAAAGGGTCCCGGCCAGCTCGTCTTCCTGCGCGATCTGGTCCATGAGCGTATGGGCCGTGGCCCCCAGCAGCTGGCGGATGCGGCCCGCGATCCAGCGGGCCTCGGCCTGCTGGTCGGGGGCGGAGAAAAGATGCAGGCGGGCCTGCTCCCGGCGCATGGCTTGCAGGGCCCCGCAATGCCCGCGGCCCTGCAGCAGGCTCTGGGCCATGTCCAGCACGCCTTGGCTGGCGCGGTAGCTCTGGCCCAGACGGCAGACGCGCAGGGAGGGCCAGAGGGCGCGCAGGCTGTCCTCGCTCTGGCCGCTGGCGCCACGGAAGCCGTAGATGGCCTGGTCAGGGTCGCCGATGCCGAAAAAGCCGTTGCCGTCCTCGGGCAACAGGGCGCGGATCAGGCGCAGCTGCACCGGGGAAAGGTCCTGCACCTCGTCCACCAGCACATGCCGCCAGGGCAGGGCCGAAGCCCGGCGGGAGGGCGCAGGAACCGGGGCGGGGGCTGCCGTGGCGGCCACCATGCCCAGCAGGGACATCTGGCGTGGCACGGCGTGGCCTTTGTGCGGGGCTTCATGATGATCGGGCGTCGTGTCCGGCCCGGCGGAAGTCACGGGAGAAGGGGCAGACGTCTGGGCCGGATGGTGCCGTTCCGTCACGGCGGCAGCCAGCAGGGCCCGGCAGGCGGGCGGCAGCAGGCTGTGCTCCAGATCGGGCCGGATGTCCTCGCCCTGACGGGCGCGCAGATGGAAAAGGAAGAATTCCAGCAGGTCGGCGTAATCCAGCAGCGGGCTCTGGCTGCGCACGGTACGGGCGGCCTGCCAGTCGGCCACGGCGGCGCGCAGGTCGTCGGGGAGCTCGTCGGCGGACAGCCCCTGTTCACGAGACCACTGCAAACGCTCCCAAAGGCGACGCAGGGCCTTGCGTTCCTCGCGGCTCTCCGGGTGCCCGGCATCCACGAACAGGGCCTTGGCCGCGTCTTCGGGCAGGAGCAGCGCCGAGGGCAGCTCCCGCTGCACCACGCTCCAGGCCAGGGCATGCAGGGTATCGCAGCGGGGCAGGGCCGCGGGGACAGCGCCGTCTCCGGCCGGGGCCTGCAGGCGTTGCCGCATCTCCTGCGCGGCGCGTCGGGTGAAGGTCACGGCCAGCAGCTGCGAGGCCGGTACGTCATGGGCCAGCAGATATTGCAGACGGCCCACCAGCACGCGCGTCTTGCCCGCACCGGGCCCGGCCAGCACCAGCACGGGCGTGCCCGTCTCCAGCCCGGCGGTCAGGGCCTCGGCCTGTGCCGGGGAAAAGCCGCCCAGCGTACGCCCGTCGGGCGTGGCGGGCTCGGGTTCGCTTTCGGCAGGCGCGGCGCTGTCCTTCTTGCGGCGCACCCGGATGGCCGCCACCGTGGCGGCGGTCTCCTGCTCCGGGGCCTGCGGGGCGGGGTCCGCCACCTTTTTGGGCCGTCCGCGCTTGCGGGGCGCGGCACCGTCCAGCAGGCTGCGGCTGCGGGTCGACCCCTGCCATTCCGCGGCTTCTTCGGGGCTGAAGACGCGCACCACGCCGTATTCGCCGTCATAGCCGCCCTTGCGGATGACCTGGCTCCGGCGCATGCGGGCCACGGCCTCGCCCAGCGGCTCCCAGTGGCGGCGCACCTGCTCCTCGTCCATGCGGCAGAGGATGTCCAGATCGGGCCCCAGCTCGCGCAGCAGGGCCGCGTACTTGTCCTGCACCTTGCGCGAGCCGCTGCCCACGCCCAGGATCTCGCCCACCAGTTCGGGCAGGGGGATCAGGGGCCGGGCCTCCGGCTCATGGAGCAGGCTGGCGGGCGTTTCGCGGTCGGCCAGCTCGCAGACGCGGTGCAGCACGCCGATGGTCAGGGGCTTGCCGCAGACCGGGCAGATGTTGTCCAGGGCCAGGGCCTCGCGCGGTTCCAGCACCACGCCGCAGGCCCGGTGGCCGTCCAGATGGTATTTGCCCTCTTCGGGGTAGAATTCCATGGTACCCAGGAAGCGGCAGTCCTGGGGCTGCCGGTCGGGCGGCAGGCGGCGGGCCGCGGCCCGCAGGGCGGCGAAGATGCCGTCATAGGAGGGCTCGCCCGCAAAGAAGTTGGCCTCGCGGCCCAGATTGGCCCCGGAGTGGGCGTCGGAATTGGAGATGAGCGCGTAACCGTCCAGCTGGCTGACCATGCGGTTCATGCCCGGGTCCGAGGAAAGGCCCGTCTCCAGCGCGAAGATGTGGGAGGAAAGGTCGTCGAAGCAGTCCTCCAGCCGGTCGAAACCGGACTTGGAGCCGAACAGGGCGAACCACGGCGTCCAGACATGGGCCGGGATGAGCACGGCCTCGGGGCAGACATCCAGCGTCATCTCCAGCAGGTCGCGGGAGTCCAGGCCCAGGATGGGACGGCCGTCGGAATGCAGGTTGCCCACCAGCTCCAGCCGCTGCGAAAGGCGGTCGGCATCGTCCAGCGTGGGCACGAAGATCAGGTTGTGGACTTTGCGCACCTTGCCCTGACGCTTGTAGATGGAGCTGATCTCGGTCTGGAGCAGGAAGAGCGGCCCGTCGGCATCCGGCGGTGTCTTCCCCTGCAAAAAGTCCAGCTCCTCCGCCGGGCCGGACAGGCGGTACAGGCCGCTGGCCTCGTCGCGCACCAGCTGCTGGCGCAGCTCGTCCCGCCATTGCGGGTGGGTGAAATCGCCGGTGCCCAGCACGTTGATGCCCTTGCAGCGGGCCCAGGCAGCCAGATGCCGGGGCGAGAGCTGTTTGCTGGTGGCGCGGGAAAAGCGGGAATGGATGTGCAGGTCGGCGATGAAATTCATGGACAGGCTCCGCGATGTCAGGATGGGGAAACCGATATTGTTATGGAAAGCCGGTCGCAAGGCAAGGGCGGTGCATTCTCGCGACCGCGCCTGTCAGCTGCGGTGAGGGGCTCGGACCGTCTTCGGGGATAGGGGCACTTCCGGGTGGCCGCCATTGCGACGCCGGGCCGCTGGCCGTCGTGGCTCCCTGTTTTCAGGGATGGGAGGGCGCTATCTTTTTTCCTCATGGCCCGCGCCCAGCCAGGGGCAGAAGGCAAGGGCCCCGCGGCTCCAGCACTGTCCGTCGTGCAGGGGCAGGGGAGCTTCCAGCCGGCATTGGGCGGCAGCGTCCTTGCGCGCCAGCACCAGCACCCGTTTGGCGGCTTCTCCGGCGCGGGGGCAGAGGGGCAGGATGCGGCGGCAGCCCAGACGCTCCCGCTCCAGTGTGGAGAGCAGGCGGGACAGGTCCTCCGCCGGGAAGATGCAGCAGAACAGACCGTGATGGCGCAGCAGGCGCCGGGCCGCATGGCAGAACACGGCCAGCGGATCAGACGCGCCAGGCTTGGGGACGGGCCGCCACTGGCGGGCGTGCGGGCCGTCGTGCAGAGAGGCGGGGCCGCGCAGGGCGGCGTCGCGCCGGGCACTGGCCGAGGGGCGGCCGCTGCCCGTCAGCGCATAGGGCGGGTTGGCCAGGACGAGATGGAAGGCATTTTCGCCGCAGTCCCGCAAAAAATGCGTGTCGGCAAGGTCGCCCTGCCGGAAGCGGCACACATCTTCCAGCCCCAGAAGGCGGGCGTTTGCCGTGGCCGCAGCGCATAAGGCCGTGTCCTGCTCCAGCCCCAGAGCGTGCAGGTGAGGGGCGTTGTGTCCTCCGCGGCCTTCTCCCACCGGCTGTCCGTCAGCGGCAGCGGAGGGTGCTTCTGAAGGCTGCGTGCAGGGGCATTGGCGGGGCAGCGCGTCTGCCTGATGATAGTGCTCCGGCATCTCCGCCGTGCCGGACGAGAGATACAGGCACAGGCCCAGCAGGGCCGCACCGCAGCCGCTGCCAAGCTCCGCCACCTTCCGGAGGGCCGTTCCCGGCAGGGAGGCAAGGCTTTCCGCCGCGAAGGCCGCCAGCAGCAGGGCGTCCGCGCCGAAACGGTAGCTGTCCTGCGGCTGGTGCAGGCCCCGGGGGAAGAGGGCACGGGCGGTCGTGATGGTGGTATCGTTCATGGGCGTACGGTGGTGATGGCGGCTTGTTGGAGGGGAGGAGGGCACTGTGGGCGATGCCGCGGTTCGTCCTGTTGCAACGGACATGGCGTTCGCGGGCTGCCTTCCGGTGACTTTCCGCGAAACATGGAAAAGCTTCCCCACCTGAAAGGGCGGTTACATGAAAAAACAGGGCCATGCCTGCGGCATGGCCCTGTGATGCTTTACGGTTGCGCGGGAGACAGTACCGGAAAACGTGCCGGAGCCATTTCCATTGGCATTATCGAATATCTTTGGGCACAGACGGTATCCCCGTGGGCAATGCCGTTTGCCTTTCCTGTGTGCGGGTTTTGGGGAAGAAGGGGGTACGGGGGAGGGAACCCCTTTTTGCCGCCAGCAGCGACCGAAGGCGGCCGCTGGCCGTGCCCGTTGTACGGGCATCGATAGCAAGGATTAAGGGGCTCCCTCCCCCGTTTTTCCGTTTATTTTGATATGTTACAGCAAGGCGCCGTCCCAGTTGAACAGGCCCTGGCGCCGCATCTCGGGCAGGCTGGAAGGCGGGTTCTCTTCCAGACGGGCGAAGAAGCTGTAGCCTGCCTGCTGGAGCTCCTGCCGCTTGGCGGTGAGATCCAGGGGCCAGCCGGGATAGAGCCAGACATTGCCGCCGTACTGGCGGGCCCAGAAGACCTCGCCCTTGGGGCTCATGAACGGCTCGTTGGGCTTGATGCCCAGCAGGCCGAAGCGGCTGATGCCCACGGGCCAGAAGCCGCCCAGCACCATGCCCAGCGGCAGCGGGCTCTGGCGGGGCAGGGCCAGGATGTCGTCGGCGGGCAGTTCGGGGCTGATGTACGCGCCCTTGAAGCCCATGTCGGCCAGCACGCCCAGCGCGGCGGCATTGGCCACGTTGCAGAAGGGCCCGGCCAGCAGATCGAGGGCGTCGCTGTGCTTGGGATTCTCGGGCTCGTCGTTCATGCGGGCCAGCAGTTCCGCCGGGAACAGGTCACGCTGCCAGGGGGCGTTGCAGACGAAGTGGCGCGCGCCTTCGCGGGTCAAGTGGGCCAGACGGCGGCGGATGGCCTCTTCCTCTTCGGGCCAGATGACGGGCGGCAGCCACCAGCAGATGCGCGGAGCGATGGTACGCGAGATCTCGGCCGTGCGCGGCGAGAGCCACAGGCCGGTGTTCTGGCTGCGGCAGCCGCGGGTCTCGCGGCCCTGCGGCATGCTGGCGCGCACCACCATCTCGGGCCGGGGCGCGGGCCTGACGGGCCGGGGCAGACGGGGCTCGCTCTCCACGGCCTTGCTGGGCCGGGTGGGCATGCGGTCGAGCCGGGCCTGCCACTCCCTGAGGATCTGCATCAGCTCGGGCTCGCGGCGGTCGATGAGGAAGACCGGCGTGCCCGCCTTGGGCGTCTTGTGCTTGGGCAGGCGCAGCATCAGGGTGCCCGCCTTGGGCGTGCGGCGCGTCACGGGCAGGGTGGCGTGCCAGCGTTCGTCTTCCACGCCCACGCGCAGATAGTCCTGCGGCAGCAGCTCGAAATGGGGCTTGAGCAGCACCTGGCCTTCGGGCGTCACATTGATCTTGCCCGCCAGCAGGCCGGAGCTGGTCTGCCCCGACGGGTCGGTGGGGATGAGGTTGTCCTTGTGCGGCAGGAAGCGGGCACGGCTGCCGGGACGGCCCAGCGCCATCTCAAGGATGGCCTCGGCGTCCTTGCGGGCCTGCGGGTCGCCGGGATTGTCGCGCAGCATGCGATAGGCCGTGACCACGTGATAGACGTAGTGCGGGCCCTTTTTGCGGCCTTCGATCTTCCACGAGACCAGATGCGGGATGTGCAGCAGGGTCTTGGCCAGCACGTCCAGCGAAAGGTCCAGACAGGAGAAGAAACGGCCGTCGCGCCCCTTGCCGGGGTTGCTGCGCTGGGGCCGGGGACGGCGCATGTCGCGGCCGCCGTCACGACCGTTGCGGCCCTGTTCGCGGGCCTGCTGTTCGGCCTGTTTGGCCATGGCCGCGGCAGCGGCGCCGCCCTGACGGTAGACGCGGCGGCAGGGCTGCACGCAGCGGCCGCGCAGGCCGCTCTTGCCGCCCATGTAGCTGGACCAGTAGCAGCGCCCCGACACGCAGTAGCACAGCGCGCCGTGGACGAAGCATTCCAGATCCAGCCCTTCGGGACAGGCCTCGCCCATGGCGCGGATCTCGTCGATGGAGAGCTCGCGCGGCAGGATGACGCGGCTGGCGCCCAGGTCCTTGGCGGTCTGCAGGCCCTGCGGGTGCGTGATGTTGGCCAGGGTGGAGAGGTTGATCTCGCCCTCGAAACCGGCCTGCCGCGCCAGATCCAGCATGGCCAGATCCTGCACGATGATGCCGTCGGGGCGCACCTGCCGGGCCAGACGATGGATGAGACGGTAGGCCGCCGCGGTCTCCTGCGGCTTGACCAGCACGTTCATGGCCACATAGACGCGGGCCTGTTCCTCGTGGGCCAGGTCGGTGAGGCGCGAAAGGTCGGTAAGGCCGAAGTTCTCGGCCTGCATACGGGCCGAGAAGTGCTTCAGGCCCAGGTACACGGCGTCGGCGCCGGCGGCCAGGGCCGCGGTGAAGCACTGGGCGTCACCGGCCGGGGCCAGGATCTCCGGGCGTTCCGGGGTAGGGGCGGGCAGGATGATGTCACTCATGCGTAATAATATTCCTTGAACCAGGCCACAAAGCGCTCGATGCCGGTCTTGAGGGGCGTCACGGGCGCAAAGCCCGTGGCCTGCGACAGAGCGTCGATGTTGGCCCAGGTGGCTTCCACATCGCCGGGCTGCATGGGCAGCAGGTCACGGATGGCCTTCTTGCCCAGCGCCTCTTCGAGGGCGGCGATGAAATCGTTGAGTTCCACGGTCTGGTTGTTGCCGATATTGTAGATGCGCCACGGCGCGGAACTGGTGGCCGGGTCGGGGGTGGCGGCATCCCACTGCGGGTCGGGCTTGGGCGCCAGGGGCAGCAGGCGCACCACGCCTTCCACGATGTCGTCGATATAGGTGAAGTCGCGGCGCATGCGGCCGCCGTTGAACACCTTGATGGGCTCGTCCTTCATGATGGCGTGGGCAAAGAGCTGCAGGGCCATGTCCGGGCGGCCCCAGGGGCCGTAGACCGTGAAGAAGCGCAGGCCCGTGCAGGGCAGGCCGTACAGATGGCTGTAGGAGTGGGCCATGAGCTCGTTGCTCTTCTTGGTGGCCGCGTACAGGCTCACGGGATGGTCCACGTTGTTGTGTTCCGAGAAGGGCTGGCTGGTGTTGAGCCCGTAGACCGACGAGGAGGACGCGAAGACGAAGTGCTGCACGCCGTTGTGGCGGCAGCCTTCCAGCAGGTTGGCAAAGCCCACCAGGTTGGAATCCACATAGGCCATGGGATTGATGAGGCTGTAGCGCACACCGGCCTGGGCCGCCATGTTGATGACATGGGTGAACTTTTCGGCCGCGAACAGGGCGCTCATGGCTTCGCGTTCGGCCATGTCCTGCAGCACGAAGCGGAAACCGGGACGGCCTTCCAGCTGAGCCAGACGGTCTTTCTTGAGCTGGACGTCGTAGTAGTCGTTGAGGTTGTCCAGGCCAACCACGGTGTGGCCCTGGGCCAGCAAACGGTCACAGAGATGATAGCCGATGAAGCCCGCGGCTCCGGTAACGAGAATATGCATGCTGTCCTCCTGTTGGCGCAGACTAAGCCAGAAGCGCTTCCGGGGCAAGGGTTTGCTCTTGCCTCCGCTGCCCCGCCCGGCTATGTTCGGGAACATGAAAAATAACGAATCCACCTTTGCGTCCAGCAACGCTTCCGAAATGCGCAACAGCGCCGCCGGGACCGGCAAGAAAGCCGCCGGTGCCGCCGCTGGCAAGACCGGAGCCGCTGCCGACGCCGGCAGGGACGAGGCCATCCGTCACTGGTACAAGGGCGAGAATCGCGACACCATCATCTATCTGCTCATCGCGATCTTCTTCCTTGAGCTGATCATCGGCGGTATCGCCTTCTTTTATGGCATCATGCACGCCAAGCCGTCGCTGGCCGGAGGCCCGCCCGAAGCCCAGTTCCCCATCCTGGGCTGGGCCATCGGCGCTGTGGCCGCTCCGGTGGCGCTGCTGCTCATCGTGCATCTTTCCGGCCTCTGGGTCTCCAACACCCTGGAGCGGGAGCGCCAGCCCGGCAAGCCCGGCTCGGAACGCATGGTGCCCAAGCGGCTGCGCTATTTCTACGCCTGTGTGCAACACGCGCCCACTGTGGTCATCCTGCTGGGCATATTGCTGCTGGCCGCGGCCCTGGTCTTCGTGGACGGCATGTTCTCGGCCGTGGTGGCCTTTGGTGCCGCACTCAAGCCCTACATCCCGTGGATCGCGGGCAGCATCGCGGCCCTGCTGGCGGCCTGTTATCTGGGGCGCCTGCTGCTCATCTACCGCCACCGCCGCATGGAGCAGGAATACGCCTACCGGCGCGAGGTGCTGGAAAAGACCGGCATCGTGCTGGTGAGCAAGGGCAGCATCCCCCTCAACCGGGGCATCGAACCCTTGCAGGCCGTGGATGGTGGCGGCTATGCCCTGCCGCCCGGCCCCGCCTACACGCCTGAGGAAGCCGCCGCCGATGCCGCGGCCCTCGAAGCCGGGGAAAAGAAGGGCGACGCGCCTGCCGAGGACATCGTGGACGTGGACCCCGAAGACCTGGGCGAAGCGCCCAAGAATACGGCCGCGCCCCGCAAGGACGACGTGACCGACGCCGATGTGGTCGTGGAGGATGGCAAGCCCAGGGCCTAAGCAACACGGGCTGAGGCACCGGCATTTTTGAGCGAAGGAGTTCCTCCTCCCTCAAAGGCGGCTGCTCCCGCTGCCGTGATCGCTTCCATCGCAACGGGGAGCGTGCGGGCGGCATCCGGTCGGCCCCGTCCCTTCCCGGCGCGTTTTATTTCAAAAAGGAGAGGCTCCTTGAGGAGCCTCTCCTTTTTTATTTTTGCTTGTCGTCCGTGTCCCGGTGCGAGGCCCGGGCAAAGACGACGGCCCGCTGCGGCCTAGTAGCGGTAGTGGTCGGGCTTGTAGGGGCCTTCGACCTTCACGCCGATGTAGTCGGCCTGTTCCTGGGTCAGGGTGGTCAGCTTGACGCCCAGACGGGCCAGGTGCAGGCGGGCCACTTCTTCGTCCAGTTCCTTGGGCAGGGTGTAGACCTTCTTTTCCAGGTCGCCCTTGGCCAGCTTGATCTGGGCCAGGGTCTGGTTGGTGAAGCTGTTGGACATGACGAAGCTGGCGTGGCCGGTGGCGCAGCCCAGGTTCACCAGGCGGCCTTCGGCCAGCACGATGATGCTGCGGCCGGACTTGAGGGTCCACTTGTCCACCTGGGGCTTGATGTTCAGCTTGGTGATGCCGGGGGTGGACTCCAGGTAGTGCATGTCGATCTCGTTGTCGAAGTGACCGATGTTGCAGACGATGGCTTCGTCCTTCATGCCTTCCATGTGTTCGCCGGTGATGACGCGCAGGTTGCCGGTGCAGGTGACGTAGATGTCGCCTTCGGCCAGGGCGTCTTCCATGGTGGTGACTTCAAAGCCTTCCATGGCGGCCTGCAGGGCGCAGATGGGGTCGATCTCGGTCACCAGCACGCGGGCGCCGAAGCCGCGCATGGACTGGGCGCAGCCCTTGCCCACGTCGCCGTAGCCCACCACGACCACGACCTTGCCGGCCACCATGACGTCGGTGGCGCGCTTGATGCCGTCGGCCAGGGACTCGCGGCAGCCGTAGAGGTTGTCGAACTTGGACTTGGTCACGGAGTCGTTGACGTTGATGGCCGGGAAGAGCAGCTTGCCTTCGGCTTCCAGCTGGTAGAGGCGGTGCACGCCGGTGGTGGTCTCTTCGGAGACGCCCTTCACCTTGGCGGCCACTTCATGCCAGTGGTTGGGATCTTCCTTGTAGCGCAGGGCCAGACGATCCATGATGATCTGGAATTCCTTGTTGTCGTAGGTCTTTTCCAGCAGGGAAGGATCGTTTTCCACTTCCACGCCCTTGTGGATCATCAGGGTGGCGTCGCCGCCGTCGTCCACGATCAGGTCGGGGCCCTTGCCGTCAGGCCAGGTCAGGGCCATTTCGGTGCACCACCAGTAATCTTCCAGGCTCTCGCCCTTCCAGGCGAAGACCTTGGCCATGCCCTGCTCGGCGATGGCGGCAGCGGCGTGGTCCTGGGTGGAGAAGATGTTGCACGAGGCCCAGCGGATGTCCGCGCCCAGGGCGTGCAGGGTCTTGATGAGCATGGCGGTCTGGATGGTCATGTGCAGGGAGCCGGTCACGCGCAGGCCCTTGAGGGGCTTCTGGTCACCGTACTTGCGGATGCACTCCATGAGGCCGGGCATCTCGCGCTCGGAGAGCTGCATTTCCTTCTTGCCGAAATCGGCCAGGGCCATGTCGGCCACTTTGTAGGCCAGGGAAAGGTCCAGGGCTTTGGTCATCGTTCCATTCTCCTTGAGGAAGTATGTTGGGCCGCTCCACAAAAGGGCGGTCTGCGGCATGGTCGTTGTCCCCTGTTCGGGGATGGTGCGCAGCCTTCGGTAAGGCCGCGCGGGAAATCTTGTGTGCCTTTTCCGGGCCATATCCCCCCCGGGACAGGTGCGCCGTTCCCCATCGGGGGCAGGCTTTCCTGAATGGAGCACGTTTGGGGGAAGATGGGGCACGGGGGGCCTTCCCCCCGAAAATATCCCTAACAGGCGCGTGCCTGCACCAGCAGCAGAAACAGGCCGCGGCCCACGGCCTGCCGCGTACAGGACAGGACTTCGAAACCGGCCTGGCGCAGGCGTTCCTGCAGGCGTTCTTCGTCGAAGCCCAGCCAGCGGTCGCCGTAGCGGCTGCGCATGGTCTCGTCGTGGTGCTGGAGGAAATCGGCCACGAACAGGTGCCCGCCCGTGGTCAGGCTGCGGCGGATCTCGCGCAGGCCTTCGCCGGGGTCGGACAGGTGGTGCAGGACAAGGTTGATGCAGGCGAAGTCCGCTTCCTGGTCACGCAGGGGCAGGTGGTCCAGCTCGCCGATGCGCAGGGAGATGCGGTTCTCGTTGGCCAGATCCACGGGGTTGAAGCGGCGGCGGCACATCTCCAGCATGCGGGCCGAGCCGTCCACGCCGATGAGGCTCCGGCTGGCGGGCAGCAGGCGCTCCAGCACCGCGCCGGTGCCGCAGCCCAGGTCCACGGCCACGCGGCAGCCCTCGGGCACGGCGGCCAGCACGGCGGCGGGCAGGTCGAAATCTTCCAGCACTTCGCGGTTGAGCTCGTCCCAGTCCTCGGCGATGGCGTTGAAGAACTGGCGCGTCTTGAGGGCGCGTTCCTCCAGGATCTGGGCCGCCATGGCCAGATCCTCGCGCATGGCCGTATCCGTATGCAAAAAGGGCCCCATGGCCTGCAAAAAGTCGCTGGCCTCGCCGCAGCGCGTGGCGGCATAGAAGACCCACAGGCCGTCCCGGCGCGAGGTCAGCAGGCCCGCTTCGGTCAGGATCTTGAGGTGGCGCGAGACGCGGGACTGCCCCATGCCGAGGATGCGCACCAGCTCGTTGACCGAGAGTTCGTAATGCAGCAAGATATGCACCAGTCGCAGACGGGTCTCGTCTGAAAGTGCCTTGAAATATACCAGTGCCATGCGTGCCCCTGTACGGCGCGCCGGGCGCGCCTGCGATCTATGTATCAAATTTGCTTGATGCAAATATCAGTCTATCTGGATATAGTCAAGGAGTTCCATGTCCTCGCCTTCCGATGCTGCCCCCGACCGGTCTTCCGCTGCCGGGGAGGAGACAAAAAGACGGTTGTCGCGCAAGCGGGTGACCGTTATCACGGCCACGGCCCTCTCGTTGCTGGAGGCCTGTGGTCTTGAGCCGTCTCCGGCGCGCTCGGAAAAGGCGGCCGGGAAGGGGAAAAAGGCGACGCAGGGAGAACCACCGGCCGAAAAGGCATCGGCGGATGGCCTTGAGGAACGGCAGGCGGCAGGCTCGGCGTCTTCCCGCGAGCGGAACGGCGGGCGGAAAAAGAGATCTGCGCCGGACAGGGCTCCCCGGGAAGCGGCGGACGCCGTCCCACAGGAAGATGCATCGCAGGGCGTTGCCGCCACCAAAGCCGCGCTCCCGGAAATCCCTCCGGTGATCCCGCCCGCCGACACGGCCGCGGCCACGGTACCGCCGGGACCTGCCACTCCTCCGAAAAAGACGACTGCCCGGCGTCGTCGTGCGAGCGGCACGAAGGCCGCGCCGGTGACCGATACCGGGGCAGTTCCCGCTACCGAGCTGGCTCCCGCGTTCGGGTCTGTCGCACAGGAGGCCTCACCACCGGTAGTGAAGCCTTCTGCTGGCCAGTCCGCTGTGGAGGCGGCAGCATCCGTACCGGGAGAGGATCAGCCTCACTCCGGCGCACGGCGGAGAGCCGTCTCCCGTGCCGGGCGTGCCTCCACTTCCGGCGGGCGCGGCCGCAAGAAGGCCGCTGCGACCACTCCCGCATCCGCGGGGGAAGCCGGTCCGACCACAGCCCCGGTACCGGAGCAACAGCCTGCGGAACGTCCCATGGATGCGGCGGCACTGGCTGCCGAGGCGGACCGTCTGGCTGCGGAATACGGCCTGTCGTCATCGGGCGGCGGTCTGGTGGTGCTGCCCGGGGACGATGACTGGGATGATTTTCCCGCTCCTCCGGATAGGGAAGCGTCGTCCGCCCGGACGGCGGCTCGTGGTACGGAGACGGTCCCGGCCGTTGCTTTTCCTGAATCCGTACCGTCAGCGGCGCCCTTCGCTGCGGCGTCTTCTGTTGCTCCCGTCCCCGAAGCCACACCTGCGGAGGCAAAAAGCTCACCCAAACGTCGTCGTGCGGGCAGTCCGAAGGCTGCACCTGTGGCCGAGGACGGGCCGGTTCCCGTGGCCGAGGCTGCCGCACAGATGGCCCCACCGTCAGAGGGATCTTTCGCTGTTCGGCATGCCGCTGATGCGGAGGCCGCTGTGCCTGATGCGGGGTTGCCCCAGCCTGCCGCAGGGCGGAGAGCCGTTTCCCGCGCGGGGCATCCAGCCGCATCCGGCGGGCGCGGTCGCAAGAAGGCTGTTGCAACCACTCCCTCATCCGCGGGGGAAGCCGGTCCGACCACAGCGCCGGTACCGGAGCGACAGCCTGCGGAACGACCCATGGATGCGGCGGCACTGGCTGCCGAGGCGGATCGTCTGGCTGCGGAATACGGCCTGTCGTCATCGGGCGGCGGTCTGGTGGTGCTGCCCGGGGACGATGACTGGGATGATTTTCCCGCTCCTCCGGATAGGGAAGCGTCGTCCGCCCGGACGGCGGCCCGTGGTACGGAGACGGTCCCGGCCGCTTCTTTTCCTGAGCCCGTACCGGCAGCGGCCCCCTTTGCTGCGGCGGCTCCTGTTGCCCCCGTCCCCGAAGCCACACCTGCAGAGGGCAAAAGCTCACCCATGCGCCGCCGTGGGGGCGGCACGACAGCAGCGCCGGTAGCCGGCAGCGGGAACGCTTCCGTACCGCTGGCCGGAGAGAAGGGAGGAGCGTCACCAGCCGCACCCGGCGATGCGCGCATACCGGAGGGAAGCCCTGCTCCCGTACAGGGAGCTGTTTCTTCCGCATCTGCCGGACACCGCGCAGAAGGGGAGGCAAACGGGACTGCCCGGCCCGCAGCGTCCCCTGTGGCCGGGGCCCCTTGTCCTGCACCGGCTTCCGGGACAGGCATGGGGCGGCGCGAGGCCGCGTTCCGGCAGTGGGCCGCGGACATGCAGGCCCGTTTCGATGCCGGGCTGGAAGCGGAGGAAGACCGGGCGGCACGGCGCAAAGACTCGCTGGTCGTGCTGCCGCCGCCGACGGATACGGGCGGGAGGAAACGCCGGACAGCAAAGAAGGCACAGGCCGACGCAGCGGAGGCCCCGCGCCCGCGGACGTGGATCACGCGGCGGCGCAGCACCGAACCCGGGCACGAGGCCCGCTTCGAGGAATGGCACGGCCCGGCACGGACAGGGAGCGTGCTGGAAAAGGTCTTCATCTCTCTGGGCGCGTCCCCGGAGCAGGCGAAGCTGAGCCGCTTGTGGCGCAGCTGGGATGCCGTGCTGGGGCCGGATCTGGCGCCATTGGCCCGTCCGCTGGGCCACCATGACGACAAGCTGCTCATCGGCGCCGAAGACGCCGTGCTGCTGCAGGAGCTCTATTATATGGGGCCGGAGATCGTGCGCCGGGTCAATGAGTTCCTGCAGGAGGATTTCTTCACGGCGGTGAAGGTCTCCCTGATGCTGGACCATCAGGATCTGGATGCGCCCAGCCCGGTGCTGGAGCGCTCCGCCGGGCGTCCGAAGGAAGAAGTCCCCGCGCCTTCCGGGGCCAGTCTGGGGCTCATGGATCCCGAATCGGCCGTGGCCCGCTGCTATGCCCGCTTCCTGGGCATGGAGCTGCCCGATCCCCGCAAATGACGGGCTGGAGCCGCCGGGAGGCGGGATTGACAAAGCTTTTCTTGCGATGCTAGGGTCAGCCGGTGTCGTGCTGGCCTTGCTGCTTTGTCGCTGTGGCTGCCGTCACGCTGCAGCTCAAGGGGAGGGTGCCATGCAGGATACGCTGGAAAATATCAGCCTCAAGCACGATAATGGCGAGGACATGCGCTTTCGTGGAAGCCTTTCCTCCGAGTGTTCCTGGTATGACGAGGAGCATGGCGTGCTGTGCCGCCAGAAGCTGTATGTGACGGAGAACAAGGACCAGATCTACTACATCATGCGCACCGGGGCGGAAGAACACAGCCGCCGGGCTTATCGCCTGAAGGTGCAGGACCAGACCTGCATCATCCATAACGGCAAAGCTGAAGTGCGCATGCCCATTACCCTGCTGATGCTGGCTGTGCGCGGTCTGTGCGGCATGGATGCCCGGAACGCGACCAGCCTTGCCATGGTGGAAGAAATGCTCAAGGCTGCCAACGCCTAGCCGCCGTCCGTTTTTTCCCCGAAAAGAGAGGAAAGGGATGCTTCTTCGGAAGCATCCCTTTTCGTTTTTGCGGCCTCTGTTTCTGTACCGGTCATACAAATCAAAAGAGCCACCCATATGGGTGGCTCTTTTGATTTTCAGCCCTCATGGCGAGCCCCGGCAAGTCCAAGAGGTTCGCCGGGCAGATGCCCATCCCCAGGGGGGAGGCCGGAGCCTGTTCCTCCCGGGGCTTTGAAGGCGCAGCCTTTTCAAGAGCGGCAGTGCCCCTGCCGAAAGCGCATCGTCGGGACGGCTCCCGGCGGGGCGACGTCAGGCGCTGTCGGTGGCCTCAGCGACGGGCGCTGAAATGCTTTTCCGCGCTCTCGATGTCCTCGAAGCCGTACTGCTGCACCTGATGGAGCAGGTTTTGTTCGGCTTCGCTTTCGCCCTTGCGCAGACGTTCCATGGTGGCCCGATGATAGAGAGCGATAGTTTTGGGGGAATAGGTGCGCAGTTCCGCGCGGAGGTAGGTCTCCATGGAGACCCAGCCCGGACGGTCGTCACGGCTGCGCAGGGGGCGGCCCCTGTCAGCCAGCGAGGGGAAGCGGCTGTCGAGGTCTTCCTTCCAGGATACATGGGCGGCCACGATGTCGTCCACCTGGGCCATGGCTTCGGGGTCCAGCGGCGGCAGGCTGTCGGCCAGCTGGGCGTACTCCTCGGGGAAGGTGGATTCCATCATGCGGGCGTATTTTTCCGTGACCAGGTTACGCCCTTCCAGACGGGCGTTCAGCAGGTCTTCCAGATAGCTGCCCAGCAGTTCGTCGTCCCAGTTGTCCATCTGGCTGGAACGCATGATGCGGAAGGTCTTGGGATCCATCTGGCAGGAGGCCTTGCCGCCCACGTTCTGCACGTTGCTGAACATTTCCCATTCGGCTGTGACCACAGCATCTACAAGGGTCTTGTGTTCCATAGCGTCTCCTTGGCCGGGAAGGGCCGCGAGCACCGCGGCCGTCCGGCCATCTTCGGCAAGAAAGTTTTCCCGGCATGGCCGGGAGATATGAAAAAAGGGCGCCCTGCCGGAAGCAGAACGCCCTAGTGTCAGCACGTGGCGGGGGAGGGATACTAGCTTACATCGTAACATACTGAAAACACTTGTTTATGTCGTTCAGTAAAATAGCTCGTACCCCCAAATATACCCCCAAAAAATTTTGCTGCCCATTTTGGCCCTGCTTATGGCATGGCCCGTGCATACCATCCAAGGGGATTCCCGGCAAGGAGAAAGGGCTTTTTTGAGGTAGCCTCCTGCTCCCATCTCCGCAACCAGCAGCCCATATGCCGGATCAGATCAACCCACCCCAATTTGGGGCGTCACAGTCCCGACGTTGGCTATCAAGGGTCGCACTTCATTTGCTACCCTTCCTGCCCGGCAGGGACAGCGTGCCACGTTTGCCCGAAAATCACCCGTATCAGCAGAGGTACATCAGTCCAAAAGAAGAGACCGGCAAGGGGAAAAGTTTTCTGTAAATTGTTGAAATTGTGATACCTAGTATTTTACTATGAAATTGTGGAAAGCTTTGTTTTTGACTCCAGTTTTGCCGGAATGGGTAACAGTGCCGTAACACGATTGAAGGGGCATGGATGGGTATGGATACCGTATGCATAGGGTATCCTCTCTCCTTGCCGGTCATTGTCTCCCCCAGCCCCTGGCTGTCCGCCATGATCCCCGCCCGTCCTGGAGCATCCCGGCTTGTCCCGAAATATCCCGACTGATCCGGGCAGGTCCCAAGCTGTCCGTGCTTGCCGGATGATTGCCCGTCCTGTCTTTCGTTGCCCTTTCCAGTCCGTCATGGCCCGCAATGGCCCCGTAGAGCCTTGAAACAAAGAAAGCCGGACGCTTCTAGCATCCGGCCAGTTGTTGCCATCTGGGGCTGTCTCAGGGTGTCCACAGTTTGGACGCCCCTTGACCTCTTGCGTTCAGGTCTTGCGTTTGCGTTGCCGTCTTCCGTATCACCGCCGCCGGCAAGGCTTTCTTCTCCGGCAGGTATTGCGTTTGCTCCCTGCTCCTCTGGCTGCCGATACCAACTTTTATCACCCACTCATGGGCTTGGCTTTCCTCTATCTATCCTGCGCTTCCGCTTGGGACATTTCCCGTTGGCAGCGGAGCGCCGCTTTCCCTCTTCGGTCTTGGGCCCGGTGGAGAGCCCGCCATGCAGGCGGCACCGTCCATTGCTGTAAAGGTCTTTCCTCTTGCAGGGCGTCCCGGCCCTGGTCTTGGCGCCTCATGTCTGGCCCGGCAAGGTACGGGGCGGGGGCGGCGGTACCTCGCGTTCTTCCTGTGCCGTAAGCCGTCTGATGTTGGCCCACAGATCATCAATACTTATTGCTTCCGCCTTGCTTCGAACAGCCTTGCCGTGCATCCCGCCCCTCCTTTTTTGAGGTCAACACCGTTGACTTGTCGTTGACCTTGTTCTTGCGTCCGGGCATCGTCCCGGCTGTCTAGTTCACCGTGTCCGGCATGGGCTGGACAGGCGCGGGGGTGACTTCAAAGCTTGGGGTGCCCATCATCGCAACGGCCTTTTCCCGGCTCATCTCCAGCGCCTTCACGGCGCCGTCCAGGTCGTAAGCATACGGTTCTTTCCGCCATGCTTCGGCCACAGCCTTAACCACCATGCAGGCCGCTTGGTAGCCTTCCTGAAAGCCCTGGGCATAGCCCGCATGGGCGGCGTCCTTGATCGATCCTACAATCACTGTCTTGTCCTGTTCCATATGGATACTCCTTTGAATGTCAGGCCGCGTCATGGGCCTTCACGATGGCGGCCCAGCGCTTCCGGGCCCCCTCCAGATATTGCCGGAGGAAAGACCATGTGCAGTATTCGGCGGCGGGGCGGCTTCCGGCAAAGAGGAAGGGCAAGCGGTAGCGCCCCATGAATGCCGCCACGCTCTGGCAGGCCGCATGCGGGTTCATCCTGCTGCGGTACTGCCCCCCGGCCAGATCGGCCCAGCTCGCTTCCACCACCACACAAAAGGCGTCCAGTGCCGCCCCTCTGGCAAGCTCACGTTCAAAGCGTTCCCGCTCCCTGCCCAGGCACATGACAAGATCCGGCAGGCTCTTGCGCTCCACCGCCACCCTGTCAGCAAGCCCGGCAAGGGAATAGTCGCCAACGCTCAGGGCTCCCACTTCCACCGTCACGCCTTCATAGCGCGGCCCCCGGAAGGGAAAGGGAGCCTGTTCCCTGCTATCCACAATCACGCGCACCGCTGCCCCTCCTTCCCTTTTTGGCCTGGTAGATTTTTCCGTCCGGCGTTTCCACCCATCGGCTATGCCTGCCGCACTTGGCACACACCGCTTGCCGGTTCAGGCAATGTCCTTGCCTGGCCGTACCTTGCACCAGCAGTTTGCCGCCGCATTCCGGGCAATCCGGCAGGATGCGGGGCCGCCCTCCTTTGGACGGTGCGTTGACGGGCACAGCCAGCCATACTTGCCGGGGCAGATGCTCCAGATCCAGATCATGCAGCAGGGCTTCCAGATTGTCCCGGGCATAGCGCAGGGCTGCCTCCTTTTCAGATCGCAGCAGGCCCGGTGCCGGCCACAGTACCAGTCCGCTCCCGTCATCGGCAGGCAGGGCCCCCACCTTGAATGTTTCGTTCAGCTCGTGCAGTACCGGCCACGGATGGGGATGCCCCGTCGTGGTAGTCTGTTGAAGGTGACGAAGATCAAGCATGCCAGTCATGTCTCTTGTTCTCTGTAGAATATTTTTACTGTCCCAACTGTCCCAAGTGTCCCAATGCCTTGAACTGCAAGGCGTTGAAGGTGGGCAGAGCGTGGGACAGTTGTTTTTGCAAACTGTCCCAACTGTCCCAAAGGGCATTGGTGCCTCAAGAATTGGGACACTTTTTCCCTGTGGGACAGTTTGCTTTTATGGGACTGTCCCGCCGTAAACCCTTGAGGCTGTAAGCAATGGGACAGTTGGGACGGTTGGGACAGTGTTTTTTGAACAAGATGGGATCAGTCCTCTGGCAGTAACAGCACATAGCAGTCCATACGCCCCAGATCAGGAAGTGTACGTCTGGACTTCATGCGGTTGGCACGTTCGATGACCAGCCATCCGGCATCCGCCAGCACACGCGCAGCCCTGCGCACGGAATATCCTTTGACCACCTCGGCCCCGAAGGATTCCGGCAGGATCAGGTATTCCGTCCTCCCGTCCATTCCCTTTTGCCTAAAGCCCACCCGGCCTATGCAGGTGGTGGCGTTGGTGTCCATGTCCTGGAAGCGGCTTGCCCCGTGCTGCTCGATGAACAGGCGCACCGCGGCAAGGATGGCCGCATCTTCCGAAGCGCCGGCCCCGCCGCGGGCGGCCAGCCAGTCCGTGAAGCAATGTTCGGCGCAGGTCACAGCCTGGAAACAGTCGGGCAGGACAGCAGCCTGCCGTGCCACCTCTCCTGCCACGGCGCAGAGGGCGAAGCGCTGGGCCACACGCCGCACCTGCCCGTCGGCATCGGCAGGGCAAAAGCGACCCACCAGGGAATCAAGCGAGGGGCGGAGCTGTTCCATCAGCGTGGGCATCTCCCGGATCAGGTAGTGCAGGAAGGCCCTTCCGGCATGGCCGTAGTGCTGTTCCGACAATTCCTTGAGGCGGTTCACTACTGCACCGGCAGAGGGGAGGCCGTGAAGATCCGTCAGCATGGCCTTGTCCACAGGCAGGCCCACGAAGCGTACTTCCTGCCCGCCCCGGGACTTCATGCCGTTTTCAGCCAACTTGTCCGCAAGGCCCAGCTCGCCGGATGACAGAAAGAGCAGCCGCCAGACATGGGAGCGTCGCAAACTGCCGTCGCGTCCGGAGCGGGACTTGCCGGAACCGTTGGCCAGCATGTAGGCCGCCTCACTCAGCACTCGGGCATTGACCTGGCCCACTTCGTCCAGGATGAGCAGACCGTCATTGTGGAGCGCCGCCACGCCTTCCAGAGCGTTGTCCGTGACGCGCCAGCTTTTGACGTGGCCAGGGCCGCCCCAGACGGATGCCGCCACCTGCAAGGCCGTCGTCTTGCCGGAAGAGCTGCCGCCCTCAAAGGAAAAGCCGCCGCCCTCCATCCCTGCAAGACGCAGCAGGGGCCCGGCGAAAGCGATGCAGAGCGCAAAGGCCAGGCGCACGTTGCCGGCACACAAGCCCGGTATCTCCTGCCAGCCTTCCAGCGTCCCGGCAGTGCCGTAGAGGCCCGTGTGGTAGGCGGATTGCAGCACGACGCTTTCTCCCTGCGTAGCTCCAAAAACGGCATCCGGCAGGACGTAGACCGATTCATGCCAGCCCACACGGGGCACGCAGCGGATGCGACGTACAGGCCGCACACTGGCAAGGAAGGCGGCCAGCTTGGCGCGTGTGCCGGGCACACCGAACCAGCCCCCGGACGCCAGTGTGCCGAACCACTCCCCTCCCTGCCGGTTGAGCAGTTCCACAGGCATGGCCCAGCGGTGGAGCCGTCCGTCCGGATCCTTCCACTCCAGCATCAGGCCCCACTCGTTGCCGTCGGCGTCGCGGGTCATGCCTCGCACAAAGAGCGGCGGGCCCAGGCGGATGTCATTACTTTCCCCGTCCGCCTTGAGCTCTTGCTTGTACAGCCCGGCACGCTTCCCCTCGGCCACCATGAAGAAGCCCTCCGGCATTGGGCAGGCATCGTCCTGCAAGCGGGCCTTCTCCACCACCCTGCGCACTGCCTCAAGGCTCCTGGCCCTGTGCAGATCATTGAAGTCCGCCTTTGCGCCGTCCAGGGCAGGGCAGGCGGCCAGCTTTGCACCAATGGCCTGAGCGGCTTTGGTAGCCGCCTCCACGCCGGGGTTCCATGCCTTGCCCTCCTTCATGGTCTCGCAATCGTTGTCAGCGCAGAGGATGATCTCCCTGTCGGGATACTTGTCCCGGGCCATGCGGGCCACGGCCTCAAGGTTTCCCGCATTGAAGGCCACAAGGCAGGCGTGGCCCGTGGCAAGGTGCAGGCTTGCGGCGGTGGCGTATCCTTCCGCTATGAGCAGGGGGCCGTCCTTGGTTCCGTCCTTTGCCGGAATGGGGAAATAGCCGCCCGCCGTTTTGCCACCCTTCAGAAAGAGCTTGTCCGGCCCGTCAGCGGGCTTGTCCGGCAGGATGCTTTGCAGGCTCACCAGCGTGCCGGAAGCATCCAGCACAGGCAGCAACAGCTCTACAATGCCCTGACATTCCCGCTGCCGGATGCCACCAAGAGCAGGGACACCTTTCCGTTGCAAGTAAGGGTGTGCATCCGGTGCACTTCCCGCTCTTTTCCAGATGGCCCGGGCCAGCTTGGCAGACGCGGCCCAGCGCGTGGCCTGTTCTTCTTCGGCAGCTTTCCGGGCAGCGGCGATGCGTTCCCGCAGGGCCTTGCGCTCGGCAGGGGACAGGTCTTTGGCCGGTCTGGTAGACCGCGATCCTTCATCACCGGTGATCCAGTTCTTCCACCAGCAGCAGGCCGGATCATCCAGGTGGATACGGTAGGCCCCGTCCTTGCCGCGGGGCTTGTCCGTGGTGCCGCAACGGTGCAGCACGCCGTCTGCCTGGACGTGTTCCACCAGCAGCCCGGCAACCCGCAGGCTCTCTTCAAAGGCGCTCAGGATGTCACTATTCATGGTCGCCCCCTTCCCGCTCGGGATCCCACAGCGGGGGCAGGTCGCGCTCATGCGGCAGCCCGGCAAGGGGGAAGGAGAGCTCCCCGCCGGCGATGGCGATCTTGTCCAGGAGCAGGTCGAAGCAGAGGGCAAGGCCCATATTGCTTTCATCAGAGGGCAGGCCGTTGCCGTCCTGGGCAAACATGTCGCCCACGACATTGCGCAGGAAATTGGCAAGGTGGGCAGCGTCTTCAAGGGCGCTGTTGGGGGAGACGTGCCGCAGGCTCCGGGGGATGCTGGAAGAGCGGGCGCAGCAGTTACGCATGGCGCACCTCCACCACGGTCAGGACATGGCCGAGCATGGCCCAGCGCACACGGGCCGACGTGGACAACGACGTGCCCAGCAGGGCCACAAGGGCGGCAGTTTCACCGGCACGGGCCAGCTTGCGAAGAAGGAAGGACAGGGACGCACGGCCACCGCAGGACGCGGGGCGGAAAAGGGGGATGGAATGCATGAAGCACCTGACTTGTTTGGGGTTTTGAAGGCGCAAAAAAAGACGGGACACCCTCCCCGGCCAGTCAGAGGCCGCCAGTCCTCGCGGATACTGGAGGTGTCCCGTCAATATGGAGCGCCGCTCACAGGATACACCTGTAGCGGGAATGCTGACGAAACAAAAAAGACCGCTCTTTTCCTGCATGTGGGGCATGCGGAAGGCGTCGGTTACGCCTCTGACTGTTTGGGGAAGTTCAGTCTGCCCCAGACAGCGGGCGCGCGTCAAGAGCCGCAGTTTTTCCCACTTGCCGGGCGCGAACAGGTCACACCACCCGGCGGCGGTACGGAGCTTTTCGCCGGTCATCATGCAGAGCTTGCGATCATGGCCGGAGGCCAGGGCCACAATACGGAAAAACTGGCAGCAGGAGCAGCATTCGGATTGCGCGGGGCGGGGCGGTGTGGCAGAATGGGGGCAAGCAAGATTGACCACCTTGCCGCCTTTTTTACCTGCCCCCACCGCCGCCAAGCTGGGGGCTTTTTTATTACGCATTGGCAGCCCCCTCACCGGCATTGAGACGGTCGATCAGGGCGCGCACATCTTCCACACGATAGCCGCGGGCACGCTTGCCCAGGGCCACGGGCTGGGGAAACAGCCCGGACTTCACACCGTTGTACCAGGCAGTCCGGCAGACAGGTACGAACCGCAGCACGTCTGACAGGCGCAGGAATCCGGTTTCCGGCAGGGTAGGGGCGGAAGGCTTTTGGACAGTAGCGGGCATGAAAAAACCTCCTTGCAGCTTGATGCATTTGCAAGGAGGTTAGCGCACCGTGCGGCGTGGTAAGCAAGTCGGGTAAGGCGTGGTATTTTCGCCTGTGAGGTGTGGTATTTTCCCCGGCAAGGTGGGGTAAGGCCTACCACGGCAAGGTCTTGGTGCTGCCGTTGAACAAGTTCTTGCCGTACTGCTGCCAATCTGTAATGTTTCCTTGAGGATGCATCAGGCCGCCAATCATAGCCCAAGAGGCCCCGGCACCCTTCAAGCAGGCCGCCGTCTCCTGGGGTGTCTTGCCCTCCTTCCGGCACTGTTCCACCACGGCAATCAGGCCGTACCACTTCAAGCCTTGGCCTTCACCCTGCCGGTCCTGCTTCAGTTCTGCTCTGGTCTTCTCCAGCTCAGCTTGCAAGGCGGCATTCTCTTGCCGGGCCTGCTCCAGTTCAGCTTTCAGGACGGTTGCCGTGTCGCCCTCCTCTCCACTAGCGGCCTTGCCTCTGCCGCCCATCGCTTTCTGCCAGTTTAGCCAGTCAAGAACGTGGAAGGTAAAATTTTCATCTCGCAAGTCTTTTGTAGTAAAAAATGGGCCGTCAGGGTAAAGCTCTTCGCTATGTTTCCTGAATCCTTCTTCCCATGAGCAGACAGGACCCTGGCCGCTGTTCATGAAGTCAATGAAGTGCATCGGACTCATTTTCAGCCACCGGCGCACGGTATCGGCGGGGATATTCTCCCCATATTCCTTCATGATCTCCGCCTCTGGGTGGGCAGGCTCCCAGAGAACTTCAGGATGCTTCTTTTCATACGCCGCCACATCCTCAGGGCGCATAAAGACATTTTCCGTATCATACCATTCTTTAGAAAAATCGATACACCATATACTAGAGAGCGGCGAACAAAAGTGAACTTCCTTTCCGTCTGTGGGGCGTATTCTACTGTCAATACGAGCAAAAAATGATATACCATTCCTTTCAGCAACTCCGTTCAGGAATTCTGCGCTCTTGTGCCAACGATGAAGGATGTCACCTACTGCAACGATCTGTTCAAGTACTACAGTCTTGTCCATATTCGTACCTTGCTGGGCACGCTCTTTTGGTCTCCCTCGGCAGGGCGGCAAGGGTTCCGCCTTTTCGGCATGGGTAGCTAGTCCATGCCTAGCCGGGGAAAAGTCATTGGCCCTACCTTCCGGCAGGGGCAACTCACCTCATATCTGAGGGCAACAGCAACCTTTTCCAAAATGGAAACAGTTCAGACCACCTTGCCCGGCAGAAAGAGAGGCAGGCCGTCCTTGTAGCCAGCCGCTTGTGCCGGGGGATGCGCTCCAGGCCGTGCGGTCATGCCTCGCACAGCGCCCGCCGCACCACGTCCGGGGCGACTTCGATGACACGCAGATAGGCCCGTGCCGCCGGATCGGGCTGTCTCCTGCCCTGTTCCCAGTTGCGAAGGGTATAGAGGGACAGGCCAAAGGCCGCCGCGAATACGGTCTGGGAGAGGCCCAGCTTTTGCCGGATGGCCTTCACGTCCACCCGTTCGGGAGCACTGGCCGGGGGGAAGTCATGCACGCCGTATTGCGCCCTGTCTGCCGTCCCGTCCATGTAGCCTACAGCTTCAGTCAGACCGGCAATGATTTCTTGTCCTATCGTGCTCATGGCTTTTGTCTCCCATATGCTGCAAGCAGCGCCGTCAGTCGGCGCATATCATTCTTTTCGGCTTGCGTCAGATTCGCTTTTTCGTTCTTCCCGTATATCAGCAGGGCAAACAGGGGAATGCGCTCGGAATGAAAGTAGTAGATCACCCTGTAGCCGCCGCTCTTGCCTTCTCCTTCTCTTGCCCATCGCAGCTTGCGAACGCCGCCCGTGCCTTCCATGACCTTTCCACTGTCGGGATGTTCGGCCAGGTAGGCCACCAAATCGGCCCGCTCCGCTTCGGAGAGAATCCCCTTGGCCCTGCGCAAAAAGGCGGGGGTTTCAATAACGGTCATAGGTGGTGTGTTCATGGTTCTATTGTAAGTCATTGGCTTATAAGGTCAAGAGGCAATTCACCGGCAAGGGTAGGGGCTTGAGGTCCCAATTGGGGGCAATCGCTTACACCTTTACACCTTCCTTCGTGTTACGGAACACGTTCGTGTTACCGTTCGTGTTACCTGTAAAGCCTTGTGGCTGTAGGGCCGTAACACGAGTAACACGTCAAAAGCGGGCTAGGTAGGGGAAGCATTCCGGCAGGGGCAGGGGCTTGTAACCGCTGTAACCAATGCATTCGGAAAGTGGTTACGCCACAAATCCTTGTGGCTGTAGGCTGTAACCGGTGTAACCATTGTAACCGCGTTTTTCGGCATGGTGAGGGGCTCATTCTTCGTTATCCCCTTCACCGTCCCGCAAGCTGTCCAGATAGTCGGCCCACTCCTGCATCATGCGGCGGCGCTCCTCCACATACTGGGCGCGGTTGTAGGCATCCCGTACGCTGTTCTTTTCGGCATGGGCAAGCTGGGCCTCGATCACGTCAGGGCGGTAGCCCATTTCATTCAGCCGCGTAGAAGCCATGCTGCGGAAGCCGTGGATGGTCATTTCATCCCGGCCATAGCCCAGACGGCGCAGGGCATTGAGCAGACCAACATCCGATATGCAGCGCGTGGCGGAAGCCGTACCGGGGAAGACAAGCTCCCTGTTGCCGGTGATGGCGTGCAGGGCTCGGAACATCTCAACCACCTGCCGGGCAAGCGGGACAAGGTGGGGCCGCCGCATCTTCATGCGTTCGGCAGGTATCAGCCATTCCGCCCTGTCCAGGTCGATCTCTGACCAGGTGGCCCGCCGCAGCTCGCTGGAGCGGACAAAGACATACGGCATGATCTTCAAGGCAAAGGAGACGGACACGTCCCCCGGATAGTCGTCTATGGCCCGGAGCAGAGCGCCGATTTCCCGCGGTTCGGTGATGGCGGCATGGTGGCGCACCGGCTTTGTGGTCAGGGCTTCGGTCAGGTGGCTTGCCGGATCGGCGACGATCATCCCGGCAAGGCGTGCGTAGCGCGTCACCTGTCCGCATATCTGGGCAAGGCGGCGGGCTGTCTCCAGGTGGCCTTGCCGCTCCACCTTGCCCAGCACAGCCAGGAAGTCAGGCGCGCCAAGCTCGGCAATGGGCCTGCTGCCAAGATCAGGAAAGGCCAGGGTCTCCAGACGCCGGATGATCTGCCGGGCATGGTTGGGCGTCCAGCCCGCCAGCTTCTTCTTGTGCCATTCCCGCGCCACCACTTCAAAGGTCAGGCTCTTGGCGAGGGCTTCCGCCTTGGCTGCCTTGCGTGCGGCGCAGGGGTCTATGCCGCGTGCGATCATTTCCTTTGCCGTGACCGCCCGGGCCCGCGCCTCCTTGAGAGAAACGGCAGGATAGGTGCCGATGGCCAGGAGCTTTTCTTTCCCCTCAAAGCGGTATTTGAGCCGCCAGAGCTTGCCGCCGCCTGGGTTGACCAGCACATACAGCCCGTCACCATCCGCCACCTTGTAGGGCTTTTCCTTGGGCTTCGCCGTCTTCACAGCGGTATCCGTCAGCTTCTTGGCCATTGGGGGTACTCCTGACTTTCAGGGGGTATGTTTTTTCAGATACCCCACAAAAGTACCCCCCTTTTTCGCGGCTGTCTATGAACCTTGGCGGACTTCAACGAACCTCAAAAACGAAGAAAGTCCGCGCAGCTCAAGGCTTTGCGGACTTCTACGAACTTTGGTGAACTCTAGTTTGGCGGAGGGGGAGGGATTTGAACCCCCGGAAGGCGTGAACCTTCAGCGGTTTTCAAGACCGCCGCAATCAACCGCTCTGCCACCCCTCCGTGCGGAGCAGACCGCGCCGCCTCCTGCGCCAACCCTGTGTGCAGGGCCCATGGCCTTGGGCGGTGCTTCGTCTGCGGGCTGCCGGGCCACGGCGCAGGGCCTGCCCGTCAGAACAGCCAGAAGCATATAGCACTTTTGGGCCCGGAGCGCAAAGGGCAAGCTGCCGGAGAGCCCGGCGGACCATAAAAAAAGCGGCGCCCTCCAGAAGAGGACGCCGCCGGATCCGCTGAGCGAAATACTACTTGATGGCGTCCTTCAGGCCCTTGCCGGGGGTGAACTTGGCAACCTTGCTGGCAGGGATGGTGATTTCCTTGCCGGTGCGGGGATTGCGACCCTTGCGGGCGGCGCGCTCAACCACCTTGAAGCTGCCGAAACCGGTGAAGGTCACGGATTCGCCGGAAGCGAGGGCTTCGCGCAGAGCAGCCACGACGGCGTCGAGGGCTTCTTCGGCCTTGGCTTTGGTGGGCAGGCCGGCCTTGGCATGGATCTTTTCAACAAGCTCAGCTTTGGTCATAGTTATACTCCAAAAAAAGAGTTTCGGGTTTCAATCTGTAGGCCAGACAGGGCATCCATACGTTATGGGCTTGGCCCGTGTCAATGGAAAATGCCCATATATCAAAGTTTTCCGGGCATCAGAGCCTTTTCGGGCATACTTTTCGCATCGCTTTCGGGCGAGGCGGCCCCGGGACGCATCAGCGGATGGTCAGGAAAGGTCCACCAGGCTGACTTCGGCGCTTTTGAGCGGGTGCCCCAGGAAAAGGCTGCCGGTGCGGATGAAGCGCAGCACGTTGTCCGTGGTCATGAAGCGGTGGGAGCCCGGAGCGTCTTCCCCGCGCAGCAGACCCAGCTCGCGCAGGCGGTTCTCCACGGCCACAGCGGCGGTCTCGGCCGAATCCACGATGCGCACGTCATCGCCTACCACATGGCGCAGGGCTTCGCGGAACAGGGGGAAGTGCGTGCAGCCCAGCACCAGGGTGTCGGGCCTGTCGGGCCGTCCCGGAGAAAACAGGTCGCCCAGATAGCGGCTGGCGATGCCCTCGACGATGGGGCCGTCCATCCAGCCTTCCTCGGCCAGGGGCACGAAAAGGGTGCAGGCCCTGCCCTGGACGCGGGCCTCGGGGCACAGGGAGGCGATGGCCTGCTGGTAGGCGCCGCCGGCGATGGTGGCTTCGGTGGCGATGACCACGATGCGCTTGTTGCGGCTGGCGGCCACGGCGGCCTCGGCACCGGGGCGCACGACCCCGAGGACTGGCAGGGGCGCGAAGTGTTCGCGCAGTTCCGGCAGGGCGGCGGAGGTGGCGGTGTTGCAGGCCACCACCAGCATCTTGACGCCTTCGTCCACCAGGCGTCCCGCAGCCTTGAGCGTGTAGCGGATGATGGTGTCGCGGCTTTTGGTGCCGTAGGGCAGGCGGGCCGTATCACCAAGGTAGAGCAGGTTCTCGCCGGGCAGGCGGCCGGAGATGGCTTTGAGCACGGTCAGGCCGCCCATGCCGGAATCAAAGATGCCGATGGGCAGGGAAGCTGAGGGATTCATGACGTTCCTTCGATGGGGGACGGCTCCGGTGGGGCCTCCCCGGGCTGGCACGTTGTGGGGACAGAAGGGCGCAAGGCGCCCCCGCCTGCCGGTAGGGCGGGACGCGGCCTCCTTTCCGGGCGTGCCCCGAGGAGGGCGACGGCATCCGGTCAGGGGCATCCATGTCCCGACTGCGGAAGGATGGCTTTTTTCAGGCGGCAGGGCAAGGGAAAACGGGCGCCGGAGGCTTACGGGACGCACTTCTCCTGTCCCGGTGCGTCATACCGGTGTGCCGGCCGGGCGGTACGGGCCGCTAGAATCCCTGCCACAGATAGCGCAGGGACGTGAAGAGCAGGATCAGGGCCAGCCCCCACTTGATGCGGCGCGCGGGCACGAAGCGCTGGCAGCGCGCCCCCAGATAGCTGCCCATGAGTCCGCCCAGGCCCAGCAGCAGGCCCAGCAGGGGATCGGCGCCGATGCCGTCCAGCGAGGAGAACAGGCCCAGGAAGCCATAGCCCAGCACTCCGGCCAGCGAGGCCAGGAAGGTGCCCAGCAGCAGGGCCCCGGCGATGGCATGGACGGGCAGGCCGAAGATGCTGACCAGGAAGGGGGAAAGGATGGCGCCGCCGCCGATGCCGTAGATGCCGCCCGCCAGACCGATGCCCAGGCTGAGGGCCGCCAGGCGCGGGCAGCTGACGGAGTGCCGCGCCTCACCGAACGTGAAGACCAGGCGGGACCGGTCCCAGCGCTCCACATGGATCCGGGCCATGCCGCCCCCCTTGCGGGCGGGCGCGGCGGGCCTGCGCAGGTCGCGGAACATGCGCCAGAAGATCCAGAGCAGCAGCAGACCGGCAAAGACCTTGAAACGGCTCTCGTCCGGCAGCCAGTAGACGCGGATCAGCGAGCCCAGCACGATGCCGGGCAGGGTGCCCACGGCCACGGTCAGGGCCAGCGGCCAGAGCAGGCGCCCTTCGCGGGCATAGCGCACGATGCCGCCGGGACAGGCCAGCACGTTGAAAAGATGGTTGGTGGCGCTGACGCCGGGGCTGGTGTAGCCCAGAAAGCTCATCTGGAAAGGCAGGAGCAGGAAGGCTCCCGACAGGCCGCCCATGGACGTGACGAACGAGATGCCCATGGCCGCCAGGACGGGCACCAGGGGGTGACACTCGATACCGGAAACGGGAAAGAACATGGACCACCTCCACAGGTTGTGCGACGGGGTAAAAGCAGAGTAAACTGATATGGATATTTTTGTCACGTTTTATTTTTTTACTAACCTATGGAAAATAAAGAGATAAAAATAAAATAAGCGTGATTTTTCAGGGTACTTTAATCACTATTTTGTATAAAATAGTGATAAATTTGGCTATGCGGCGGCCCTCCGGCCCCGCAGGGCCGGGGCTGCGGCCCGGTCACGCAGCGCGTCCCCCGGGGGCACATTGCCTGTGCCGGGCGAAACGCGTATATTTCAGGCTTTCCCATCACCGTGCAGCAAAGGATTTCTTCATGCTCGCCATTCTCGAATACAAGGCAGGCAACCAGACCAGCGTGCGCCGTGCGCTGGAACATCTGGGCATCCCCTGCCGCATCACCGCCGATCCTGCGGAACTGGAGCAGGCCCAGGGCATCATCTTTCCCGGTGTGGGCGCCGCCGGGCAGGCCATGGAGGCCCTGACCTCCGCCGGTCTGGACAGCGTGCTGCGCCGTGCCGTGGCCGAAGGCCAGCCCCTGCTGGGCATCTGCCTGGGCTGCCAGATCCTGCTGGAGCACAGCGAAGAGAACGACGTGCGCACCCTGGGCATCGTGCCCGGCCGCTGCGTGCGCTTCCCCGATCATATGAAGGAAGAGGACGGCAGCCCCGCCCCCGTGCCGCATATGGGCTGGAACAGCCTCGATGTGGTGCGTCCGGGCCGTCTGCTGCACGGCATCGAGCCCGGTGCGGAATTCTATTTCGTCCACAGCTATTATGTGGAGCCCGCGCCCGAGCTGGTCATGGCCACCACGGTCTACGGGAAGGAGTTCTGCTCGGTCTACGGCCGCGACGGCCTGTGGGCCGTGCAGTGCCATCTGGAAAAGAGCGGCCGTCCCGGCCTGACCGTGCTGCGCAATTTCTACGATTACTGCGACGAGGTGCGCCATGCTTAGCAAACGAGTCATCCCCTGCCTGGACGTGCGCGCCGGCCGCCTGACCAAGGGCATCAAGTTCCAGGGCAACGTGGACATCGGCGACCCCGTGGAGAGCGCCCGCCGCTATTATGAGGAAGGTGCGGACGAGATCGTCTTTTACGACATCACGGCCTCGGCCGAGGAACGCGGCATCTTCCTGGACGTGGTGGAGCGCGTGGCCTCGCAGATCTTCATCCCCTTCAGCGTGGGCGGCGGCATCTCGTCCGTGGCCGACATGCGCGCCGTGCTCAACGCCGGGGCCGAAAAGGTCTCCATCAACTCCGCGGCCGTGCGCAATCCCGATCTGGTGGCCGACGGCGCGGCGGCTTTCGGCTCGCAGGCCATCGTGGTGGGCATGGACGTGCTGCGCGTGCCCGTGAGCGAGAGCATCCCCTCCGGCTACGAGATCGTCATCCAGGGCGGCCGCCGTCGCATGGGCATCGACGCCATCGAATGGGCGCGCCAATGCCAGGAGCTGGGCGCGGGCGAGCTCTGCGTCAACTCCATCGACGCCGACGGCACCCGTGACGGCTACGAACTGACCCTGACCCGGGCCATCGTGGACGCCGTGTCCATCCCGGTCATCGCTTCCGGCGGCGCGGGCGCGCCCGAACATATGTACGATGCCGTGAGCAAGGGCGGTGCCTCGGCGGCGCTCATCGCTTCCATCGTGCACTACGGGCAGTACACCATCCGCCAGTGCAAGGAAGTCATGGCCGAGAAGGGCGCCAAGGTCCGCCTGACGTGGTAGCTCCCGAAGCCCGCTGGCAGGCCCTGCTGCCCGTGCTGCGGCACTGGCCGCTGGCCGTGGCCTTTTCCGGCGGGCTGGACAGCCGTTTCCTCTGTTTCGCCCTGCGGCGTGCGGGCTGCGACGTGCTGGCCCTGCACGCCACGGGGCCGCATGTGCCGCAGGCCGAGAGCGAGGCGGCGCGGCGCTGGGCCCGGGCGCAGGGGCTGCCCCTGCTGGAAGTGCGGCACGATCCCCTTTCCCTGCCCGAAGTGGCGGTGAACAGCCGGGAGCGCTGCTATGCCTGCAAGCGGGTCCTCATGCGCCGTCTGCGTGAGGCCCTGGCCGCCGCGGGCGGTTGCCGCATCCTCTGTGACGGCAGCAATGCCGACGATCTGACCGCCTTCCGGCCTGGGCAGCGGGCCGTGCGCGAGGCGGGCGTGCTCTCGCCCCTGGCGCTGGCCGGGCTCCACAAACAGGAGTTGCGCGATCTGGGCGCGTCCTGGGGCCTGGACGACCCGCAGCAGGCCGCCCGGCCCTGCCTGCTGACCCGGCTGGCCTACGGCATGAGCCCGGAACCGGCCCTGCTGGCCCGTCTGGCCGCTGCCGAGGCCGATCTGGCCGCTTTGCCCGGCCTGGGGGATTTTCGCCTGCGCCTGACGCCGGAGCCTGTCCTGCAGGCGGCCGTGCTGCCTGACGGCCTGCGGCCGCGGGTCATGCAGGTGCTGGACGCCCACGGTTTTGGCGGGGCCGGGATGGTGGAAGGGACGGTCAGCGGCTTTTTTGACCGCGGAGCGTGATGTTTTTGGGGGAATCCCCTCATCTCTGCTGTCGATGCCCGCAGCTTTCTGCATCGTGCAACGGGTAGGGGCTCCTCCCGGTCGCTGCCGGTACACGAAGGCCTTCCCGGCGCCCCGATGAAGGGGGGAGGATATTTCCCCTGGAAAAAATAAAACGCGCCCGCGAGACGGAGTTCTCGCGGGCGCGTTTTATTTTTTCCAGGGATATGCCCTCCCATGAGCTGGAGGGATGTCCTGTTATGAAAGCGCGCTGGGGAAGGGGAGTTTGAGGGGGGAACCCCTCTGCTAGCGTGAGAGGGGTTCCTCCCTCAAAGATCCTTCCCCGTCCTTTGCAGATATGGCCTTACCGGACGCGCAGGGCCTCGGTGATGATGGCCGCGTCTTCCTCCGGCCGGGCTTTGACATTGAGTTCGGCGTTGCCGCCGTGGCAGACGAAGCCCTCGGGGCCGTGTTCCACCACACCGGCGGAGATGACCTGCCCGTAGGGGAGCTGGTCGCGCATGTCGGCGTGGTCCACGCGGCGGGGAAAGATGAAGGGCACGGGCTGGCCGGAAAAATCTTCCATGATCAAATACTTCATGACCTGCCTTCCTGTTATTGCTGGCGCTGGGCGCGACGGTTCTTGAGGTACTGTCGCACGGCGCGGTTATGATCGTCGAGGTTGGTGGAAAAAGCGTGGCGGCCGCCGTCGGTGATGGCCACGAAATAGAGGTACTTGTGCTCTTCGGGCGTGATGGCCGCGGCCAGGGCGCTGGCGCCGAACGAGCAGATGGGGCCGGGCGGCAGGCCGGGACGCTGGTAGGTGTTGTAGATGTTGTTGGCGTCGTCCAGATGGCGGCGGCGCAGGTTGCCGTCAAAGTTGGGCCCCAGCCCGTAGATGACCGTGGGGTCGGCCTGGAGCGCCATGTTGATGCGCAAACGGTTGGCATAGACGCCGGCCACGCGCGGCCGCTCGTCGGCAAAGGCGGTCTCCTTCTCCACGACGGAAGCCAGGATCACCAGACGGCGCAGCTCGTCGCGGGAGGGCCGTTTGCCGTCGGGCCAGAGGGCGTCGCCCTTGCGCCAGAAGTTGTCCACCATGCGGCCGGCCACGGCACGGGCCTGGGCCTTGTCGGGCACGTCGGCCTTCTTGAGCAGATAGGTGTCCGGCATGAGGAAACCCTCGGCCGAATCGAAGGGGATGCCGTAGTGGCGCAAAAAGGCCGGGTCCGTGATGACGGCCCGGAAATCCTCAAAGCGTACCAGCCCGGCCTCTTCCAGCACCTTGGCGGTCTGCCACCAAGTCAGGCCTTCGGGCACGGTGACGCGGAACAGCACCGGCTGGCCGTTGACCAGGGTATCCAGCACCTGTTCCGGCAGCCAGCCCGTATTGAGGGCAAAGCGACCGGCCTGCAGGCGGCTGTCCCACTTTTTGTAGCGGGCTAGTAGCAGGAACTTGCGCGCATCGGTGATGAGGCCGCGTTCTTCCAGCTTGTCGGCCACACGGCGCACATTGGCGCCGGGTTCCACGTCGAAGAAGGCTTCCTGCCCCGGTGTGGCCGGGGGCGTCTTGAGGAAGGTCCAGGCCTCGTACCCCGCCCAGCCGGCAGCGGCCGCCGCCAGCAGGACAAGGACAGCCACGATGCGCAGTACGGTCTTCATGCCGGCCTCCGCTGGTCAGGGCTGAGGGAAAGAAAGGACTCCAGGATGCGCACGGCGGCCTGCTGGTCCAGCACGGCCTTGCAGCGGCGGCCCGTGCGGCCCACCTCGCGCAGTTCGCGCTCGGCGGCCTCGGAGCTGAGCAGCTCGGACATGAAATAGAAGGGCAGGGGCACGCGGCGCTTGAGGCGCTCGGTGACGTTGCGCACCTGCCGGGTGGTCATGCTCTCGGTACCGTCGGTGAGCAGGGGCAGGCCCATGACCACGGCGTCGGGGCGCTCCTCGAGGATCCGCCCGGCCAGCGCCGCCAGGAATTCCTTGCGGTTGGCGTAGTCGGCCAGGCGGATGGTGGTCAGCGGATAGGCCATGATGCCTTCCGGGTCGGTGGCGGCCAGGCCCGTGCGGGCCAGGCCGTAATCAATACCTACCCATTTCAAGGCGTTTACAGCCCCATCTTGGCGCGCACTTCGGCCAGCGTGGCGGAGGCGAAGGCGCGGGCGCGTTCGTTGCCGGCGGCCAGGATCTCGGCCACGGCACCGGGACGGGCCGACAGGGCGGCGCGGCGTTCCTGCAGGGGAGCCAGGAAGGCTTCCAGGTTCTTCAGGAAGCGCTTCTTGCATTCCACACAGCCGAAGCTGGCGCCGGTACAGCCGGTGCGGATCTCGGCCTGCTCTTCGGGGCTGGCCAGCAGCACATGGTAGGGGAAGAGGTTGCAGACGTCCGGGTTGCCGGGATCGCTCTTGCGCAGGCGGGCCGGGTCGGTGAACATGCCGCGCACCTTGGGCTCGATGTCGGCCATGGTGTCACGCAGGAAGATGCCGTTGTTGTAGCTCTTGGACATCTTGCGGCCGTCCAGGCCGGGGCACTTGGCCGCGGGGGTGAGCATGGCCTGCGGCTCGGGGAAGAAGTTGCCGCCATAGAGGTAGTTGAAGCGGCGGGCGATCTCGCGGGTCAGCTCCATGTGGGGCAGCTGGTCTTCACCCACGGGCACGCCGTGGGGACGGTACATGAGAATGTCCGCGGCCATGAGCACGGGGTAACAGAGGAAGCCCGCGTTGCCCAGGTCCTTGTTGGTGATCTGCTGCTGCTGTTCCTTGTAGGTGGGGTTGCGTTCCAGCCAGGAGACGGGGGTGATCATGGAGAGCAGCAGGCTCAGCTCGGCGTGTTCCTTGACCGCGCTTTGGCGGAAGATGACGCACTTTTCGGGATCCAGCCCGGCGGCCACCCAGTCCTTGACCATCTCTTCCACGTTGGTGGCGATGTTGGAGGGGTCGGCATAATCGCTGGTCAGGGCGTGCCAGTCGGCCACGAAGAAATAGGCTTCCTCGGTGTGCTGGAGTTCCACCCAGTTCTTGAGGACGCCGAAGTAGTGACCCAGATGGAGCGGCCCGGTGGGACGCATGCCCGAAACCGTACGCGGACGAACAGTGCTCATTTCAAGATTCCTTTAGAAGTTCCGTTACTTACTTGATACCGACAAGCGAAAGCAGCAGATCGCTGCCCCCGCCGATAAGAGGCCCGAGGATGTGCCCCAACAGGCCCGTGGCCAGCAGGAGCACCAGGATGATGAAGCCGTAGCGCCCGGCGCTCATATAGGCCCAGGCGGCGCGCGGCGGCAGGAAATAGGCCACGATCTTGCTGCCGTCCAGCGGCGGGATGGGCAGCAGGTTGATCCAGGCGAGGCAGAGGTTGATGTTCACCCCGGCCACCAGCATGAGCAGGAAGTAGCGCGTGGTGTCCGAGATGTCGGGGCTGGGCAGCATGGCCACCACGGCCCCCAGGACAAGGGCAAAGCCGATGGCCAGCAAAAAGTTGGTCACGGGCCCGGCCAGGGCCACCCACATCATGTCGCGGGCGGGGTCGCGCAGGTTGCGCACATTGACCGGCACCGGCTTGGCCCAGCCGAAGATGAAGCCCGTGCCCAGACTGGTGAGCAGGAACACGGCCGCGCCCAGGGCGTCGAAATGCGAGACGGGATTGAGGGTCAGGCGGCCCATGAAGCGGGCGGTCTGGTCCCCCTTGCGGGAGGCCATCCAGCCGTGGGCCACTTCATGCATGATGATGCCGAGCAGGGTGGGGATCAGGTAGACAGCGAAACGCTGTGCGTTGAATGCAAAATCGAACATCTGCCGCAAGTACCATGCAACGGGTCAAATGTCGATATGAGGGGCGGGAAGGGCAGGGGGCCTCCCCGGCCCCGTAGATGTCATTTGGCAAGGGGCATCCTGTGGCGGCGGGGGCCGCCGGTCAGGGCGTGGCTCGCGTCGATGAGCGCGAACAGCTCTTCGGGCGTGATGCCCCCGTCCAGAAGGATGGAGACCCAGTGCCTTTTGTCCATATGGTAGGCGGGCAGGATGCCCGGCGTCCCGCTGATGAGCAGATCCAGGACGCCGTCGGACTTCAGGTTGATGATCTCCACCGGTCCGTCTCCGGCCAGGCCCAGCCGGTCCGGGGGCACGTCCATGATCAGGGCGTACCACTTTCGTCCCTGCTGGTGGCGCAGGACGGCATAGTGCGGATACCGGGCCCAGGGGTATTCCGGTTCCGTGCCGAACTTTTCCCTGACGTAGGCGAGGATGGCGCCACGCGCGGGCATGACCGACCTCCGCGGGCCTAGCCCACGCTGGCGACTTTGCGGACCAGCAGCTCGTCGTTGGGCCAGATCTGGCGGTCGGGGGTGAGCAGTTCGCCGTCGCGGGCCACCAGGGCGCATTCTTCGGCCAGCCCCAGGGCCGTCAGCAGCTGGCGGGAGGTCTTGGGGCGGGGGATGGAGAGCCAGTGGTCCTCGGGCTGGAGGCGCACGGTGACGCGCGCGCCGGTGTGTTCGGGTTTGACGCAGTGGATGTGGCGGGGAGTCTCGCTCATGGCTAGTTCCTTCGAGGCCTGTTGCCGGGACCTCGTGGCCGCACCGGCAAAGCCCGTTCTGCAGTGACGTCCCGGGCGGCGGGGCAGCCCTCCCGGGATGGATTTCCGGGAAAGATGCGGGGCCGGGGACAGGAAAGCTCAGCATACATACGTTGTTCTGTCCGTCTTGTCCATGTGCCGGGCATGCGCTGGGCGTCAGGGATCCTGTAAGGCAGCGGATCTTTTTGCAGTTTTCAGGGAATCAGGAATCAGCCTTGCGGACCGTGGAATAAAAAAATAAATAAATAC
>OODJ01000485.1_pt1 | contig 41029 bp, 68 predicted proteins | sample 1671611 | NCBI WGS metagenome assembly OODJ01 (sample SAMN06348174, study PRJEB24527) | human gut metagenome | biome: human gut; feature: ankylosing spondylitis patient; material: feces | host: Homo sapiens | place: China | collected 2015-10 | reverse complement strand
GTGCCCGAATCGGGCACAGAAAGGAGCAAACCATGAAAATCCCTGACAAGCTGTATGACATTCTCAAGTGGGTGGTCATCATCGCCCTGCCGGCCATCGCCACGCTGTACGCGGCCCTGTCCGCCGTGTGGGCCTGGCCTTACTCGGAGGAGATCGTGACCACCATCACCGCCGTGGACACGTTCCTGGGCGCGGTGCTGTGCATCTCCACCGCCACCTATAACAAGGAGGGAAACGAAAATGGCTAAAGTATATCTGTCTCCCAGCAATCAGACCGACAACCGCTATGCCTACGGCAACACCACCGAGGCCGTCCAGTGCGGTAAAATTGCCGATGCCTGCCGCATCGCCCTGGAGCGCAGCGGCGTGACCGTGAAGGTGGGGCATATGCCCTCCATGCAGGATAAGTGCAAGGAATCCAACGCCTTCGGCGCAGACCTCCATGTGCCCATCCACACCAACGCCTTTAACGGCACGGTCAGCGGCACTCGCATGTTCTGCTTTAACAGCAGCGGCGAGGGCATGAAGGCCTGCAAGGCTATTTTTAATCGGCTGGCCCCGGTGACCCCAGGCGCCAGCGAGAACATCCGGGTGGATGCCTCCCTGTACGAGGTGCGGGTGCCCAGCGCCCCTACGGCCTATATCGAGTGCGAGTTCCACGACAACGCCACCACCGCCAAGTGGATTGTGGAACACACGGTTGACATCGGCGAGGCCATCGCCCGGGGGATCTGCGATTACTTCGGCGTGGCCTTTAAGGCGCCCGAGCAGCCCAAGCCCGCCGCCACCACCGATAAGCTCTACCGGGTGCAGGTGGGTGCATTTGCCGTCCGCGCCAACGCGGAGAAGATGCTGGCCAAGCTCAAGGCCGCCGGCTTTGAGGGGTATATCCGGTAACGGTAAACACCTGGAGGGCGCAGAGGACATCGCTACGCCGGCCTCACGCTCGTGCTCAACGCATCCGCACCTCCACGGCACACCGTGGGAAATGATAGATCAGCACAAAAGGATCCGCAAAAAACTATCCACTATGGCACCATGCCGCGCCACAGAAACGATCCGCGCGGTAGGGCTGCCGGAAGACGAGGAAACCTGTGTAATTGACGTGGACGTTTTTGGCCGCACCTGCGTACAGACGGCGGCAAAACTGCATATCAGCGTAGATGGATTTTACAAATTGCGACGCCGAGCATACCAAAAACTGGCGGATGCATTCAATTCCTAAAAGTAGCCGTGCCCTTTTTGGGCGCGGCTATTTTTCGTTTTTGCACAAAAAAATAATAAAAATTTGTGCATTTCTCTCCTTGCATTGTGCGCACAAATGGCGTACACTGTAACCACAGTAAAGATAACGGACAGGCCAAGTTTTGAATTGAAAGGAGCAAGTAAAAATGAGTGAAAATAAGAATTGGTATGCAGTGCAGCAAGACGTCGGCGATAATGATTGGGGCACCGGTAGTTTTGATTGGAATGAGGCTGTTGCAATGGCTAAGCAGTGGGGCTATGAGCGTATCGCTGAAATTGATGGTGGTTATGACGCAAATGGTAATCCCACTTCTGATCCTATTTGTGTTGCTGAGTATGTCTCTGGTGAGGATTTTTGATATGGCAAAAACCGATCGTCTCGTAATCCGGATCACACCGGATCTCAAATCCCAACTGCAGGCCGCCGCCGAAGCGGATGGCCGCAGCGTCTCGAACTACATCGAGAAACTAATTAAAGAGGCAATAAAAAAAGAAGATTAATCATTGCAGAATCCAGGCAGAATCCGGGCAGTTTATCTGCCCGGATTTTTTTTATTATAGAGGCAAGGAGGCTGGAATATGTACGAGCGATTAATCAAATGCGGGTTTACCGCGCAAATGGCGCAGGATATTTGCATCTTGTACGCAGACGATCCCAGGGGGCTTTTAGCGTATGTGGAAATTGCTGAAAGCCTATATAGGGATTGCGATCATGTATAAATATTTTAATCCAAATCCCTGCGGGAAAAACGTGTCAGATTGCACTGTCCGTGCGATCTGTAAGGCCACGGGAAAGGATTGGGGCGAGGTTTACCTCCGGCTGTGCATGCAGGGCTACTTGGTCGGAGATTTACCAAACGCTAACGCCTGTTGGGGGGCTTACTTGCGCAGTATCGGATATCGGCGGCATATTATCCCGGACACATGCCCCGATTGCTACACGGTGGCGCGGTTTGCGGAGGAGCACCCAAAAGGGACTTATATCCTTGCTTTATCCGGGCATGTGGTCTGCGTACAGGATGGCGTAATTTTTGATTCCTGGAATTCGGGCGGCGAAGTGCCCTTATATTACTGGACAACGGAAAGGATGGAATAATTATGGCTTTTACCCCTTACGGCTACCAAAACCCTTATTACCCGCAGCCTATGCCGGACAACCTCATGCAAATGCGGCAGCAGCAAATGCCTATGATGCAGACGCCACAGGCCCCACAAAATCCAATCGCACAGGGCGGGGTGCAATGGGTAAGCGGCGAGCAGGAGGCTCGGAATTGGATGATAGCGCCTAACGCGGCGGTTACCTTATGGGATAGTACCGCGCCTACCGTCTATCTCAAGCAAGCAGATGCAAGTGGCAGGCCGACGCTCAAGATTTACGACCTTGTAGAGCGCGCAGAAGCACCCCGTACAGCTCCGCAGGAAAAGGGCGTGGAATTTGTCACTCGCAAGGAGTTTGACGCGCTGGCGGCGCTTGTGAGCGAAATGAAGGGCAAGAAGCGCAAGGAGGAAAAGAGCGATGAATAATCCGTTTTTCGGTGCAATGGGCGGCGGCAACAGCTTTATGCAGATGGTGCAGCAGTTCAAGCAGTTCAAGGCGAATTTCCAAGGCGACCCAAAAGCAGAGGTTGAAAAGCTTTTGCAGAGCGGCAAATTGAACCAGCAGCAGCTCAACCAGCTTCAGCAGATGGCGAAGCAGTTTCAGAGTTTAATGCAGTAATCAACATCGTGGCCACGATTTGATAAATTAAAATTTTGTAAAAGGAGTGATACTATGTCTCTTTCCGATGGCGGCGCTCCCATGATGACGATGCCGGTGCAGCCTACCAATAGCGGTGGCTTTGGGTTTGGCGGTGACGGCGCGTGGTGGCTTATCGTTCTGTTCCTGTTCGCGTTCTGCGGCTGGGGCGGCAACGGCTGGGGCAACAACGCTGGCAATTCCGGCGGCGTGGTCGACGGCTATGTGCTGGCGTCCGACTTCTCCAACATCGAGCGCAAAATCGACAGTGTGAACGACGGCCTTTGCAACGGGTTTTACCAGCAAGCGCAGCTTGTCAACGGCACCAATATGGCGATGGCAAACGGCTTTGCGCAGGCCGAGCTGTCCCGCAGCAACCAGCAGGCCGCGCTGATGCAGCAGCTCAACGCCATGCAGATGCAGGCCGCTGAATGTTGCTGTAACACCCAGCGCAGCATCGAGGGCGTGCGCTACGACATGGCGGCGCAGGCGTGTGACACGCGCAACACTGTGCAGAACGCGACGCGCGACATCATCGACAACGCCAACAGCAACAGCCGCGCGATCCTCGACTTCCTGACGCAGAGCAAGCTGCAGGATCTCCAGAGCGAGAATCAGGGCTTGAAGCTGGCCGCATCTCAGGCCGCGCAGAACAACTATCTGATCTCGCAGTTGCGTCCGTGCCCTTCTCCTGCCTACATTACCTGTAACCCGTGGGCGGGCAGCGGTTACGGCGGCTGCGGTTGCAATCAGGGTTGCGGCTGCTGACAACTGCATAGCATAGCTTCTCGGTCACCATATCGGTGACGTTACCGAGATGGTCGGCCCCGTGCCGATACTGACAACAACGCGGCGGGGCTATTGCCTCGCCGCTGTATTTTAACATGGTCGATTTCGACCACTTTAGAAAGGACTGATTATTTTGGCAGAGTACACAAACGCGAATATTGTGAGCGTAGCCGCAGGCCAGAACGTTCCCTTGACCGAAACGGCGGTCAATAGCAAGCCGTGTATCGTGCATCGCCAGGGCGCCGGCATTGTCACGCTGCGCGGCATCACCAATCAAAACCGCGCCCTGTTTAGGGTCTCCTATGGCGGCAACATCGCTATTCCCACCGGAGGCACGGTCGAGGCCATCACGGCGGCGCTTGCCATCAATGGAGAGCCGTTGACCAGTGCAACAGCTATTGTCACGCCTGCGGCGGTAGAAAACTACTTTAACATTTATGTTTCCGCACAGGTCTGCGTCCCGAAAGGCTGCTGCCTGACGGTCGCAATGGAAAACACCAGCACTCAGGCCGTCAACTTCGCCAACTCGAACCTGACGGTTGAGAGAATCGCGTGAAAGGAGAATGGACATGAGTAAGAAAGCAATGTATGAGCTTCGCAATATGCTGTGCGACGAACTCGACGAGCTGGCGCGCAAGGGCGACCTGGGCGCGGGCGACCTTGAGATCGCGCACAAGCTGACCGACACCATCAAGAACATCGACAAGATCGAGATGATGGAGGACGACGGTTATTCCCAGCGCCGATATTCCCGGGACGGTGACTGGGAGGCGGACATGCGCGGAACCTATGGTAAAGGCAGCTCTTATGCCCGCCGGGACACCCATTATGTCCGCGGCCATTATTCCCGGGACGGTGCCCGGGACGATATGAAGCGCCAGTTGCAGGAGATGTTGAACAACGCCGATGACGAAAGCATCCGCAAGGCTATCCAGCGTTGCATGGACGCTGTGGAGATCTAAGGGGGTGCGTCCCCTTGGTAGACGATCGCGAGATCAAAAAATGGATTGCGCGGCTTGAAACAGAAGAATCAAGCTGGTCAAATTACGAAAAGCTGGCTGTATTATACACGGTGCTGAACCAGCAGGGCAAAGAAACAGCAAATCATGCTCCGGCTATGTACTCCGCCGCGCCTGCCCCTGTTGAAATTTACGGAGACAGTGAGTTTTTACGAGCCGTTTCCGCCACAGACAATGATAAGGCTTGGGCTGTCATGGATGAGCTTATGGACAGCCTAAAGATTATCAATGAGCGCGTGTATAATAGCGTCATGCGCAAGTTGGGAAAATGATAGTAATTTGATAGTAACCCAAACGATACGGCACAGTATAGCGTAACATTTTCACAAGGAAAACACCAGTAAACACAGTGCTATACCGATTTATTGCAACAATATACTGCGTATTTCGAACTGGCTTACGCCTTTTAAGCAGGGTGTCCGGGGTTCGAATCCCCGACGGGGCACCAAAAAAAGCCTTGAAACTCAACGGTTTCAAGGCTTTTCTATTTTGCTTATTTTTTATTTGTTAGTAACGTGTTAGTAACCGCATCCACAAGTGTCTGCGCGTCGATGTGCGTATATATGTTTGCGGTGGTGGAATAATCGGCGTGCCCGAGTATTTTTTGCAGCATTTCTGGGGGCAATCCCTCTTTTACCGCCCGGGATGCGTATGTGTGGCGTGTGGCGTGTGGGGTCTTGCGCTCTATGCCCAGTCGGTCAAGGAGTGGGTAAAAATCTCGCCTGCGGAAGTTTGCCGGGACTTTTTGCCCATCGTAGCCGGATAACAGCAGCTCCCCCGTTGCTCGCTTCGCAAAGTAGGCAAAGTATTGTTTCCCCTCCGGTCGAATGGGGATAATTCGGTTTCTGCCGGCTTCGGTTTTTTCGCCGCCAATCACATAATCGCCGTGGCAGTCAGCCAGCGGCAAAGAGAACAGTTCCCCGATACGCATACCCGTTGCCAGCAGCATCAAGACAATTTTTGCCGAATCGCTGTTATCGGATTCCAATTTACGGATATCTTCCTCCGTGAAGATGTCCTTTTCTTTTTTGACATTCTCCGGCAATCGCACAAATTTTGCAAAATTTGTCGTGCATATTTCTTCCCGGATTGCCCAGTTCGACATCTGCGTTATGAGCTGCTTGTACTTGTTCACGGTGGAATGGCTTTTGGCCATGTGCGGGTCAAGTACGGCCTGAAAGTCTGCGGTGCGGAGATCGCGAAACTTTTTCCCGTGCAACGGCGTAAATATGCGGTAGGCGTTGTTATATGATTCTACCCCCTGCTTGCCGATCTCCTTGTAATGCTCCTCTTTCCACACATCAAAGACTTCTGCAAAGGTCATATTATACCGCTCCGTTAAGCTCTTGCCGTTCAACCGCTCCAAAGCGTCCAGAGCGCCCGTTTTGCGCTCATAATGCCCGATAATCACTTTGTTTTTTGCTGCCACCCAAGGCGATTTTCTACGCCCAGCCAGTTTGTATACAGTTCCGGTGCCGTTTGCCCGCTTCAATGCTTTTCGCCGCTCTGTTACCTGTTTTTTTCCACAGAGATGGCAATATACAGCGCCGGGGACAAGAGTTGTTCCGCATTTAATGCAGTTGCTCATTTTTCTGCTTCCTCGTCTTGTTTGGATTTTTTGCCCGCCGCAAGAGTGGACAATAGCACGGATGTAAGTACGCCGATACCCAACGCCAAAAGCGCAATGACAATCCATGCAATCGTACCGGCTGTCCTGGATCGGATTAGGCCTTCGTCCTGCACATGGTAATCAAGCGCCACATACCATGTAACTATACCCAGCAGGATAGCGGACAGCAGCGATGTGATATACAGCATCGTGCGCTGCCGCCTTGCTTTTCTCTTCTGCTCCTCTGCTGATTTAGACAGCTCATCGTATGCGCCCTCTATCCGTGCAAGGCGCACATCCTCGTCATGGACTTGCTGGAGCTGCTTGATTTGGTCTTGCGCCAAAACAACCTCTACAATGCCAAAGTAACGGTCCATAGACACCCCCAGCACCTTGCAGATGGGGCCAGCCGCATACACGCCCGGTGCTTTAGATGTAGACGCGAAAAAGTTGTTGACGCTGGACAAAGGCACACCGGATTGGTCTGCTATCTCCTGCGCCGTGATGTGCTGTTCCAGTTTTGCGTCCCGACAAGTGTCCTGCAACGATTTCTCCATGTTTAATTGCCTTCTTCCCCTTTTTCGGGCATAGCCCGCATTATTTTGCAAACCCCAAATTTGGGGATATTGCCTTTTTTCGGGATTGCACCGCCCGATTTGTTTTTGATTTTTGATATGGTGGCTGTGCAAACGATAAGCCGATAGGCGATTCGTGGGCAAAACCCTCCCTGTCCGGTGCGGGGATGGGGAGGGTTAGAACAAAATTTCTATTTTCTACGATTTTGTTGCACAAAAGTGTGCAACAAACGCCGTGTTTGGGGGTATAGATGAAAACACTTTAACGGAGGCCATACAAATGATGACTTTTTTTAACGAATGTGATATAATGAATCAAACATCTGTACGGGAACGGTTGAAAGCGGAAATCACGACGCTGACAGACCGCCAGGCTGAATATGTTTTAAGGAGGTTGCAGGATGTTCAAGACAAGGAAGCAGTTAAAGGATGAAATTAGGAGACTGGAAACCGAACTGTACGAAGAAAAAAGTAAAACTCGTGTGTCCGCATTTATTGAATCCGCCGGGCTTCCACAGTGCAAAAGCCTTGCGTGTGCGGATTGCAGCCATGTTGTTTATCGGCGGTCTATTTGGGGGGACTATTATATTGTAGGCTGCGGCAAAAACAATCCGTGCAGCGACTACGAAAAAGACCTTACCGTCAGTTGGTCGGTAGCTAACCAAGCAATGAAGCAACCGCAATGGCAGGTGTAATCGCATACGGCATTACAGCACCCTCTTAGCTTCCAGTACAATGCCCAATAGCTTCTCGCATTGCTCATCGGTCAAGCCATCAACTGCATCAAGCAACGCTTTCCGTGCTGCGCTCAATCCCTCGGCATTTATGCCGGGGGCTTTTTTTGCGCTCTTTTCCGGCAATGTTGGCAATTCGTCCCCGTCCAGCTTGGCAAGCGTAATACCGAAATGGTCAGCAATCTTCTGCCTGGTTTTGGGATGGGGAACATTTGAACCATACAGCCAATTAACAACGCTTTGGTTGTTTGCGCCTATTATCTTTGCAAAACGGTAAGCGGAGTATCCGTACTGCTCCATGCAATAATTAAAGTTTTTGGTAAATCCCATAAAAATAGTACCCTAAATTCGTGCAAGTTTATGTCCTAATTTCGGTTGACTTTTGCCCTAACTTCGGGTACAATAGAACCCGTGGACAGGCAATAAAAGACCTGACCACCCCGACAAATCGAGCTGGCGCATATCAATGTTTGTAGCAAAACTTAGAGTAGCACTAATGCTCCAATTTGTCAAGTTTTTATTATAAGTTGGAGGTGAAAATTTTGAACTACCTCGAAATGAAGGAATTGCTTGAAAAGCAGTTGCGTCTACTTTCCAAGCAATCTTTAGAGGGGCGCGAAGATGGCGAAGCGATTGCGGCAATGTCCGCGCAGATGGTGAATGTTGGGAAATTTCTTCTTACCATCACTCCTGCGGGCGAGAAGCGGTATTGATAGCTTCCATCGCCTGTTCGATGGTCGTAAAGCCCTTCATCTTTTCCGGCTGGTCTTTGAAAAATTTCAGCTGCAAGTAAAGGCTTGCGAAATCATCGGCGGACGAGTAGCAGTCATCCTTTGAGCACATCAAACGCAGAGCGGTTTCCCATACTTCGTCTCTTGGCGGCTCTTTCGCTTTCTTAATTGCAATCACTGCGTAAATGAGCGATGTAACAAGGGACAATGTGCTTGGGATGGTTACCGCAAGGGCAGTAAACAAATCCATATTTTCACCTCCTTTCTGGGTCATTCTACCACGCGGGCGGGAGGTGAGCAACAGAAAGGAGGAGATATATTGAGTTTGGCAGAAAACCTAATCCGGCTACAGGCCGAACACGGCGAGAGCGGTTACAGGTTGGCGAAGGAGCTTGATGTTTCGCAGCAGAGCATCGCCAACTGGCGGAAGGGCGTTTGCGTTCCGCATCCTAAAATGCGGAGGAAACTCGCAAAGCACTACAAGATCACAGTGGACGAACTGCTTAAAGAGGAGAAGTAATGGCGTAATCTTTCAATTAGGGGAGGAAACGATGATTAAGACGATGTCGCTGCAAGAGTGCATGGAGCATCTTCGGGTGCATGGACTGAGCATTTCACAAGACACGCTGGCGAACGGGATTGAACAGGGTGTGTATCCTTTTGGCCTGTGCGTTATCGGAGGGAAACGGCGTGTGTTTCAGATTTTCCCCAATCTGCTGGACAAGTGGATTGCGGAGCGGGAGGAGTAAACATGGACGGTTACACATTGATGCTGGTCATCATCGGCGCGGCTACGGTGGCGTGGATGTTCGTGAAGCTGGTGGACAAGCTGGATAGACCAGGCAAGTAAATAACAGGAGGGAAAGACGATGAAGGCATACAAGGGATTTGATAAAGACCTGAAATGTAGAGAATTTCAGTACGAAGTAGGTAAGGAGTACGAGGAGGAAAACGCCGCTCTGTGCAAAAAGGGATTCCACGCCTGCGAGAACCCGCTGGACACGCTACGCTACTATAGACCTGGCGATAGCCGGTACTGCGAGGTGGAGATTGAGGACAACGGACAGCGTAGCAGCTATGACAGCAAGGTTTGCGGCAAACATATCAAGATTGGCGCAGAAATCGGGCTGAAAGGTGTTATCAACGCCGGTGTGCGGTTTGTGATTGACAAGTGCGAGAGCGCAACCGAGGAAAACGCATCGGTCTGGAGTGGCAACGCCGCCGCATCGGGTGTGAGGGGCAACGCCGCCGCATCGGGCTGGAGGGGCAACGCCGCCGCATCGGGTGAGAGTGGCAACGCCGCCGCATCGGGCTGGAGGGGCAACGCCGCCGCATCGGGCTGGAATGGCAACGCCGCCGCATCGGGTGAGAGTGGCAACGCCGCCGCATCGGGTGTGAGTGGCACGGCTGCTGTGACTGGCTGTCATGGGAAAGCATCCGCGATTGGCAAGCAGTGCATCGCCGTTGCGTGGGGACAAGATAGCCTTGCAAGAGGCTCTGTGGGCAACTGGCTTGTGGTATCGGAGCGTGACGATGACGGAAACATCATCGATGCCAAAATCGTAATGGTGGACGGAGAAGCCGTCAAGGAAAATACATGGTACGCGCTGCAAAACGGCGAGATTTTGGAGGTGGAGGAATGAAGATGCAAAGACATTACTACGCCATCGTGGCTGACAGGTGCGGCGTCCGGGTAATTATGCGGTCGGAGCGCAATGTGGCCGAGGTGGGCGATCTGGTTAGCGGCAGCAACAAGGCAACCGTATATTCCGGGTACAAGGTCATCACAGAGCCACACTTTGTTCTGTGCGGAACCAGTGAGGACGATTTCCTGAACGCCCTGTATGCGGGGGATATCCCCCAGGTTTCCAAGGTCACCCGGGATGTGTGGAAGCTGGAGCCGGAAAAGGAGGATGCATCCGATGTGGACATCTGATCCGGTATGGGACGCGGAGTGCTACGCAGAGGAGCAGGACAGGAGGCTTGCGAGGATGCCTGTGTGCGATTGCTGCGGCTGCCGCATTACAGATTTCCCCGCTCTGCACTACAAGGACATTTGGATTTGCGGCGAGTGCGTCAGCGATAACGAGGAGTATTACGAGGAGGCGTGGGAATGAGCGATAACGGAGGAAAAGGAATGCTTAAATCATTTGATGAACTTGTAAAATTGGATGTGCGTCCTTACTGCGATGTGCGGGATGCAAAGGACGAGAGTGGGAAAATAATTAAAGTCCCCTATCTGAGCTGGGCAAAGTGCGTGAAACTGCTGCACGAAAACGGCGCGGAATCCGTTTGGTATGCGCCCGTTGAATGCCCGGAAACAAAGACCTATCTTTGGCCGCAGGCAAAAGTAGTCACGAGTAAGGGGCGGGAAACCGAGTGCTGGTTTGTGCGGGTGCTGATCCACATTGACAGCATGGAATACACCTATGACACCCCGCTGCTGAACGGATCGCTTGTTGTATACACCGATACGCTGAACCAGCTCCGCATAAACAATGCCCTGGCGAGAGCATTTGTGAAGGGCGTGGCCGTCCGCACGGGGCTTGGATTTGACTTGTGGGCAGAGGGAGATACCGACGATGGCGAGGACGATTTGAGCCGCCATAGCATTTGGGCAATAAAAGAGCGGCTGGAAAGGCTCATCACTATCAAGGAAAAGAACGGCCTTGACCACCGAGATTTGCTGGCCAGTGTTGGCATTAGCGACAAGCAGCTAAATAACCTTATGGGATATTTCGCGACGATTGACAAGCTTGAAAAGGCGGTCAGCAAACTATGATACGGAACCACGATAGGAGCGGATGGTTTGGAGCGTCGGACACGGCTACGATTATGGGATCGTGGGACACAGAAACATTCCGCAGATGGTGGGCTGTAAAGCTTGGTATTAGGCAAGGCCATTTTTCCAATGCGGAGATGCAGGCTGGGACAGCATACGAACACAAGATACTGGATGCCGCGAATGTCCAAACGAGAGATAGGCAGATTAAAGTGCGCCGTTTGCGGCTGCGTGTTAATTACGACGGGGAAACCCGCGACATGATACACGAGGTCAAAACGCACAGCAAGCCCGTTTTTAAGTTCACCAAGGGATATTGGATGCAGTGTCAAGTGGAGATGTACGCCAGCGGATGCGGAATCTTTAGAAAGCGGAAAGCCTGCCAAATCATCGCATATAGGATGACACCGGCGGAATATGAGAATTTTTTCCTTCCGATCGACATGAACAGGCTTTCCGCTCACAAGGTCGAGTATGACAGCGAGTGGGTAGAATTGCAGTATCTCCCACGCCTGCGATATTTGGCAAAATGCTTAAAGCACGGGAAGTGGCCGCAGTCAGAGGAGGTAATATGCAGCAAGTAACCGTTGATGCCGCCCGGTGGCAGCAGGACAGCGATGGGGCGTGGCTGTGCCTCAGGGTACAGTCCCCCGCCTCTGCAATGACCATCTGTGACGAGATTAAGCCAGACAAGCAGTATGTAGCTAAGATCAAGCGCAAGGGCAGGAGCCTGGATGCAAATGCGTATGCGTGGGTGCTGATGGATAAGCTGGCGGCGCACTATGGGATTCCGAGGAATGATGTGTACCGGGAGGAAATCAAGATCATCGGTGGCGTAAGCGATGTCCTGTGCATTGTATCAAAGGCGGCGGATGAGTTCTGCCGAAAATGGGAATCCAAGGGAACGGGCTGGATAGCCGAGCAAGGGCCGAGCAAAATTCCCGGCTGCGTGAATGTGACCGTCTGGTACGGCTCCAGCACCTACGATGTGGAGCAGATGAGCCGCCTTATTGACCAGATAGTTGCCGATTGCAGGGAGTCAAACATCGAGACGCTGACACCGCAGGAGCTGGACGCGCTGAAATCCCGCTGGGGCGAAGCCCAGCCTCTGGGGGGTGATAAAGGTGACTGACGATAGACGGTGTTTCCTGTGCGGCAGAAATGGCGCAAGTGACCCGCTGGAGCGGCACCACATCTTCGGCGGCGCGTACCGCAACAAAAGCGAGAAATACGGCCTTGCGGTGTATCTCTGCGGCGATCGGTGCCATAGAAATGGGAGTCTATCCGTACACCGCAACGGAAATCAAATGCGTCTGCTGCGCCGATATGGTCAGTTAAAGGCCATGCGGGAGCAGGGCTGGACGGAAGATGACTTCCGGCGAGAATTCGGAAAAAGCTATTTGTAAGGAGGAAAAAGATGGTAAACAGAATGATTTTGCAGGGGCGGCTTTGCTCTGACCCCGAACGCAGAGCCACGCAGAACGGGACAACGGTGTGCAGCTTTCGCGTGGCGTGGAGCGAGAAGGTAAAGGACAGAGAAACAAAACTGTTCCTCCCCTGTGTGGCATGGCAGGGAACGGCAGAGCTGATCTGCACCCACTTTACCAAAGGCAAGGAGATCATCGTGGAGGGCAGGCTCTCCAGCCGGGACTATGAGGACAAGGCCGGAAACAAGCGCTCCGTGGTGGAGCTGACCGCCGACAAGGTGCATTTCTGCGGCAGCAAGGACGCTACGCAGAAGCCTACGCAGACCTTCACGGAGATTTCCGAGGACGACGGCGATTTGCCGTTCTAATTGGAGGTGACGATGGATGACATTTGACGCGATTATCTACGATGCCGATGGCCTCCGAGACGCACTTTCCGATTCTCTTACTAACAATGTTTTACGAATTGATGATCTTTCGGAGGAGGATGCATTGCAGTTAGCCTGCATTTTTACGGATCACGGAATCGGTATTTGCCTACTTCCGCGCAAGGAGTAAGTGCATGGCGGATATGACATACATCAAGCTGTTTATCGATTACTTAGATGCGATAGAACCGCTCGGTGACGCAGAGAGGGGGCGGCTTTTCACTTCCTTGTTGGTTTATGCAAGGACGGGCGAAGCCCCGCAGCTCGGCGGGAACGAACGGTTTTTATTCCCGATGATGCGGGCGCAGATAGATCGAGACAACTTCGCAATGGATAGTTTATCCGACGCACGAAGCGAAGCCGGAAGAAAGGGCGCAGAAGCAAAACAAGCAAATGCCAGATTTGCCAAGCAAAACAAGCAAATGCCAGATTTGCCAAGCAAAACAAGCAAAGACAAAGACAAAGACAAAGACAAAGACAAAGACAAAGACAATAGCGCGTCGCCGTTTGAATCGTTTTGGGCGGAATATCCCCGAAAAGTCGGAAAGCAGGCCGCAAAGAAAGCATTTTCCAAGGTTTCTGTGCCGGTTAAAACGCTTATCGATGCCGTCAACAGTCAGAAAAACAGCGAACAGTGGCGCAAGGATAACGGCCAATACATCCCAAACCCAGCCACATGGCTGAATCAAGGCCGATGGGATGATGTGCTGACGGAGGCTGGAGCGCAACCAACGAAGGAGGATTACCATGTCGGAACATGGCTGTGACATCTGCGGCGGGCTGGGCTACATCGTCCGCCGCACCGAAAGCGGCGAACTGGTGAGCAGAACCTGCAAATGCGAGATCATCCGGCAAAACAGGCTGCGCATGGAGCGTTCCGGTCTGGCCGGTTTGCTGGACAGCTGCACATTCGAGGCATTCCAATCGCGGGAGTATTGGCAACAGGCTGCAAAGCAGGCGGCGGAGAAGTATTTGACCGACTGGAAGGGCAAGTGGTTTTTCGTCGGCGGCTCTCCCGGTACTGGGAAAACGCACCTGTGTACGGCAATTTGCGCCAAACTGATGGACGGAGGAATCCCTGTGCGGTATGTGCAATGGCGGGGAGATATTCCGGCAATCAAGGCAAAAGTAAACGATGCGGAAGCATACGCCGAAGCCATGCACCCGCTGAAAACCGTCCGTGCGCTGTATATCGATGATTTTCTAAAGGGCGGCGTTACGGATGCCGACAAAAACATCGCCTTTGACCTGCTGAATGCCCGGTATATTGACCCGGATGCAATCACTATCATCTCCACGGAGTTGACCATTGACCGCATTTTGAGTTGGGATGAAGCCATCGGCAGCAGAATCAACCAGAGGGCGAGGGATTATATGCTGAACATCGGGAAAAAGCAGAATTGGAGGCTGAAATGAAAGTTTTGGTTGCCTGCGAAGAATCGCAGGAGGTATGCAAAGCGTTTCGGGCAAAAGGCCATGAATCGTATAGCTGTGACATACAGGAGCCGTCCGGCGACCACCCGGAGTGGCACATTTTAGGCGATGCCCTTGTGGCTATCAAGGGGGGGCAAGTGACCACGATGGACGGACAGACGCATGATGTGGGCAAATGGGATTTGCTGATTGCACATCCACCGTGTACTTATCTCAGCAATGCTGGAGCCAACAGACTTAGAGTCAACGGTGAGATTCAGCCTGGACGCATGGAAAAAGCGAAAGCAGCCAGGGCCATGTTTATGGAGATGCTGGATGCCGAAATTCCGAGAATTGCTGTTGAAAACCCGGTCCCGGGCAAAATTCACGGTCTCCCGCCATACTCCCAGATTATACAACCATATATGTTCGGGGATGCCTGGCTAAAAAGAACATGCTTATGGCTCAAAAACTTACCATTGCTGATGGCCACGAATTGCGTAGTGCCAACTGGGAAATGGGTGGAAACTACTCCGCACGGTAGAGCGGCCAGACCTGGGGAATGGGAGAACAAAGGGCGGAGAACGCCCAAGGAACGCTCCAAGACATTCCCCTCTGTCGCAAAGGCGATGGCTGAGCAGTGGGGCGGATTGGAGGAATGACATGACCACATTACGCATGATTCCCGGCATTACATACACCCGGAAAAACCTTGAAGCGCTCACCGGGATGCCGGACAGAGAGAACCGGCGAATGATCCGAGCCCAGCGGCGGCAGGGGGTGCCCATTGTTGCGCTGAAAGACGGCGGGTACAAGCTGGCGGAAACGGAGGAAGAAAAGCAAGCCTTACTTGCTATGTACCGCAAGCGGGCCCTGGACGAGCTGGACACCTGCAGCAGGCTTGCAAAGGCCATGCAGGTGGATGGGCAGATGGAGGTGGCGGGAGATGGAACGGTTTAACACACCGTTGACGAACGAGGCTGCCAAGAAATTGCTATCCCTTGATTTGGATGACAAGGTCATCACCAGCGTTGAGAAACTGGATGAGTGGTACACCGCGTGGGGCGGACAGTGTTACGTCAGTTTCTCCGGTGGAAAGGACAGCACGGTGCTGGCGTATTTGGCGGCGTTGTACCTGTCGAGCTTCAGGACACCGCCGTGGGAGCTGAACTTGGCGTTTGCGAACACGGGGCTGGAATATCCAGAGATACAGAAGTTCGTCAATGAGTGCGCTGACTGGCTAAGGAGGGAGTTCCACCGCGTGAACGTAAACCTTTTTCGCCTGCGCCCAAAGATGAACATTCGACAGGTGGTGACGAAGTACGGGTACAGCATCGTGAGCAAAGAGGTGGCCGCGTATGTAGGAAATGCTCGAATTAATCCAGATGGGAAATCGGCACAGCGTTTACGCGGGGAATACCTCGATAAAAATGGAGAAAAATCCCCGTACAACTGCGAAAAGTGGGGGGGTTTAGTTCATGCGCCGTTTCTCGTGTCGGATTCATGCTGCAAGGTGATGAAAAAGGGGCCCATGCACAAGTTCGAGGCCAAAACAGGGCTCCACCCCATGACAGCGTTGATGGCGGAAGAAAGTCGGCTGCGCATGCTGAAATGGCAACGCACAGGCTGCAATGCCTTTGAGGGCAAGAGGCCGATGGGCAAGCCGATGAGCTTTTGGACGGAGCAGGATGTGCTGCGGTATATTGTGGGCAATCGAATCCCATATGCCAGCGTGTACGGCGAAATCGTAGCAAGCGATGGCGAGAACGACTACGATGCGACGCTGACGGAATGCCCGCTACACTGTACGGGATGTCAGCGATCGGGCTGTATGTTCTGCGCATTTGGGGCACACCTGGAAAAAGGCGAGAATCGTTTTGAGAGGATGAAACATACGCATCCGAAGCACTACGAATTTTGCATTGGCGGTGGGGCGTATGACCCTGTGGACGGCCTGTGGAAGCCAACTGAAAAGGGGCTTGGCTACGCCAGAGTATTGGACTACATCGGAGTGAGGTATTGAGATGACGGTATACATGCGAGTGAGCCGCGACAAGTACGAGCTTCCGGATGCCGTTTCGGAATCTATCATCGAGCTGGCCAACATTTGCGGCGTCAGCTGGCGGACGATCTACCGGGCTGTGTACGGCGGCAAGCGTACCAAAGGACGGCCCAAGTATGTGGCCGTACCAATAGGGGAGGGAGACGATGATTGAGATCACGGTGCCGCTGGCACCCGTCACAAAGAAAAACCATATGCGGATCATGCATAGCAGCAAAACGGGGAAGCCGTTTATCATGCCGTCCAAGCAGTACCAGGACTACGAGGCGGAAGCTGTATGGCACTGCAAAAGGGCCAGAGTGCAGCGTCCCATTGAGGAGCCTGTGGAGGTCAAATGCCTGTTTTATATGCCTACCCGGAGGCGAGTGGATTTGACAAATCTGCTGGAATCCATCGACGATGTGCTGGTGAGGGCCGGTGTACTCAAGGACGACCACAGCGGCATTATCGTTAGCCACGACGGGAGTCGGGTGCTGTACGACAAGGATAACCCACGGACAGTATTGTTTATCCGGGAGATGGAGGACATGGATGCTACAACCCGAGATGCGCGTATGTAAGCGCTGCGGCATGGAAAAGCCAATCACAAACTACAACAAAAAAGATACCAACAAGTGGAGGACAACTTGCAAACAGTGTGATGCAATCGTCAGAAAGATGCGCCGGATAAGAGAAAAGAGGCTTGCAAACCAAAACAACGCAGAAAGCAGGGGGACGCTCTGTTGGAGATGCAAAAAAGCTGTTGGGCGCTGCTCCTGGACGGGGCTGGATAGCTCCAAAAAGGTACGCTTTGAGCCAGTGCCGGGATGGGTGGCGGTAAAATCGCTCGGCATACCAGGCCGCAAGTCGGAATCTTACTTGGTGCTAAGCTGCCCGGAGTTTGAGACGGACGAAAGGGGTGGCGTTGGTGAATGATTTTGACTACGACTGCATGCAGAAAAAGCGTGTGGCACGAGGGGCATTTGCTCACATCAACAGAAAACGCGGCGGGTGTGCGCTCCCCAGTGACACCCTCACCGAGAAACAAAGGAAGGAGAAAAACGGAGAGGTGAAAAGCTATAATATCACGCGGCCTATGCCGTGGCGGGAATTTAAGCCTATGCCGGAGGATCTGAAACGCGAGTTTTTCCGCAACATGCAATCTTTCGGCGGTACGGCCAAATGGCTGGCGGAGGAAATGAACGCTTGTGATGCAACGATACGCCGCGAGGCGGAATTGGTAGGGGCGCCATTCCGGCGCGGTGGCCGGAACGAAAAAATGTGGCAGAGCAAAGTTACAGAGTGGGCTAACGCGGATGCGGTGGACATACATACGGCGGATGCGCAGAGCGAGGAGCACACTGCCAAAGATGCACCGCCGAAAGCAGACAAGCCGCAGATGGGCGCAAAGCTGCTGCATGCCAGGCTGGAGATGAGCGGTGACCGGGAAGCTTTGCTGGCGAATCTGCGGGTGCTGATGCCGAATGAAGGGCGGGTGACGGTGGAATGGTGAAAAGAAGCGTGTTAATCGCGGCGCTTCTTGTAGCAATCTTGGTGGCCTTGGGCATTGCGTCTGCCACAGAGGACAGCGGGCAAACGCTGGAGACTGTAGTTGTGCCTCCTGTGGTGGTTCTGCCAAGCGATGGGCCGCAGGAGACCCAGGAGACGCGGACGTGCGTGTTTACCGTCACGGCGTACTGCCCCTGCGAAAAATGCTGTGGGGAGTACGCAAATGGCTACACAGCCACCGGCGAAAAGGCTATCCAGGGCGTGACGATCGCCGCAGACCCAGATGTGCTGCCGATGGGTACGGAAATCGAACTGGACGGTCATACTTACACCGTGCAGGACACCGGCGGAGCCATTGCCGGGAATCGGCTGGATCTGTATTTTGACAGCCACGAGGATGCACTCCAATGGGGTGTGCGGGAAAAGACCGTGAGGTGGGCCGGATGAAAAGCCCCTGCGTAAAAGATTGCCCGGATAGATTGCCCTGCGGGAAATGCCGGCAGAACTGCGAGGCGTTCCGGGAGTACGAGGCCAAGCGGCTGGAGGAAAAGCCCTGGGTGGATCAAGCTAACACCGCCGCCCGGGAGCGCTATGTGCGGCAGAGCGCGAGGTTTGCAAAGGCTGGGAAACGACATATGAGATAGGAGGTTGATAATATGGACGCTGTGAAGTTTATCAAAGAACGCGACCGAATGTGCCGCTTTTACCACCATGCCGGGGACTGCTATCAATGCCCCGCAAAAGACTGCGAGTGCAGTGCATTGGAAGGAATGGTTGATGATGACAACATTGTGACCATCGTCGAGGAATGGTCTGCTGCACACCCGCGCAAGACGCGGCAGAGCGTGTTTCTGGAGCAGTATCCGGAGGCACGCATCGGAGATAATGGTGTAATGAGTAAGGCTGTTATGCTGAGCGTCCGCCCAAAGTGGTGCGAGAAGATCATCAGCGGCGAGAAAACCATTGAGGTGCGTAAAAATCGTCCGAAGCTGGAAACGCCGTTCAAGGTGTACATCTACTGCACCAGCGGTAGACCTGACCTGAACATTCCTATTTCGCCGGAACGCCTGATGCAGGACTACTTAGATACAGGTTCCATGCAGTCGCTGAACTGCCCGCTTGGGAATGGCAAGGTCATCGGAGAGTTTGTGTGCGACAAAATCGACGTTATCCAGAGAATGGGCATTCCCGCAAATTTCGATTATTGCTATCTTTCACTTAACGAATGGGGCAATGACGATATTGAAATAGAAATTCTGGACATTATGGGATCATGTATCCAAAAGGAAAGGCTAAATTCATATGCGGGCAAAACTCCGGTGCTTTATGCTTGGCATATCTCCGACCTGAAAATATACGATCGGCCGAAAGAACTGAACGAGTTCTGGTTTCCGCCTGAGCTGTATTGCGAAAAGGAGCGGTGCGGAAGCTGCCCGTACGATCAGGTGCCAGATGTGAACGGCGAATACAGCTTCGACTGCGAATGGAAGCGCCCGCTGACGCGACCGCCGCAGAGCTGGTGCTATGTGGAGGCGATGGAATGAAACTGACTATTATCTTCAAGGAAGAGATTGAGAAGCACATGAAAAAGCAATTCGGGCATTTTACTAATCCAAGGCAGGTATACGGTGTGCAGTCCGTACACATGGAAGGTGGGTACCTATACTCCACTATTTCGGACACGGTTCGCTGGCGTATGGATGACATTTCCAGATTTTACTGTGAGGAGGGCTGACGATGGAAACTGAGAAGGAAATCTGCCCGTTGTCTATGAGCCGACCCAAAGACACTCCCTTCTACCCCTGCCAGAAACAGCGGTGTGCATGGTGGGACGAAGACTCTCAGGACTGTGCCGCTGTGGTGTTGGCAAGAGCGATGAAGAAAAGGAAGTGATAGCATGGCTGAATACATCGAGCGAGGGGCGTTGATGCAATTCCCCATCCGCCGCGATCATTACGACAGGAAGAACGGCAACAAGCATTTTATAAACGGCATTGAATCGGTGTTGGAGTATGCAGAGCAGCTCCCCACTGTAGACGCAGAGGTCGTGGTGAGGTGTAAGGACTGCAAGTACAGCTATGCGGATTTGGAAGGATTGTGCTGCACATGCAAATACGAGGAAAGGGGTAATAGCGATGCTCAAAAGGGCAAACGGCAGACCGGTGCCAAATAATCCGGCTAAGGCATATGAACTGGGCCGCCTGGATGGCACCAAACAATGCATGGACAATGTTTCCTGTGTGCTGCTGGACAAGTGCGGATTCCATGTGCGGGAGGAGACGGCGGACGAGCACGACACCCGTAGCCTGGAATACTTACAGCAGTGTCTTGTGGAGCTGGTGGATGCTAAAAACAACGGATATATCAAGATGGCGGACATCGAAAAGGCCCTGCGGGGCGAATATAAGATGGTAAACAGCGCGGAGTAAAGGAGGGCAAATGAGCAAAAAGGCGACGCTGCCTTATGACGTGCGGTTGGAGTGCATTGCTTATGTGCGTGGATATCCACGCCGGGTGCGGGCGTACCGCGAGGCCCGGGCGGAGATCCTGGACGGGACGCATAGTGCCACAGAGGGCATGCCAACTGGATCGGGCGCCGGCAGACCCGCCGAGAGCAAGGCGGAGCAGCTTGCAGCCATAGAGAACTGGCCGGAAACCAAGAAAATGCTGGCGGTGGAATACGCTATAGACCGCTGCGGCAGAGATATTGGTAGCGATGCAATCCGGCGGCAGCTGATATATGGCATCATGCACAACTGCCAAGGTAAGCACAAGTATGCCCGTAATCGGATCGTGATTCCGGGTATCAGCGAGAGAACATTCAGCCGGAGGAAAGAGCAATTTTTGATGGATGTGGCCAAATATAGCGGCCTTTACACAAAAGATGGCACAAATTCCACTTAATGATGTGGTAAAATGTGTATAGTGGATGATTGGGCAAAAGCCAACACATCCACTCCGGCTACACCATGTAGCTTTCATCTTCCCTCCTTTCGATACTATGTGCGCCGCCGGTATTGGGCGCACCGCGCAAGAGGCCCCGGGAACGGGCGTACCGGCACAAACAGCCTGTAGGGAAACCTATGGGCTGTTGTTATATGCCGTGCGCTCGTTGCACCCCACGATCCGGGGCGGGAGGTCGCACCTCCCACACGGCACCAACAGGACCCCTCGCACCTCTCAACGATGTGACCCAGAGGGGACATATGCAGACGTAGCTCAGTTGGTAAGAGCACCGCGCCGGAGGTATGTTGCAGGTTCAAGTCCTGCCGTCTGCGCCAGATGCCGGGTCGCACCCGGACAATGTGAGACCGTTCGTCGTGGCTCACATGGAAATGACAATGCCCGCTGAAAACTGCACCGTGGGAGGGGACCGCCTCAGCGTAATGGTGCTGTGCATGTAAAGCAGCAATCGGTGATGTGACAATCTAAGCGGGAAGACGGCCAATATGCGGCATAGGTGCCCCGTAAGGGGAGACCACGGCGAGTGACGGGGACTTTCCCTGAAGCGCTAAAGCAGGGCAGGACTGCAATGCCGCACAATAAAAAGGAAAAAGAGCGGAAGCTCCGCTCTTTTTCCCCAGCATACTGTTTTTGGTATTTCAATCCACGGGAAATAGGATCGAATTTCCCACCGATGCAAGCGCCTCCTGCATCGGACAAGTCAATCATATACTATCCGATGCATTCTGTCAATAGAAAATATCAAAAATAGTGTGTAGCCCATGTTTGAGAGGCCCAAGAGGTCCGCATGGGAGGGGAAAGACTGTTACTGTAGCCAAGGGGTGGGGGCTGGTAGCAAATAAAGGTGCGAGGTGGTGACAATGGCTGCGCGTCTGACAGACCGACAGAAAAAGAAAATACTGGCGGACTATGTGCAGACGAACAACTATTGCGCCACAGCGAAAATCAACGGCGTGTCCGCAACGACAGTCAAGAACCTTGTGCGGGCAAATGCTGACATTGTGGAAAAGTGCGAGCAAAAAAAGGAAGAGAACACCGCCGATGTGATGGAGTACATGAACGACCACAAAGACCTTGTGTGTTCGTTCATCGGCAAGGGGCTTGAAATGCTCAATGACCCGGAGAAGCTGGCGGCGGCAAATCTCAGCCAGATCACCACGGCGATGGGGACACTGATCGACAAGTGGGCGATGATCGGCGGCAGTCCTGCCGACACGGTGAGAGAAGATGCGCTTAGTCAGAGTCTGCGCGAGATGGCGGAGGAGTTGGATAGCGATGAATGAAAAAACGTTTTTGTTTGAAGACAATGCAGAATATGACGCATTTGTCGAAAAGTTCAAGCCAAAGAAAACAACGGATGATTGCTATACTCCGCCACTTGTATATGATGCGATACGAGGTTGGGCTTGCAATGAATACGGAATTGCTCCTGATTCCATCGTAAGGCCGTTTTATCCTGGCGGCGATTATGAGCGTTACGAGTATTCAGACGGATGCATTGTTTTGGACAACCCTCCATTTTCGATTATATCAAAAATAATTAGCTTTTATAACTCAAGAGGCATAAAATTCTTTCTATTTGCTCCTGCGCTTACCCTTTTGTCTCCGGTTTGCGATGGGTATTGCGGAATTGCGGTTGGTGCATCAATTACATACGAAAACGGTGCTAAAGTTTCCACATCGTTTGCAACAAACCTTGAAAGCAATGTGGCAAGGACAAGCCCAGAACTATACAAAATCATAACGGAAGAAAATAAAAAGAACGAGCGAAAGTTACACAGAGAACTTCCAAAATATGATTATCCAGATAATGTAATTACCGCTACATTCTTGCAAAAATTAAGTAAGTACGGAATTAGTTTTTTAGTTCCAAAAAATGAATCTGTAAGAATTTCAGCACTTGATATGCAAAAAGAGAACAAAAAAACTATTTTTGGGAAAGGCTTGCTTTGCTCGGATAGAGTTGCGGCGGAGAAGGCAGCGGCGGAGAAGGCAGCGGCGGAGAAGGAAAACAAAGTTATTTGGTCTATTTCCGAAAGGGAAAGAAAAATTATAGAGGATTTTGTTAATGCCGATAAGCGATAAACAGAAAAAAATATTGGCATTTCCATACAGCCGCTATGACGCGCTGATCTGCGACGGGGCCGTGCGTTCCGGCAAAACCTCCATCATGATGTGGGCGTTTGTCCGCTGGGCAATGGAAAATTTCAGCGGTCAGCGCTTCGGCGTGTGTGGCCGCACGGTGGATAGCTGCACCAAAAACATCATCGTGCCGTTCACAGCGATGAGTTTGGCCAAGGAGCGTTATATCATTCGTTGGCGGCGCGGTGACAAGGTTATGGAAGTGCGGCGTGGCGCTGTTACAAACTATTTTGAAGTGTTCGGAGGCAAGGACGAGGCAAGCTACACGCTGATTCAAGGCCGCACGCTGGCTGGCGTTCTGCTGGACGAGGTGGTGTTGATGCCGCGCTCGTTCGTGGAACAGGCGCTGACCCGCTGCTCCGTTGACGGTGCAAAGCTGTGGTTTTCTTGTAACCCCGGAAGCCCACAGCACTGGTTTTATACGGAGTGGATACAGCGGAACAAAGAGCGGAACGCGCTGTATTTGCATTTTGAAATGACGGATAACCCCGGATTATCTCAAAAGACGCTGGAACGTTATCAATCTATGTTTTCCGGCGTATTCTACGACCGCTATATTCGCGGCTTGTGGGTAGTGGCCGAGGGACTGATCTATCCCATGTTTGACGAAAGCTGTATTGTGGACGAGCTGCCGGAAACGGGAGAATACTATGTGTCATGCGACTATGGCACGCTTAACCCGTTTTCCGCTGGGCTGTGGCGTTGGGACGGGAAGACGGCCACGCGCATCCGCGAGTATTACTATTCCGGGCGCGAGAGCCAGAAGAACAAGACGGACGAGGAATACGCCGACGAGATTAAAAAGCTCATCGGCGATGCGGACGTCAAAAGCATCATCGTTGACCCGTCTGCTGCTTCATTCATCGAGGTTTTACGTCGGCGCGGCTATATAGTCCGCAAGGCAAACAACGACGTGACAAACGGAATTATGACTACGGCGCGGTTTTTGCAAGACGGCATTCTCAAGGTGCATCGTGGCTGCAAAGACTGCATCCGAGAGTTTGGGCTATATCGGTGGGACGAAAAATCCGCTGATGACAGACCAATCAAGGAAAACGATCACGCAATGGACGAGACGCGCTATTTTGCCTATACGATTTTGAAAAATAAGGCGTATCGGCGCGATTATACTCCCATTTGGAACAGATAGGACGGTGAGCGGCTATCAAAACATATAATGACCTTGTGGCGGTCGGTGACAACGAGCAGGCGCGCATTGAGTTTGTCCGAAGCACGATCAATGAGCACCGCGAGAGCACGGCGTATAAAACGGCGGTAGATGCGGAGGCGTACTATGACGGCTTGAATCCGACCATCAACCGCTATGAGAAAATCATCTATGATATGCAGGGCCGCAGCCACACGGATATGTGGACGGCAAACCATAAGCTGGCCAGCAGGTTTTTCGGTCTGGCGGTGGATCAGGAGGTTTCATATCTGCTGGGCAACGGTGTGACCTTTGCGGAGAAGGAAACGCCAAACAAGCTATGCCCGGACTTCGATCAGGAAGTCATGGATGCGGCGCGGGCGGCGAAAATCGCAGGCGTATCCTTCGGCTTTTGGGATCTGACGCATCTTCGGGTGTTCTCCCTGCTTGAGTTCGTTCCCCTCTATGATGAAGAGGACGGTGCAATGAAAGCCGGCATCCGCTTTTGGCAAGTGGCGCCGGATAAGCCTTTGCGAGCGACACTGTACGAGCTGGACGGCTTTACCGAATATTTCCAGCCGAAGAACAAAGATATGAGCGTATTGCAGGAAAAGCGCAGCTACAAGATCGTTATCCGCAAGGCCGAAGTCGGCGAAACCGAGATTTACGACGGCGGCAATTATCCGAGCTTTCCCATCGTGCCGCTGAAAAACAACAAGCGGTGTCTGTCCGAAATTGTCGGCAAGCGCAACACCATCGACGCGCTGGATCTTGCGTCCTCTAACATGGTCAACAACGTGGACGAGGGAAATCTGATCTATTGGGTGCTTTCTAACTGCAACGGCATGGACGATCTGGACGACGCGAAATTTGTGGAACGCTTGAAAACCACACACGTCGCCCATGCCAACGGCGATGACGGCGCGAAGGTGGAGAGCAGGACCATCGAGGCGCCGTATGAGGGCACGAGCAGCACCATTGATATGCTGAAAAAGAAGCTCTATGAAGATTTCCAGTGCTTTGACGCTGCGGCGGTATCCGCGGGCAACCAAACGGCAACGGCAATCAAGGCAAGCTATGTGCCGCTGGATTTGAAAACGGACAAGTTTGAGTCTGAGGTCACGCGTTTTATCGTGGAAATTCTGCGTTTGGCAGGCATTGAGGATCAGCCGAGTTACACGCGCAACCAAATCATCAACAAGAGCGAGGAAACGCAAAATATCCTTCTTGGCGCGGCGTATTACGATGACGAATACATCACAAAGAAGCTGCTGACCATCAACGGCGACATTGACCAGTACGAGGACATGGCAAAGCGGAAGGCTGCAGAAGAGATTGACCGGAGCTTTGCGGAACCGAATGCGCCGGAGGTGAACGGCGATGGCGAACAGTGACCTCGGACACAAGCTGACCGATAAGGAGCTTGCGAAGCTGGAACGTCGTATTGCAACGCTATACCGCGAGGCGGGGGAAGAACTGCAAGCTACCATCGACGCATATTTTGAGCAATTCAAAAAGCGCGACGAGGAAATGAAGGCTCTGATCGGCACCGTGCAGAACGGCAAGGAATGGACGGAGGCTGACTATAAGCAATGGCGGCTAAACCAGATCGGGCGCGGAGAACGCTATCAAGCTATGCGGGACAAGGTGGCGCACCGCATGACCGATGCAAACGCTGTGGCGGTGTCCTACACCAACGATGCTACGCCCGGTATCTACTCCCTCAACCGCAACTATTCGGCGTACACCATCGAGCAGGTCGTGGGCAACGTCGGCTTTGACCTGTGGGACGAGCAGACGGTTAAACGCCTGATTGCGGAGCAACCGGAGTTGATGCCGTACTATCCAAAGGGCAGAGCGCTGAAACGCGGGATTGATCTCGCATACGGCAAGAAGCAAATTACGGCCAGTGTCACCAGCTCCATCTTGCAGGGAAAGAGCATCAAGCACATGGCGGACGACCTGCAAAAGCGCATTACCACCATGAGCCGCGACAGCGCTATCCGTACCGCCAGAACTGCCGTGACAGGTGCACAGAACGCGGGGCGCATGGACAGCTACGCGGCGGCGGAAAATATGGGCATCAAGCTCAAGCGGGAGTGGGTGGCGACGCTGGACGGACGAACTCGGCACGCCCATGCAATGCTGGACGGTCAGCGGGCCGAAATCGACAAGCCGTTTAAAATCGATGGGTACGAGATTATGTACCCCGGCGATGCGTCTGCACCCGGTTATCTTGTGTATAACTGCCGCTGCACGCTGGTTGCTGATGTGGATGGGGTAGATACATCAGACGGGCTGCGTAGGACACGCGACGGGCTTATATCTGACATGACATATGCGCAGTGGGAAGCATCGAAGCAGGGATACAGCGGCAAACAGTTATCCCCATATCACATGGGGAGCGAAAAATCTGCAAAGGATGTTACGAAGAAATATATAGATTCCGCCAAGCCCCGCATGGGTAAGGTGCGATACGAGAACGGATACCGCATAAAAGGGCACAAGACCGAAATCGAAGTTGCAAACCAACTCAGAGATCAATTCGGCGGGAAGTTCGTGCTGTTGAAAGAAGCGAATACGCAGGGGATAAAAACGCCAGACTACCTGTGGCGAGGTAAACAGTGGGAATTGAAAAGTATATCAACAGCGAAAGCGGCAGATATGGCGATTCGAAAAGCCACAAAGCAGATTGCAAAAACTCCTGGAGGGGTTGTGTTACAGTGCACAGGATCCATCAATACAGATGAGCTTATACGCATTGTAGATGATAGAGCAGTTCGCAGCGTGGTTAGCAATGGGTTCGGTTTTGATGTGATTGCATTGGATGAGAACGGTTCTCTCCTGTTCGCACGAAGGTATAAAAAATGAGCCGCCCCCCCTCCAGTAACGGGAAGAGGTTCGGCTCGAAAAAACGGAAACATGAGTTTCCTCACTGTCAGTATATGCAATTCCCGAAAAAAAGTCAAGAGGGATTTTTTGATGAACGTTGAAATCACCGACAACAGCAAAGAGGTTTCTGGCGCCATCCATGCGGCGCTTCTGCGGGGGCTGGAAAAGATTGGTCTGGTGGCAGAGGGATATGCGAAAAAGCTGTGCCCCGTGGACACCGGCAATCTGCGGAACAGCATCACCCATGTGGTAGATGAGCAGGAACCAGCGGCAATCATCGGAACGAACAATGAGTATGCCGCTTATGTTGAGCTTGGCACCGGCATTTACGCCGAGGGCGGCGGCGGACGGCCTACACCGTGGGTGTATCAGGACGCAAAGGGAAATTGGCATTACACGCGCGGCAACAAGGCGCAGCCATTTTTGAAACCCGCTGCCGCCGACCATGCGGGACAGTATCGGGACATTCTGGAAAGCGAGCTGAAAAATGGATAAGGTGCTGTATGATTGACGAAAAACTGAAAACCGCCATCGAAAAGGCGCTTGCCGCCGGTTGTCGGGTACAGCTAAAGCGAATGAAAGACGGTAGCGTAAAAGCGCAGGTCATCAAAGCGGAAGAATTGAAAAAATAATCTCATAAATCCTCTTGACATTGTAACTAACTACAAATATAATGTAGTTAGCCACAACGGAGGTGATGAAATGGCTGAAAAAAGCCGCGCCGAATATTTCCGAGAGCGCAGGAAAGCCATGAAGCAATTAGTTTTTATGGTTGACAAGGAAAAGGCCGAAGCACTCGATAGAAAACTCGCCGAAAAGGGCGAGGGCCGAACGGAGTGGTTCAGAAAGAAGCTTGAAGAAGAAATCGGCAAATAAAAAGAACGCCCACCGTCCGACCAAGACAACGTGAGCGTTCAAATCGCAACAGGTTTCCCCGTTGGTAAATCTCATTCTATCATCGTGGAAGCCTCAAAGTCAAGAGAAATGAGGTTTTATTATGCTTACTGTTAGAGAAGCCTGCGAGCTTATCCACGACCCGAAAGAAGTTGATGTTGCCGTGAATGGATGCGCATATGCGCTTTTTCGTGCTGGCACGTCCGGATATGACGATGTTATGGTCGAAGTATTCGGGGACTATATTGTGAAAGATATTTTCTGCGGCAAAGAGGGGAGCTTTGAGCTTGAGATCAAAATGCGCCCGATGAAGAAGGAGGACATTGCATGAACGAACTAATGATTTTCAACAATCCCGAATTTGGGAATATCCGCACGATGGAACGCGACGGTGCGCCGTGGTTCGTCGGTAAGGACGTTGCGGAAGCGCTTGGGTACAGTAATTCGCGCGATGCGGTGTCTACCCATGTAGATGGTGAGGACAAAGCCACCGTCGCGTTTCACGACGGCAGCCAAAACAGAAACATGGTAGTTATCAACGAAAGCGGCCTTTACGCCCTCGTCCTCGGCTCTAAGCTGCCGACGGCGAAAAAGTTCAAACGATGGGTGACAAGTGAGGTTATCCCCAGCATACGCAAGCACGGCGGCTACATTAACGGGCAGGCGAACATGACGCCGGAGGAGCTAATGGCATCGGCGTTGCTGATGGCACAGAAAACGCTTGCGGATCGCGACGCTCGCATTTCCACGCTTACTGTGGAAAATCAGATCATGCTCCCGAAAGCCGAGTATTTTGACCAGCTTGTGGAGAGAAATACGCTGCTGAATTTCCGCGAGACCGCAAAGGCGTTGGACGTTCCGCCTAAGAAGTTCGTTTCTTTCCTGCTGGAAAAGAAGTACGTTTACCGTGACAAAAAGGGCAAGCTGCTCCCGTATGAACACAAGAACGACGGCCTGTTCGAAGTCAAAGAATCGGTAAACGAAAAGACGAATTGGAGCGGCGCACAGACGCTTATCACGCCGAAAGGCAGAGAAACATTCCGCTTGCTGTTTTTGGGCGTGGCGTGATATAATATCAGCAAGTAAATAACGCACGCAGCGCAATTGAGCGCGCGGAACGGCACGATGAGCCAACTACTGAGAAATCCTCGGTGGTTGGCTCTTTTGTTTTAGGTAAACACCGCGAGGCACAGCGGTTTTTATACAACGTTCGCCCCCGAAGAATTGGGGCCAAGGAAAAGGAGAACGAATAACATGGCGAAATTTACGAGAGCGGAAATCAGAAATATTCTCGGCGAGGCTTGCACCGAAGAGATCGAAAATCGCTTGGTTGCGCTGCATCTGGGCGTGGTCGACCCCCTCAAGGACGATCTCACAAAGTACAAGGCGGACGCGGAGAAGCTGCCCGGCGTCCAGAAGCAGTTGGACGACCTCAAGGCGGCTGGTGACGGCGGCTATCAAGAGAAGTACGAGAAGGAGCACAAGGCTTTCGAGGACTTCAAGGCTAATGTCACCGCAAAGGAAAGCAAGGCGGCGAAGGAAAAGGCTGTGCGTGCTTACTTTGAGAGCAAAAACATCACCGGCGCGAATCTCGACCTTGCGATGCGTGGCTGCGGCGAAGAAATGGCCGCATTGGAGCTGGACGGCGAGAAGATCAAGGACACCAAGGCCCTCGATGCACTCGTGGACGGCACCTACAAGGGGCTTGTTTCCACCACGCAGACGCACGGTGCGAATCCCGCCAATCCCCCGGCGAACACTGGCGGCGGCGCAATGACTAAAGACCAGATCATGCAGATCAAGGACAGGTCGGAGCGCCGCGCGGCGATCGCTGCAAACATCAATCTTTTTGAAAATAAGAACGGAGGCTAATTATGGCTGCTGAAACCAATCTGATCAAGAAAAATGACCTCGCCCGCGTGCGCGAGATCGAATTTACCGAAATGTTCGGTTACTCCATCAAGAAGCTGATGGAGGCCTTGGGCGTGACCCGTAAGATCGCCAAGCAGGCCGGTACTGTGCTTAAGAGCTACAAGGCGACCGGCACGCTCGAGAGCGGCGTTGTGGCCGAGGGTGACACCATCCCCCTTTCTCACTACAAGACCGAGGCTGTGAACTACAAGGAGATCACGCTCAAGAAGTGGCGCAAGGCTACCTCTGCCGAGGCGATCACCGATCGCGGCTACGATCAGGCGGTGGAGATGACCACCGACGAAATGCTCAAGGATGTGCAGAAGGGCATCCGCAAGAGCTTCTTTGACTTCCTCTCGACCGGCACCGGCGCGGTGAGCGGCAAGAACTTCCAGACTGTTCTTGCGCAGGCGTGGGGCAATCTGCAGGTCCTTTTCGAGGACGACGAGATCGGCGCGGTCTACTTCATGAATCCGCTGGACGTTGCGGATTACCTGTCTACGGCCAACATCACCGTGCAGACCGCGTTCGGCATGAGCTACGTCGAAAACTTCCTTGGCCTCGGCACGCTCATTATGAACGCCAGCGTCCCCAAGGGTAAGATTTACGCCACGGCGAAGGACAACATCGTCCTCTACTACATCCCCGTCAACGGCGCGGATCTGCAGGAGGTCTTCACTTTTACCACCGATGCGACCGGCTACATCGGCATCCATGAGGAGCCTGATTACACCAACATGACCGCATCGGACACCGTTATTAACGGCATGGAGCTGTTTGCCGAGCGCATTGACGGCGTGGTCGTTGGCACCATCGGCAACGGCACGCTCGGCTCTTTGACGGTCACCTCTGCCGCAGGCTCCAAGAGCGGCGATACCAAGCTGACCGTATCTCCGGCAAAGGCCGCTGCGGGCAACAAGTATAAGTACACGTCCGGTGCCTCTGCCGCGACCGTCGCTTACGGCGACAACGTTGCCGGTTGGAACGATTGGGACGGCAAGAGCGACCTGACCATTGCGACCGGCCAGACCGTGACCGTGGTCGAGTGCGACGGCAACTACCACGCGCTCAAGAGCGGCAACGCGAGCGTGACCGCAAAGTGATAAGGAGGGCGGCGTGATGCTTGAACAGGTTTTGCGGCACTTAAACAACTGGTTCCTTGTGGATATCCATGAGGGGGAGTTTGCCGTGGAGAATGGCAGCATTACGCTGCCCTTTCTCCTGACCAATCAATATTTCCGCATCGTCGGCTCTGTGTTTAACGACGGGCTGCATCAATATCCGGCGGTCGATTTAACGGACGAGACGTTTACCGGCTCTGTGTGGGCGCTTGCCGTGCCGAAAGCCGTAATCGATCTTTCGGTTGAGATCGAGGCTTGGCAGGAAAAGAACGGGGAGGCCGTTGCAAGCCCGTATCAAAGCGAGAGCTTCGGGGGCTATTCTTACACCAAACGCAGCGCGGGAAGCGACAGCGGCACGTTAAACGGCTGGCAGGACGCTTTTAGAGGTCGGTTAAACGACTGGCGAAAGCTCAAGGGGGTGGAACCGTGAGTTTACTGGACGATTTCGCAAGCAAATGCGTGCTGATGGAAAAGACGCGAACGCCGGACGGAGCAGGCGGCTACATCGTTGCTTGGGCTGAGGGCGCGGAATTTCTCAACTATCAGGCGCTTGACACCTCGATGGAGGCCCGCAGGGCGGAAAAGGAGGGTGTGACCTCGGTGTATTCCGCGCTGGTTAGTCAGAGCGTTCCCATCGAGTATAACGATTATTTCCGCGATACGGAAACGGGGATTACCTATCGCGTGACCTCGAATCCAGAGGAAAAGGCCGCGCCAAGGTCTGCGGGTGCAATCATTAAGACGCTGAAATTCTTCACAGCGGAGCGAAAGGAGCTGCCGAAATGACAAAGGACAAGGCGCTCCATGCGTGGCTTTCTCAATTCCTCCCAGCGTATCCGACTTCCAACGTGCCGGAGGACGCGGTTTTCCCGTGGCTGACCTATGAGCTTATCACCGGATCATGGGAGAGCGGCGAGACCGCGCTGACGGTCAACCTCTGGTATTACACCGAGAGCGAAGCGTTGCCCAACGCAAAGGCACAAGAAATCAGCGACGCAATCGGCATGGGCGGCTGTATGGTCGCCTATGACGGCGGAGCAATGTGGATCAAGCGTGGCTCCCCGTGGTGTCAGAACATCGCGGACGAAAGCGATAAAAACATCAAGCGAAGGTATCTCAACATCACGGTGGAATACCTATCGCAAAACTGATGAAAGGAAGAAAATATGAAATTCACAAAAATTCCCTCTGATGCATTTCAGAAGCTCCAGATAAACGCCGGTATTCTGACTACCGATTTTACCCCGGCCACCGGCACCATCGGGGAATCGGGGCAGATTGGCGCGACGACCGGCGGCATTAGCTTTACCGCAACGCCCACCTATAAGGACTATGGAGAGGACATCGACAACTGCCCCAAGAACATGAAGGAACTGAAACGGGTGGATTCCTGGGAGGCGAAGATTGCGGGTACGTTCATTAACGCAGACACCAAGATTGCAAAGAGCCTTTGCGGTGCTGCCGATGTGGGTACCAGCGATGGGAAGGTCACGCCTCGGAACGATCTGTCGGACGCTGACTTTGCCGACATCTGGCTGGTGGGCGACTACTCCGACAAGAACGGCGATAAAAATGGCGGCTTCATCGCCATCCACCTGATGAACGCACTGTCCACCGGCGGCTTCCAGCTGAAGACCAGCGACAAGGCGAAGGGGCAGTTCGCGTTTGAGTATACGGCCCACTACTCCATGAGCGCACAGGACACTGTGCCATTTGAGATCTACATCAAGGCCGGTACGGCGGAGGAGTAACACCATGAAACTGTCAAAAATTAAAGGGGAGCGAGTGTTTGATGTTATCGCAGACATTATCGATCCTATTGCCAACATAGCCGAGGACAAAGAAGCCGCAGCGTTGTTTCAGCGTCAGAAGCTCCCGGATGGCGTAAATGCAAAGGACTTTGTATTGGCAAGGGTTAAGAAATCTGCTCCGTTGCTTTTGCGTGGACACAAGAAAGATCTGATCGCAATTTTGGCGGCTGTGGAAGGCGTGCCTGCAAAAAAATATGCCGCTGGGCTGACGCTTGCCAAGTTGCTGGTTGATGTTACTGAGCTTATGACGGACGATGCCTTTGCGGACCTTTTTACATCTGCGCAGACCGAGACGGCAGAAACGCCGTCCGGCTCTGTGCAGGAGAATATCGTGGAAGCCAAAGAGTAAAGCCATTTCTGTCATACTGTGTAGCGCGGTACAAGCAGGATGCAGAAGAAAAAGCATATCGAATTTATTCTGCTGACCTGCTTAAAGCAATATGCGAGCGATGCGCGGGCGTTTCAATCGATAAGCGATACATTGAAATTATAGATGTGAGCAAAAAAGACAATCGCTCATGTGAAGAAATCACCAGCGATATTGTCAATCGTTGCGGGTTACAAGTTAAAAAAGCCGCCCCGTAAAGGGGCGGCGGGCGAATATGCGTTACTTGAGGACATAATCAGAAATCATTCTTCCGATTTTCCCGATGTCTGTGCCTCCCTTAAACTCAAACTTTGCGACATAACCATTGGAGAATGTCAGAACAAGTTCGCTATCCGGGATGATTTCGGCAAAGCCTGGGGTTTGCACGGAGAAAAACTGCACTTTCGAATAGGGCATAGAGCTGAAGGACTTGCGCTTTCCTGTAATCCCCTGTACATCAACCGATATGACTCGCTTGTTAGTAAAAATCAGCTGGTCGCGTACGGTCTTAAATGCGGCAGCGATTTCTTCCCCGTCAATCAACAAGCCATTCACTTCACCACGCACATCGGAAACGGGAATCGGCTTTAAGTCCCAAGCAGAATCTTTGTTAAAACTTATCATAAATAATCCCTCCTTGCCGATATCATACCATGCTATCAATGGAATGTCACGAATAATTTTCAGAATTTACAAAGAGAGCGAGGTGAACACATGAATCTACTTGATTTGTTTGTAAAAATTTCCGTAGATTCTGGCGATGTAAACAACCAAATCGAGGAAATCGGCGAAAACGCAAATCGGCTTGGCGGAAAGTTTACAAATGCTGCGAAAAAAGTTGCTGAATTTGGAGCCAAAGCAATAGCAGCCGCATCCGTAGCAGCTACAGCGGTCGGGAAATATGCCATTGATGTCGGTAGTAATTTTGATTCGTCTATGGCCAATGTCGCGGCAATTTCTGGGGCAACCGGCGAAAGTTTAGACGCTCTGCGAGATAAAGCAAAGGAAATGGGTGCAAAAACCAAGTTCTCCGCATCCGAATCGGCTGATGCCTTTACCTACATGGCTATGGCAGGATGGAAAACCGAGGAAATGCTAAACGGTATTGATGGAATTATGAATCTTGCTGCCGCGTCTGGCGAAGATCTTGCGTTAACGTCGGACATTGTAACGGATGCACTGACGGCATTCGGACTGCAGGCCTCTGATTCTGCGCATTTTGCTGATGTGCTCGCCGCTGCGTCAAATAGCGCAAATACGAACGTATCCATGCTGGGCGGCTCCTTCAAATACGTTGCTCCTGTTGCCGGCGCTTTGGGGTATAGCATTGAGGACGTATCTGTTGCCCTTGGTTTGATGGCCAACAGCGGAATCAAGGCGGAACAAGCTGGCACATCAATGCGCGCAATGCTTACCAGGCTGGCCAAACCGACCAAGGAAGTCCAAGAGGCGTTTGCTTCCTTGGGCATGGATGCAGCGGATGCTATCCAAAACGCTGATGGAACCATGAAGCCATTTAGCGAAACCATGCAGATCCTGCGCGATAAAATGGCCGGATTGAGCGAAGCAGAGAAAGCTAACGTGGCAGCGGCCATTGCCGGTCAGGAAGCAATGTCCGGCATGCTGGCCATCGTCAATGCGTCCGATTCCGATTTTGAGAAATTAACATCCGCCATCGCCAATGCGGACGGTACTGCGCAAAGCATGGCGGACACGATGACTAACAACCTGAACGGCGCAATTACTATCCTAAAATCTGCCACAGAAGGATTTGGCATCACTCTTTATGAGACTTTTTCCGGCCCAGCGCAAAAGGCCATCGAGACGCTTACGGGGTATGTATCTCAACTGACGGATGCATTTAGCACCGGCGGTCTTTCTGGATTGATGGACGAAATGAGCAACGTTGTGGGCGATGGACTTAATAAAATCCTTGAGTACTTGCCTAAAATCGTGCAGGTAGGCGCAGATGTTGTTATGGCGCTTGTAAATGCAATTATCCAAAATCTTCCGGCGTTGAATGCTGCCTCTATTGAAATCGTGCTGCAACTTGCAAATGGGCTGATTGACAATCTCCCGGCATTGATTGATGCTCTAATCCAAGTAACCCTGACAGTTATACAGCAGATAACAGACCCTGAATTTTTAACACAAATTGTCGAGACGGCAATCCTGCTGATTATGACGCTGGCAAACGGGATGATTGACGCGATCCCGCAGCTTATTGCGGCAGTACCTCTGATTATTGGCAACTTGCTTGCAGCAATCATTGTAGAGTTGCCGAACATTATCCAAATGGGAATCGATCTCCTGTTTGCGCTGATAGACGGAATTATCCAGTGCATACCGGAATTGGTGGCGGCAATCCCTACGCTGATTATTGCGTTCATCAACGGCATTGTAAACAACCTTGACAAAATCATTCTTGCGGCGCCGCAAATCATTGTATCGCTGATTACCGGCATTGTCGGAGCAATCCCGGAACTGATTGCATCTGTCCCGCGCATTATCGCGGCCATTGCTGACACGATCCGAAATTATGACTGGGGCGGCATCGGTAGAAACATCGTTCAGGGTTTGAAAGACGGCATCGCCGGAATGTGGGACAACATCAAGAACTGGTTTAACGATAAAGTGGATGCGCTTGTAGGCGGCGTCAAGAAAATTCTTGGTATTGCATCCCCTTCCAAGGTCTTTGCCGGCATCGGCGGCTTTATGGCTGAAGGCTTGGGCGAAGGGTTTAGCGATGAATTTTCATCGGTGAAAAAGGACATCGAAGGCAACATGAGCTTTGACGCTGGCACCATTACGGCAGATGCAAACATCAGCAGAAACTATACAAGTGGCTCTTACGGAGCAGAAAGCACAAGCGGTGGCAGCGATTCTGGCAGAATTGTAATGCTGCTGGAACAGTATTTGCCTATGTTGGCAAATATGAAAGTCATCATGGACAGTGGCCAGGTTGTCGGTTTGCTTGCCCCAGGCATGGATGAAGAACTGGCCAAAATCAACGCGAGGAGGGCAAGGGCCGTATGATTGGAAAAGTATTTTTTGACGGGAAAGATACCTACGCAGAATATGGTCTGCTGCTTGCAAGCAAGTCCATTTCCCTTCCGGAGGTCCGCACGAACATGATCGATGTTCCGGGCCGGGACGGTCTGCTGGATGCGTCTGAAGTGCTGACCGGAGAAGTCACCTATAAGAACCGCACTATTACACTGAAGCTCACCGGCGTGGACACGGTGAGCGGCAAGACATGGCCTGCTACGATTTCCGATTTCTGCAACAAAGTCCACGGCAAGCGCGTTAAAATAACATTCCCCGAGGACACCGCCCATTTTTACAGTGGGCGGTGCTCCGTTGGGCAGGTGGAGCTTGTCAAAATGATGCAGACTATCCCGGTCACGGTTGACTGCGACCCGTGGAAATACAAGAACGCAAAAACCACGGTTTCCCGCTCTGACCTTGGCACGGCCTACAAACAGCTATCCCTACCCAACGAGCGCCGGCCTGTCATCCCTACTATCACGGTGGCCCAGGACACCACCTTGCTTTGGGGCAGCAGCACAATCAACATCAGCGCGGGAGATCATATTCTGCCCGCTATCCGTCTTGTGGCTGGAAGCAACACCCTGAAAGCAAAAGTCGCAAGCGGCACAGGCAGCATCACTGTGACATACCAGGAGGCGAGCCTGTAATGTATCAACTCAAATACAAAAACTATATCCTGTATGACCCGCGCCTTGCGGACGAAAAACTAATCGTCCGTGACCCCTCTGTTAAGCTGGCGGTCAGCAAGGCCGGGGAAATGTCCTTTACGGTGGACGCAGAACATCCCTATTTAAGCAATCTGCGCCGCATGAGCGGCCTTGTGGAACTGCTGGACGGCACTTTCCCTATATATAGGGGAAGAATAACCAGCGATATAAAAGACTTCTACGGGGCGCACAAAATCGAAACAGAGGGCATTATGGCGGCGCTGAATGACAGCATCATACCGCCGTTTAACTTCCCGGAGGACTTTGCGGAGGACGCTTCCTATAAGGCCGCCGCCGCAAGCGGGAATGTGGTTGATTTCTTTTTCCGCTGGATTTTGGCGCAGCATAACAGCCAAGTGTCCACGGAGCAGCAGATCAAGCCCGGCGTGGTCACCGTGTCCGACCCGAACAATTACATCACCCGTGGCTCTGAGGAGTACGCCACGGCGATGACCACTATTTCCGATAAGCTGTTCAAATCTTCCCTGGGCGGGAATCTGCTGATTCGATACGAGAATGACGGCAATTATTTGGACTATTACGCCGCGCTGCCGCTGACAAACACGCAGACGGTGAAATTCGCCGAAAATCTTCTCGACCTGTCCAGCGAGACGGACGGTGCGGACATTTACACTGCTATTCTCCCGGAGGGCAAGGACGGCCTGACCATCGGGAATCTGCCGGACGGTGACTTGACGGATGACCTGGTGAAATCCGGGAAAATCATCTACAGCAAGTCTGGCGTGGCCACATATGGGCGCATTACCCGGCATATCAAGTGGGACGATGTGACCGTTGACACCAACCTGCGGGCGAAAGCAAAGGCGTCCCTGGCTGACAATGGCCTGTCCATGCCGGAGACCATCACCTGCAAGGCGGTGGATTTGGGCTGGCAAGAGGGCGTCCAGCATTTCCGGGTGGGCAGAATGACCGCCCTGGTCAGTACGCCACACGGCTACAGCGCGTCCTACCCGCTGATGGAGTTGGCCCCGGACATCCTTGACCCAGGCAACACACAAATCACGTTGGGCGGGACCAGCCGCACATATACCGGATCGCAAATTGATGCGGATCGAAAAACAAACGAGCGCATTGAAAACACGCGCGCGGAGTTAATCGAGCGGGTGGACGATTCTGCAGGTCAGGTAACCCAAACCACCACCCAGCAGATCACCGACCTGCAGCAGAATGTCAAGTCTATCATCCTATCGGCGCTGGAAAACTATGTGGAAACCGGGGATTTTGGCAGCTACAAGGAGGAGGTCAGCACAAGGCTCTCCGTGCTGACTGATCAGCTTGGTATTGATATCACCAAAGTCACCGAGCGGATTGATGACGTAGACGGCGATTTGCAAGCAAAGTATGAATCTATTACAAAGGCTTTTAGATTTACGGACGTGGGGCTTATCATCGGCGAGAGCGGGAATGAAGTATTGCTACGGTTGGATAACGACATTTTGCAGTTTGTGCGCAACAATACACCAGAACTGCAAATCACGGCGGAAGGCGTGGAAGCCAAGCGTCTCAAAGTATTATCGTCCATATCCATAGGGAACGTGATTATGCAGGCGGACGATAATGACGATGTGATCGTCAGTTAAGGAGGGAACGCCCCATGAGTGTATATCAAAATCTATCCTTGGAGCAAGTTGGCCAATCCATAGTCAACAACACCTCCAAAGTCCGCATAAAATGGACATCACAGCAGACCGGCTCCAGCTATAACAACGCCCCCGGTGATAAGGCGTATTACTACATCACCATTAATGGCGGCACAGAGACCGAGCACACAGTAGCGTTTACGCTGCCGCAAAATACCACCAAGACCATCTTGGATACCACCCTCACCGTCAGCCACAAGGCTGATGGCACTGGGAGCATTAAGGTGCGGACGTGGATGGACACGGAGATCAGCGCGGGCGTAATCACGCAGACCAAGACGCTGACGCTGGACACCATCCCACGCGCATCTGCTGTATCAGCGCCCAGCACGGGCACACTCGGTACGGCCCTTAAAATCACAATTGACCGCAAGAGCGCAAGCTTTACTGACAAACTCTATTACAAGATCGGAAGCAATAGCGCTGTGCAGATCACGGGATATGATGGCACAGCGGGAACTTATCACTGGACACCTCCCGTTAGCCTTGCCACCAACGCGCCCAACAGCACACAGTTGGTCGTAACGATCATTACCAACACTTATAACGGTAGCACTTATGTGGGGCGGTCGGAGTGTGCGGTGACGCTGGCGATCCCGGCAAGCGAGGTGCCTTCACTGACAGTGTCCGTAACTGACCCAACGGGCAACAAAACAAAATATACCGGGTATTTCCTGCAGCTGCTCAGTAAAATCAGAGTTGCAATCACTGGCACGGGTGCGCAGGGCAGCACCATTAAATCCTATAGCATTAAGGTGGGCTGGTCGGCTGGCTCCGGCACACTGTATACCGCATCTGCGGCGAGCGGGACAACGGGGCTTTTGCCTTACTACGGCACGGTGTATATCACATGCGCTGTAACGGATAGCCGTGGGCGCACGGCTACAAAATCGCTAAGCTATACGGTATCCAAATACAGCGTCCCCACCATCTCGGCCATTTCGGCCACCCGCTGCACGCAAAATGGCACAGCGAGCCGCACGGGAGAGTACGGTAAAGTCACCTTTACCGCCGCCATTACCCCGCTATCTAACAAAAACACGGCGGCTTACAAGGTGCAGTACCGAGAATATGGTGGCACGGGATTATGGACGGAAGTAACACCAACGATACCGGATGCCGATAAGTATGCCCCTAAAAACATCACCATTATTTTCCCCGCCGATACAAATAAGCGCTACACAGTGCGCGTGGTGGCAACGGATGCTTTTAGCACCAGCAATTCCAGCATGCGGGACATTTCGGCGTCCTTTGTGCTGCAGCACTTAGCAAAATCAAAATCATCCGTTGGGATTGGCCGACTATGCGATGACGATAAAACCAAGGCATTCCAGGTGGGGCTGGATGCCTACTTTGACAAGTCAATCTATGCGGATCGATTTGTCTATATGGGTGGATACAAAAAGTCGGACACGGAAAAGGACATCTATTTTCAGACCACGGACGGAGCCGCAAATCCGCACAATGTGGGCGTATACGGCGGCAACGGGGAATCCACAGCAGCTTGGGGCGTCTACGACGCCCAAAACAGCCGCAGCGTGATTCGTTATGACGATGTGGCGGGGACCCTGACGCTGCTGGGCCTTAGCCCTACCAATCTGACGATTGGCGCGTCCGGATCAAACTTGAAGGGCTTTAGCGGTATGGCAAAATACTCCGCTATGATGGGCCTCGGCATCCTGAGGGTATCGGGAGAGACCAATGTTTCGCTAACGGCTGATACGACATACGACATTGCCGACATAAGCGACCATCGCCCAACGTCCACCTATGCCCTAAGTGTATACTGTCAAAAGTCATTAGATGCGAGGCTGACCACCTCCGGCACCATACAGATACGCCCCAAAGAGGCTATAGCCGCCGGGTACTATATTTACATCGCCGGAATATGGATTGCAAGCTGAGGAGGTGCGCCGTATGGATCCTTTGTGGCTGTTATTGATTATCCCCGCATCATCGTGCTTGGGGTTTATGTTTGCCGCGCTGCTGGCGGCAGGAAAGGAATGAACATGACGGAAACTATCATTGTGGCCCTGATTACCAGCGGCTTGTCGCTGCTGGGGGTAATCATCACAAGCAACAAGACTACCCGGTATGTACAGGCCAAGCTGGATACGCATCAGGCCGTCACCGACACTAAGCTGGATGAGCTGACCCGGGAAGTCCGGGAGCACAACAATTTTGCGCGGCGTGTCCCGGTGTTGGAGGAGCAGATCAAGGTTGCCAACCACCGCATCGCGGATTTAGAAAACAATCATTAATTTTTGTGGTGCCCGAATCGGGCACAGAAAGGAGCAAACCATGAAAATCCCTGACAAGCTGTA
>OODJ01000481.1_pt1 | contig 41163 bp, 32 predicted proteins | sample 1671611 | NCBI WGS metagenome assembly OODJ01 (sample SAMN06348174, study PRJEB24527) | human gut metagenome | biome: human gut; feature: ankylosing spondylitis patient; material: feces | host: Homo sapiens | place: China | collected 2015-10 | reverse complement strand
AGCAACTGACTCTTAATCAGTGGGTCCAGGGTTCGAATCCCTGAGGGTGTACAAATCAGAAATGTAAATTAAAGAAAAACTCTGAAAATCAATGATTTTCGGAGCTTTTCTTTTATGGATTCCTACAAAATATAAATTTACCTTTTCATAATCTTTTTGAAATCCTCGGCAATCTGCTGCCCCATATGGACTATCGCGCTATCGACTTTATGTACCTCTGCCGGTGTGACTGCATCTTTGTAGCGCGCCTTGCCGAGCTTGAACTTCATATCGTCCAGAGTTCCAGATATATTCAGGCCCAGTTTGAACGGAATGGGGGATTTCAGGATGGAGATGTGATAGTCGAACTTCATATCCAGTCCTTGTGTGCCGCCTACCGCCGCTCTGTAACGGTCCATTGATATTTCGAACGGATAGACGGTTACATTTCCGTCTTTGATGCCGATGTTTACGGAAATGCTGTCTATCATGTTTCTCTTCTTGTTTTTGAAGAAGAATTTTTTGGAGATTTCGGCGAAAGTCTCACCGTCCATCAGGACAAGGCTGTCTCCCTTGACATGAATGGCCGACCGCATGGTGGGGATTTTGATGTTCAGGGCGGAGTCCAGGGAAGCGGCGGCAGCCACATTGAAATCGACCGTTCCCTCGAATGAGCGCAACATGGGGACAATCGTGTCCAGGGAAGGGGCGAAGTCTACCAGCTTCCCGATGTTGATGTTGTGCAGCCGGAAGTCGAAACCGGCAAATCCCTCTTCCGGAGATTTTGCCTGATAGACGAGAGTGGTGTTCATGTCGGAACCCATGCCTTTCATGCTGAGCTGCTTCAGGTAGACGGACTGGTTGCGGATGTCCACAGCTCCGCGGACATCGTTGAATGTGACTTTCTCGTAATAGACTTTCCTGAAATCGGTTTGCAGCTCAAAATCCAGGTTCTTGGGGATGACGAACAGCTTTACTTCGGTGGAGACCGTATCGCTTTCCGCAGCCAGCGTATCCGACGGGAGTGATATTGACCGTATCAACTGGTTGCAGTCCAACTGTTCGGACGATACGTCCAGTTTGGCGCGCAGAAGTTTGTGATGTTGCATGGCGCCGTACAGGTCGTGAATCGAACCGGTGGCGGTGATATCGGATTTACCGATGCGCATGGTGGCATTGCGCAGGGTGATGACGCGGTTGTTTACCGTGACGGAAGTTTTCTGCACCTGTATGGGAAGCGCGCATTCCGGGGTGCGGAACGCCATGCGGTGGAAACCGATGATGCCTTTGGGTGTCCACAGCGAATCGCGTACTTTCTCGGCTGTTATTCCGATGCCTGCTTTGTCCATTCCCAGGCGGGCGTCGCCCATGCGGCAGAACAGTGTGTCCGCTTCCAGCGCAAGCCCTATCTGCGGATTGGCAGGGTTGTGTTCTCCGGGTTGCAGCTTGAGGCGGGCGGATGATTTTCCGCAAAAGAGGTCGAGCGAATCCGCCAGGGATACTCTCAACTTGTTCATCTCTATCTTGCATTCCGTCTTGGCAGGGCGCAGCGTGTCTTGGGTAGGATAGGTTCTGATTGCCGCCGTAAAGCTTTCCGTAGCTGAGTTCAGGGCAGGTGAGCGGAGCGTCATATCCTTGATTTCAACACGACCTCCGAGCCATTCGTTGCCGGCAAAGTCCAGCGTAGCGTTGCTTGTGAACTCGAAATTCTTTTGGGTATGGTGCAGCACGAGTTTGTCCGTTCTGATTTTGCCTTGCATCTTTACCCGTCCCCAATCCTGTTTCTTGAGGGTGGACAGGCGGCAGCGCAGTTTCAGGTCGGTATTCATCTTTCCCTCCATGCCGATGCCTTCCTGAAGAGGGAAAATCTGCGCCAGCGTATTCAGGTCGACGGTGGAGCGGGTATGAAAGGTGATGTCCGGGTCGGTGAGCAGGTTGTCCACTTTCATATCGGCCAATATGTCGGTGTCGGCTCCTTTGAACTGGAAGATTTTCAGGTTCAGGCAGGAGGGGGTATTCCGCATGAGGTCTATCCGGGCGGAAAAGTCGGCGTTTACCTTGTCTATGCCGTAAGGCAGTCCGGCGTATCTGGCGAAAGCGTCTTTTATCCTGATGTCCAGCGTGGCAAGGGGCATCTTCTGCTTACCGTACATGCCTTTCAGCGTGCCGATGAAACTTACTTCTCCTCCTGCCGATACTTCCGCCTTTTTCAGGATGCTCTCCGGAATCATGTGCAGTACGGTTTCCAGTGAGGGGGTGTGCAGCCCGTATTGTAAATCGACGTCGAGCGCTTGGGCTGCGGTGTCGCGGCGCACGGTTCCTTTTACTCCCAATTTCGTACCGTTGATGTCAATCATGGCATCGTGCAGGAGCAGGGAGTGCCGGGTGGTATTCAGTTCAAGGTCGGTGCGCAGGTGGGTGGCGATGCGGTTTGCCATCAACTGTCCGTCTTGCCAGAAGAGAAGGTTCTTGTTGCGGAAATCTACCGCCAGCATGGAATGCCCTTTCTTCATATTGGCTTTCAGGGTAAGGTCTGTGTCCCATAGGTTGGCGAAAATGCGTGTGTCGCGGTCGTCCATGGTTACTGTGGCGTGCTTGATGGAAATTTGTCGGATGTCGAGCTCGTTGATGTTCATGGCGTCTCCGGCAGGTGAAGAGGCGGACTGTACCGTATCCGGAACGGTGATGTCCCAGTTGGCAATGCCGTCTTTGTTTTTATAGGCATAGATATCGGCATGTTCCAGTGCCAGGCGGTGGATGCTGATTTTCTGTTGCCGCAGGTAGTCCATGGGGTTGACCACCGCTACGGCCTTTTTGAATGATACCAGGGTGTCGGTCCGTTGCCACAGCGTGTCGCGGATGGCTTTGGAAACCAGGGTTCCGTCGGTCAGTTGCACTCCGAAGCGGGGGAATGTTGAGAAAAAGGTAAGCTCCACGCTTTTCATGTCCAGCTTGGCATTCAGGTTGCGGTTGGCGGCTTCCAATACTATGGGAGTCAGCTTCTCGGAAGTGAATATGAAGTTCAGGACTACGGCAATCAGTATGCCTGCAACGGCTGTGAGTGCTCCCAGTATGATACCGGACAGTTTGAGTATTTTCTTGGTTTGGCTTTTCATTTTGTAATTCGTTCTGTAAATATTGGGCAAGGAGTGGCTTCCTTTCCTTAATCACATGCAAAGTTATAACTGTAATTTGATAAAGCCGTAAGCCGATATTGTTAAAAAATGATTAAAGGACTTTATGGATGATTTTTCCGCCATAATGAATAATTGAGTTCTTTTTTTATGTTAAAGCGTGAATAAATGCTGCTTAAATTTTATATTTGTACCGTTGGTATCCGGTTATGTTGCCTTATATATAAGGTATATCGGGATGCCTTAAGTTTAATCTAATAAATTGATGTTATGAAAAAGTACATTGCAGAAATGCTGGGAACCATGGTTCTCGTTCTTATGGGCTGCGGCACGGCAGTCAGTCTGTCGTGCACATCGGCCGACCCTAATCTGGCGGCCACGGTAATAGGTACGGCGCTTGCTTTCGGATTGTCGGTGGTGGCTATGGCCTATACTATCGGTGGCGTTTCGGGCTGCCACATTAATCCGGCGATAACGCTCGGTTGCCTGCTTTCCGGCCGTATGAGCGGAAAGGATGCCGGCATGTATATGCTGTTTCAGGTAATAGGAGCTATTTTAGGTTCTGCCGTTCTTTGGGTGCTGACTTCCAATGCGGGTGTGAGCGGAACAGGCGCCAATGCCTGCCAGGAAGGAGTTTCCGTAACGGGCGCCCTGCTGGCCGAGATTGTGTTTACATTTGTGTTTGTACTGGTGGTATTGGGCACTACCGATGCCAAGAAGGGCGCCGGTAATTTTGCCGGACTTGCCATAGGTCTCTCTTTGGTACTTGTACATTTGGCCTGCATCCGTTATACCGGTACTTCGGTTAATCCGGCTCGCAGTATAGGCCCTGCGCTCTTTCAGGGTGGAGAGGCTTTGAGCCAGTTGTGGATTTTCATTGTAGGCCCGTTTATCGGTGCGGTGCTGAGTGCCGGGGCATGGAAGATAGTTGCCGGCGGAAAGGAATGAGCCGGTGCCTGGCCTGAACCGGGCCGCTGATATTTGAAGAGGATATTTAAAGAGGATGTTTCCCGATTGCGGCAGAACGCAGTGTTTGGGGAACATCCTCTGTTTTTTTACTCTTTCGACTGGTGTACGGTGAGTTGCGGGAACGGGAATCCGATACCTTCTTCATTGAATGTCTGGTAGACGATTTCGTTGATATCGTACAGTACACTCCAGTAGTCGGCGCTTTTTACCCATACGCGTACCGTGATATCGACGCTGCTTGCGCTCAGTGAACCTAAGACGATGAGAGGAGCGGGGGTGTCCAATATGCGGCTGTCTGCATTGATGATGCGTTGCAGCACGGCTCTTACTCGCTTCACATCCTCGCCGTACTCTACGCCGAACACCCATTCGACACGGCGCTTGTCCTGCTTGCTGTAATTGGTGACGGCATTGCCGCTGAGGCTTCCGTTGGGCACATAAATCATACGGTTGTCGAGGGTGGACAGTATGGTGTGGAAAATCTGTATTTCCTTTATCGTGCCGCTTACTCCCGGTCCGTCTATGTAGTCTCCTACCTTGAACGGCTTGAAAATCAGTATAATCAGCCCGCCGGCAAAGTTGGAAAGGTTTCCGGAAAGCGCCATACCTACAGCCACACCTGCGGATGCAAGCAGCGCCGCAAAGCTGGTGGTTTCCACACCGAGCTTGCCGATGATGGCAAAGGCAAGAATCATATTCAGCAGAATCTTTATCAGACTCTTCAGGAAGGTCTGTACGCTGGTTTCAATCTTCCGCTTTTCGAGTATTCTGGCTACCAACACGCTTATCTGCCTGATGATGAAACGTCCGATTACATAGATTAAAATGGCGATTAATATGTCCTTGCCGGCATCCATTCCAAAATCTATCAGTTTTTCCAATGTCTGTTCGAGTTTCCCACCGGCGGCGGGAGTGTTCAATAAAAGTAAATTCATTTCTTTTTCCTTATAAATAAAATAACATTATAAAATAGGTGTATATTCAGCATGCAAAGATAAGCAAAATCCGGGCGGTTGTGGCGTATGAAATATATAATGCGTATTATTTCCTAAATAGAATTAAAACATTAATTTTGCCGAATATTACACTCTAACTTAAATAAATTAATAAAAAATGAACGTATGAAAAAAGTATTAACTTTATTCGGATTGCTTTTTGTGCTGTTGGGTAGTGCCCATGCACAGAAAGGAAAACAGGCGATAGGTTTTGGCCTGAGTTACGGAACGGAAATCGAAAGTATCGGGTTGGGTATCAAGTATCAGTACAATATTACCAATCCTATCCGTATAGAGCCGTCTTTCAACTATTTCTTCGAGAATGACAATGTAAGCATGCTGGATTTGAACGTGAATTTTCACTATCTGTTTCCGGTGGCCAAGAGCGTTAAGCTTTATCCGTTGTTCGGTTTGACATTGTCCAACTGGATGTTCGACATGCACGACTTTGATATTGATATGGACGAAGGCCATGTGCATATCGACGATAACGGCAATCATAACGAATGCCGGTTCGGTGTAAATCTGGGAGCGGGAGCGGAATTTGCACTGCCTCGTAACTGGGCGATGAATTTTGAGTTCAGATACCAGCTGGTAAGCGATTTCGACCAGGGGGTTATCAATATAGGAGCTGCATACAGATTCTAAGGGAGCAGCGTATATTTTCGGGCACGGATTACACGGAATTCACGGAAATACAAATTACACGGAAAACACGGATTTTCTTTATTCTTCTTCCGTGTAATCCGTGCCTGAAAAAAATATCATGTGCATTTTGCACGTCCTCTTATAACGCGTTAAACAAGAGGTGTTTCAGTATATCAGAAGTTTGTCCAATCGCACGGAAAAGTCATTGTTTCTCCATATCCGCTGAGGGTGTATGAAGATATGGCTTTATTCTCATTGAGCGTGTAGCTCAGATTATAACGTTCGGTTGAGTTCTCGCTCGGATCCTCCAGGTCGGTGTTTTTGATAGTCATTGCGGTGGGCAGGTTTGCACCGGTATTTCCCAGATAACCAGTTATGGCAAAGACGTTGAATACGCAATCGTCCGAAGCCAGCGCTTCCGGGAGAAGAAGCAGGGGCATGGCGTTATAGGTGTTCTTTATTGCCTGGGTATATTCATAGGTTTGGCTACAGGTGATGTTTTTGCTTTTTGCTTCTATTTTTTCCAATACCTTGTTGTTGTAGGTGTAGTTGATTTCACCTGATTCGGAGTAAGAACCTTCGTCATCTTTACCGTCGACTTTCATGCTGATTTTCTGCATCTGTCCGTCCGCATTGTAATTGAAAGTATAGGCTATATTCATTTCTTCTCTAAAGTCCGGATCCGTATCTGTATATTTTAATTTATAGGCAGTGACAAACCCTGAAGTGTTGAAAGCAAAATCGGAAGCAATCCAGCGTTCGCTTTCACGTTCGGATGAAGTGATGCTGATTAAAGAGCGGATAGGGTCTACCTTTATTGCACGCGAAGAGGCATAATTGAAAACAAGAGTGTTTCCATCTACTTCCGCTTCTTTGATGGTTCCGTCTTCATTGTAGGTTACGTCAACGCCCGACATGGAAGTGGCGCGTACACCGTCGATAACCGACGAGGGAATGCCGATTGGTGCAGGACCGTTACCTTGTGTGCCGTTTTCGTCATCGTCGTCGCAAGCTGTAAGATTCAATGCGCAAATTGAAATGCAAAAACAGTACAGCAGACTTTTGCTCAAATTTGCCAACTCAAATTTCTTTTTCATAATGTAATTCTCCTAACCCCAATTTCGAAGGTCCGTTAAAAACAGAAATAGAAAGAGATGTGAAATTGTATATGCTATTCTTTATATAAAAGAGAAAAGCTATAACATCCTTTCGTTGCAATTCTTGAATATGTAAAAATATCAGTAATGCAAAAGTAGGGTTGAATTCTTATTTAAGGAAATTAAAACAGAGATTGTTAGGTGCGAAAACCGACCGGATAATCCGGCTTTTGTGATGTATAGTCCGATAGGTTGAATGCAGGTGATTTGTCTTTATTTCTGCATATCCGGCATTAATGATATATTGTCAATATTCAGGAATTAATCTGTTTTTAAATATGATCCCCGGAAGATGGAAATACACCTGATGGGCGTGCCTTGATTTTATCCGCGAATTTTTTCCAGCCTTCGGCCGTTTTGTAGGCTTCGACGGCTTGTGCGGGTACGGAAATGCTTGTTATGGTTTCCGGAAATCCGTACCATTCGCCTTCGGAAGTGGCAGGCGGTGTGAGGGCTTCCACAATGACCTCTTTTATGCCTGTGTTGTCGAAAGCGGAAAAGTCAATGCGGGTGACACGGGCGGGAATGGTCAGTGTATGTACCTTTTGGTTGCCGGTTATCAGACCCTGGCCCAGGATGTTTATGCTTTGAGGAATTTCAAAGCGGGCAAGGTTGGGGCAACCCACAAAGCAGTGCTCTTTGATTACGGCATCCGGATGGTTGCTTGAGGCAGGACCGTATGCGGATACTTCCGTCAGGTTGGGACATAGGTAGAAGGCACGCGTCTCTATGGCGGAGATGCTGTTGGGAAGTTGTACGGTGGTGATGCCGCTTCCCCGGAATGCTTCCATACCGATATGTGTGACGCTTTGGGGGATTACTGCGGATTTCAGATGTTCCGTTATCATGAATGCCTGTGTCCCGATGGATGTGAGTGCAGACGGCAGTAATACTTCTTCTACTCCGGAGCATGCGAAAGCGCTTTCGGGAATCCGGGTGATTTGGGTGTGCGAGAGGTCGACCCGTTTCAGCCGGTCGCAGTAGTAGAACAAATCCGGCGCAAGCTGCTGCAAGGTGGACGGGAATACGATTTCCTGTATGCCGGAGTTGAAGAAGGCCATTTCGCCGATAGAGGTCAGTCCCTCGTTCATCACGACTCTGGTGATTTGCCTGTTCTGCATGAAGGCTTCCGGTGCAATGGCTGTTACGTGTGGGGGAAGCGTGATTTCGCTGTATCCTTTATACGCTCCTGTCAATACGCCTTCCTGCACGTAGACGGGGACAATGCTTACGGTGAAGCTTGCCTGACGGTCTTCTATGCCGATAGTCAGTTCCAGCCGCTCTGCCGGAACATCGGAAGAAAAGCCGCTGACCTGTTCCGGGGTTACAGTAAGGGGGGATTCTTGTCCGTTACTGTAGATGCCGGTCAGCAGAAGGCCTTCCAAATCCAGCTCTTCTCCCAAAGTATATACTATTTTATGAGGCGGCTGTACAATGGACAGTCTGGTAAGTGTTGCTTTGTCTTCCGGTTGCTCTTCTCCGGGGGCGAGGGCGGAAGTCAGGCGGATTTCAAGCTGTATGTCTTTTCCGGCATCTATCGTTTTTCCGACGGACCATATACGGTAGTTATCCGGACCGCCGCCTTCCTGTACGACAAACGTCAGGAAGCGCTGCGATTGTCCGGAGAACCATGTTTCGCCGGGCAGCGTGAACAGGGCGATACCCTGCGCGTTGGCGGTTGCGCCGGCAGTAGGCGGTGTGAGGTTATCTTGCTCGAATGCCTTGTAGTCTTTTTCGTCATACATCTTTACGGGAACGCCGGGCATCACTTTTCCGTTTTCGTCATAAACGGTTACGCTTACACGGCTTTCTTTTCCTGTGTGCTGCTCCTTTTCGCATGCTACCGTCAGGAAGACCGCACATACTAAAAAAATAATTTTATTCTTCATATTCTTACACATTTTTAATCGTTGTTCCGGTTGCAAAGATAGTGAATACGGCTCTTCCGGGAGTTACGATTTGAATGTGTAAATCTAACGGGTACGTTTTTATGATGTTGTTTTACAGTGAATTATAAAGTGAGGATTTGCCTTTTTCTAACACGGCTCTGACATCTATCCGAAAAGGGATAAGAACAGGTCGGTATGGGGTGTTCCGGCTGTTTTGATGCGCGACTTCAACCGGGATTTCCGGGCATAGATGTTTGCCACGCTCTCTTTCGTGAACAGACTGATTACTTGCGGGGAGAATCCGGTGAAGATGTAGCAGAGCAGGCGGATGTCATTTTCTTTCATTGCCGGAAAGTCCTGCCGGAGTTTCTGCATGACGTTGTCATGGCAGGTATCTGCCATTTGTTCGAGTTCCCGGAGCATTTCACTGTTTTCCGAGAAGTCGGTGATTATCCGTTTTACTTCCTGAAACATGGCTGCCTGTTGCGATGGGGTATTCTCGCGCTCGTAATAGGTCTTTCCGAGTTTGTCGAGGATGTCGAAGCGGGAAGCAACCAGACTCTTCAGCCGCTTTTCCGTGTCTTGCCGTCCTTCCAGCTGCCGGGTGAGCGCCCGGTATTCGGCACGGGCCTCTTCCGCCAGCAGCAGGTAACGGTCGGTGCGTTCGCGCTGGATGCGCAGGCGCTGGCGGATGATATAAACGGCTATTCCGGCGAGGATGAATATGCCGCAGATAACGGTGGTTTCCCAGAAGATGCGGTTCTTCATCCGGTATTCGGCAAAGGCGGATTGTTCCTGGAAATACTCTTTCTCCGTTATACCGGCGGAGACCTGCATGGTGGAACGGGTGAGGGAGTCCGTGAGATAGATATAGCGGTGTATATGGTCGGTCGCTTTCCGGAAGTTTCCGGAGAGGGCCTCTATCCGGTAGGCTGTGTATTGCAGTTCGGCCCGGTCGAGCACGTCATTGTCTTGCGCCTCTGCCAGTTGCAGGTAGTGGCGCGCGCTGTCCGTATGGTGCTTGAGGAGCTGGACGTCCACCATGGTGTGTGCGCTGTAGCGGGATGCCTTGCGTGCCGACTGTTCGATGCGTTGCAGCAGGTCCTGGGGAATTTGTTTTCTGCCCGATTTTACATAGAGGGAAGCAAGGTTGCTGAGGGCTGCTCCGGCAAGACGCTCGTCTGCCTGCTCGTCGGCAAGGTCGAGGGCGGCGGAATATAGCCTGATGGCACGCTCCAAATCTTTCTGGCGGTAGGATGAGGCTGCCATATCAAGCGTAGCTTCCGTTTCCTTACAAAGACTGTCGGATACCTGAAAATTCTCTCTGGCCTGCTTGAAGTAGTGGTAGGCGCGGACGTAGTTCATCTGTCCGTAGTATATACTACCGATGCGTTCGTAGAGAAGCCCTTTATTGTAAGGGTCTTGCCGGCTTTGCAGCTGCTCTTCGATTTGCAGGAAGATGCGCAAAGCCCCGGATTTATCGCCGGCATCGGTCAGCAGGCTGTCCGCGAGGTCAAGGCTGGGGAGCGGTTTGCGTTCATGGCATCCCGCCAGCGACAGGAGCATACATATAATAGGTATGATAAGGCGTTTCATGCCGTGAATGTAGTGATAAAAGATGTTTTGCACAAGTGAAAGGCGGGAAATGAGGAGCTTTGTGTGAATTTCCTGCATTTCTTTTTTTAGGCTTCGCGGAACTTCCTATCTTTGCACTTCTAAATGTAGATAAAACCGTAACACTTTGGAATGGCTATATAGTTTGTTTGTCGAACACTCCGCTTTGCAGGCGGTGGTGGTGCTCTCGCTGATTTCCGCTATCGGATTAGGGTTGGGGAAAGTGCATATTTGCGGTATTTCCCTCGGCGTGACGTTTGTTTTCTTTGCCGGTATTCTTGCCGGACATTTCGGACTGTCCATCGACCCGCAGATGCTGAACTATGCGGAGAGTTTCGGACTGATAATATTTGTGTATGCACTGGGGCTGCAAGTGGGGCCGGGCTTTTTCAGCTCCTTCCGCAAGGGCGGGGTGCAGTTGAATATGCTGGCGCTGGGAGTGGTGCTCATCGGTACGCTGATGACCGTATTGGGCAGTTATACCCTGGATATTTCACTGCCGGACATGGTGGGTATCCTCTGCGGCGCTACCACCAATACGCCGGCGCTGGGTGCGGCACAGCAGACATTGAAGCAAATGGGGCTGGAAGCCAGTACGCCGGCTTTGGGATGTGCCGTGGCATATCCGCTGGGGGTAGTGGGCGTTATTCTTGCCGTGCTGATAATACGCAAGGCATTGGCGCGTAAGGAAGATCTGGAGTTGAAAGAGAAGGACGATGCGAACAAAACTTACATTGCGGCGTTTCAAGTACACAATCCGGCCATCTTCGATAAAAGCATCAAGGAGATAGGCGGCTTGAATTATCCGAAGTTCGTAATCTCCCGTCTGTGGCGGGACGGCAACGTAAGCATTCCCACTTCCGAGAAGATAATCAGGGAAGGAGACCGCTTGCTGGTGGTGACTTCGGAGAAGTATGCTCCGGCACTGACCGTACTGTTTGGCGAACAGGAACATACCGACTGGAACAAAGAGGATATAGACTGGAATGCCATAGACAGCCAGCTCATTTCGCAGCGTATCGTGGTGACGCGTCCCGAACTGAACGGAAAGAAACTGGGCTCGCTGCACCTGCGCAATCATTACGGCATCAACATCAGCCGTGTGTACCGTAGCGGCGTGCAGTTGCTTGCCACCGCGGAACTGACCTTGCAGTTGGGCGACCGTCTGACAGTGGTAGGTGAGGCTGCCGCCATCCAGAATGTGGAAAAAGTGTTGGGAAATGCCATCAAGAGCCTGAAAGAACCGAATCTGGTAGCGGTGTTTATCGGTATCATCCTGGGTTTGGCTTTGGGTGCGATTCCCATTTCCCTGCCGGGCATCAGTGCTCCGGTGAAGCTGGGACTTGCCGGCGGACCGATTATCGTAGGTATTCTGATCGGTACGTTCGGGCCGAGAATGCACATGATAACCTATACCACACGAAGCGCCAACCTGATGCTCCGTGCATTGGGACTGTCGCTCTACCTGGCTTGTCTGGGACTGGATGCCGGAGCGCATTTCTTCGATACGGTGTTCCGTCCGGAAGGTCTGCTGTGGATTGCCGCAGGGTTCGTGCTGACCGTTGTTCCGGTGCTGATAGTAGGAGTGGTTGCCTTTAAATGGATGAAGGTGGACTTCGGCTCCATGGCAGGTATGCTGTGCGGAAGCATGGCCAACCCGATGGCGCTGAACTATGCCAACGACACCATTCCGGGCGATAATCCGTCGGTGGCTTATGCAACGGTGTATCCGATGTGTATGTTCCTGCGGGTAATCATAGCGCAGGTGCTGCTGATGTTCCTGTTGAATTGAGAGCTGAGAATTGAAAATTGAGAAATAACAGAAAGAGCTTAATTGCTGATAATTGAATATATATCATAAATCTAAAATCATAAATCGTATCATGGGAACTATTACTCCGGAAAGTATAGTCAACGACTTACGCTATTTGCAACTGTTGTCGCGCAGTTTTCCTACCATCGCCGATGCCAGTACGGAAATTATCAATCTGGAAGCTATTCTGAATCTGCCTAAAGGTACGGAACATTTCCTGACGGATATTCATGGAGAGTACGAGGCTTTTCAGCATGTGTTGAAGAATGCTTCGGGTGCGGTAAAGCGGAAGGTGAATGAAATCTTCGGGCATACGCTGCGCGAAAGCGAGAAGAAGGAAATCTGTACGCTGATTTATTATCCGGAAGAGAAGTTGCAGTTGATAAAGGAACAGGAAACGGACCTGGACGACTGGTATCTCATCACCCTGAACCAACTGGTGAAAGTCTGCCAGAACGTATCTTCCAAATACACACGCTCGAAAGTGCGCAAAGCGTTGCCGGCGGAGTTCTCCTATATCATTCAGGAGTTGCTGCACGAGTCCAGCGTAGAGCCTAATAAGCATGCGTATATCAATGTCATTATCAGTACGATTATCTCGACCAAGCGTGCGGATGACTTTATCATTGCCATGTGCAAGCTTATCCAACGGCTTACAATCGACTCGCTGCACATCGTGGGCGATATTTACGACCGTGGTCCGGGTGCGCATATCATCATGGATACGCTTTGCGACTACCATAACTTCGACATTCAGTGGGGCAACCATGACATACTGTGGATGGGCGCCGCATCGGGCAATGACGCCTGCATAGCGAACGTTATCCGTATGTCCATGCGCTATGCCAACCTGGCGACACTGGAAGACGGCTACGGCATCAACCTGCTGCCGCTGGCTACTTTCGCAATGGATACCTATGCGGATGATCCTTGCACCATCTTTGCTCCGAAGATGAACTTTGCCGATGCCAATTACAACGAAAAGACACTGCGGCTGATTACGCAGATGCACAAGGCGATTACGATAATCCAGTTCAAACTGGAAGCGGAGATTATAAACCGGCGTCCGGAGTTTGGCATGGACAACCGGAAACTGCTGCACAAGATTGACTTTGAACGGGGCGTATTTGTGTATGAAAGCAAAGAATACGAACTGCGCGATGCCAATTTCCCGACTATCGACCCTGCCGACCCGTATCGCCTGACGGATGAAGAAAGGGAGTTGGTTGAAAAGATTCATGCTTCGTTTATGAACAGCGAGAAGCTGAAGAAGCATATGCGTTGCCTGTTTACATACGGCGGCATGTATCTGGTGTGTAACAGCAACCTGCTTTATCACGCATCCGTGCCCCTGAATGAGGACGGAAGTTTCAAGCATGTACGTATCGGAACGAAAGAGTATTGGGGGCATAAACTGCTGCAAAAGACCGACCAGCTTATCCGTACCGCCTACTTTGACGAGGATGGTTCGGCGGAGAAGAATTTTGCGTTGGATTATATGTGGTATATGTGGTGCGGCCCGGATGCGCCCTCTTTCGACAAGGATAAGATGGCTACCTTTGAGCGTTACTTCATAGCCGACAAGGCTTTGCATAAAGAGAATAAAGGTTATTACTACACACTTCGCAACCGTGCGGATATTTGCGACAATATCCTGGCGGAGTTCGGGGTGGAGCCGGGACCTCATTCGCATATCATCAACGGACATGTGCCGGTGAAGACGATTAAAGGCGAACGCCCCATAAAGGCCGATGGAAAGTTACTGGTAATTGACGGCGGTTTCTCCAAAGCCTATCAGCCCGAAACGGGTATTGCGGGCTATACGCTGGTATATCACTCGCACGGCATGCAGTTGGTGCAGCACGACCCGTTCCAGAGCCGTCAGAAAGCGATTGAAGAGGGGCAGGATATCAAGTCCACAACCTTCGTTATCGAATTCAACTCGCAGCGTATGATGGTGAAGGATACCGATAAGGGCAAGCAGCTCGTGACGCAGATTCAGGATTTGAAGAAATTGCTGGTGGCATATAGAACGGGATTTATCAAAGAAAAGGAGATTTTCTGATATAGCTGTGTGTTACGAGTGCTTGCATTGCTTGAAAAAACGCATGACAAGTGTTCTTGCCAATAGTGCCGGATTAGTATTTGAATAACACCACACCGCCTTCTACAATGGCTCCCTTGTCGAAGTTGGCATTCCTGTTGTAATGTCTGTCCCAACCGTAACCGCCCGTAACGAATACTCCTAATTTTGCCGTCAGACGGTATTCGAGGTTGATACGGGTTTGGAGAGAATAGAGGCGGGCAGGGAAGCCATAGTCTTTATTCTTGAAGGTTTCTACGTGCTGGTATCCCAAATCGCCGCTGATGAACAGTTGTTTGCAGACAGGCAATTCCAGTCCGGCACGGTAGAAAAGTGCACCGGAGAACTTATCGCTGAAGTCGAGGAAATGCGTACCGCCGCCGAGGATGGTATAGAACAGCTTGTTCTTGAAGCGGGCTGCAAGGTTCAGTTTCGTGGTGTTGCCGCCGAAAAACATCATCTGTACTTTGGTGTCCGGGTTGGCATTGACCAGTCCCAGTTGGAAACCGTCCAGCTTCTCCTTGTAGTAGTTTACCAAACCTATCTGAAGGCCTTTGGCACGGACGGCTACATTCAGGGGAGAGAGCTGCACGCCGGCAGACGTACCGCCTGTGATATTGCCCAGACCGGCAATCTGGAGTCCTTTCATATCGCCGCCCACCACATTCAGCAGTCCGGACATGGTGACACCGGAAAAATTACCGCCCGATATATTGGCGAGTCCCGAAAGCTGTACGCCGGCAGTCTTTTCGCCTGTAATATTCAGCAAGCCTCCTACAATCACTCCGTTGCTGTTATCGCCCGTGATATTGGCAAGGCCGGAGAAGACCATTCCCCGTGCGTGATTACCCGTGATGCCCACAAGACCGGAAACGGACAGACCGCTGAGGTTATTGCCGTTGATATTGGTGATGCTCGCTACCTGTACGCCCCGCATGCTTCCACCCACCATGTTGGATATACCGGAGATTTGAACTCCGTTCATGTCTCTGCCCGTAACAGCTCCCAAAACGTTTACTCCCAAGCCGTTCAAACGGTTCATCGCCGAGAAGATACCGAGATTGAAGAATGTGCTTCCGACCGTATCCGTGCGCTGTGTGGAAAGATTTTTCCAAAGGGAAAGGTTGATACCGTTTTTTTCTTTACGGGCAGACTGTTGCCGGTCTGTCCGGGCATGGCCTGTCCCTGCCAATAGCAGGGACAGACAGATAAGTGGAAATATACGTTTCATAATTCTTTATAATGTTTCATCGGGCCAGGGTGCCAACCGGTTGGTGGCACGTAATACAGGACGCTGTGCATCCACCGACCGCAGATAGTTGCTCAGTTTCTTTGATAGTTTCTTTACAAGTTTGGGGTTCTCGGCGGCTACGTCATGCTTTTCGCTGATGTCGGCAGGGATATTGAACAATTCGTGCTTGCCGCTGTCGAAGTAGTACACCAGTTTCCATTCTCCGGAACGGATGGAGCAGGTGGCGCCTATGCCCGGACCAGAAGGACCCCAACTGTGCGGGTAGTGCCAGTAGATGTCGCGCGAGGGCATTTTACCTTTGCCCGTAAGCAGGGGCAGGAAGCTGATGCCGTCGCGTTTCTGTACCGTATTGTAGTGCTCCACACCGGCTATTTCGAGAATGGTGGGGAAGAAATCTTCTATCATCAGATAATGGTCGCATTTGGTTTCTGCCGCTACTATGCCGGGCCAGCGTACAATCATCGGTTCGCGCACCCCGCCTTCGTAGGCGGAACCTTTTCCGCTGTTGAGCGGATAGTTCTGCCTGTGCAGCTCTCCTGCACGGGTATGTGCAGCCAGTCCGCCATTATCGGACATGAAGAGCAGTACAGTGTTGTCGGTGAGGTTGTTTTTGTCCAGATAGTCCATCAGGTCGCCGAGGCTTTTGTCCATGCCTTCAATCAGGGTGGCATACGCTGCTTCTACCGGGGGAAGTCCTTTGTCCAGATATTTTTGGTAGAAACGCATGTCGGGCTGGATAGGCGTATGGATGGCATAATGGGCCATGTAGAGGAAGAAAGGCTTGTCCGTTTTCCGGGCGTTGTCCAAAGCTTTCTCGGCTTCTATGGTAAGGGCTTCGGAGAGGAATATGTCTTTGCCGTGATATTTCTCTAGTCCGGGTACGGCAGCCAGCGGGCTTTTTCCGCCGGGTTTGTTTCCGAAGTTCTGCATGCCGTAGTAGCTGGCGGGAGAGCCTGCCGCATGGCCGGCTATGTTCACGTCAAAACCCATTTTCAGCGGATCGGCTCCGGGCGTGTCATTGGCTCCGAAGTGGGCTTTGCCGCAATGGATGGTGTGGTAACCGTTGTCCTTGAGCACTTGTGCCAGCGAAGTGACTTGCGTGGTGCGTTCCACACCCGGTTCCTGACAGATACCGTTGACATTCCATTCGGGGTATATCATAACGGAGTCCGGCTGTTCGTGGGTGGTATTCTTGCGTAACGTCCAGCTTGTCACCCGGTGACGCGCAGCGTTCATACCCGTAAAAAGACTGACGCGTGTAGGCGAACTGATGCTACAGGCATAGGCTTGCGTGAACATCTTGCCCTGCTTTGCCAGACGCTCTATATTGGGTGTATGGTACGTGTCGTTGTAGCGGGTGCGTTGTGTCCAGAAAGGCAGGGATGTGTCCTGCCAACCCATATCATCTACTAAAAATAAAATAATGTTCGGACGCTTGTCCGTAACAGGTGCCGTTTCATTTGACGGCCTTGTGTGTACTTCTCCTGCCATTCCACATAACGGGAGCAGCGCAGCAGATAATAACAATTCGTTTTTCATCGGGAAAAGAGAGGTTAGTGGTTAGTGGTTAGTGATTAGTGGTTAGGGATTAACATTAAAAATAGCGGTAAATAATTAGCGCAATATACTGCACAGCCTACTAATCGCTAATCACTAACCGCTAATTACTATTTCATCATCCTTTTGCTTCTTGATACAGGAAGCGTTTGATGGATTTTTTGGGTGTCTTTTCAAATTCTTCGGGATATATCTTCATTTTGGAAATCTGGCTGTAGGCGGGCAGTTCTGCATTTAGAGCCACACGATTCTCTTCCATGACGCGTTCTATATCGTCGTTGTTGAGGCCGTGGGCAAAGGCATCGTCAAAGTCGGGATATACCAGTCCCACGAGCTTTTCGTTCTGTTGTACGATGATGCTTTCAGCTACGTACGGCAGGTTGTTCAGCTTGTCTTCTATTTCTTCGGGGTAGATGTTCTGTCCGTTTGGACCGAGGAGCATATTCTTGCTGCGTCCTTTGATGGTGACATTGCCTTCGGCGTCCATCAGGGCAAGGTCGCCGGTGTGCAGCCAGCCGTCTTTGTCCACAACTTCGGCGGTAGCCTCTTCATTCTTGTAGTAGCCCAGCATGACGTTGGGGCCGCGGCAGACAATCTCGCCGGAGATATTCTCCGGGTCGGGAGAGAGAATCTTCACTTCCATGCGCGGAGCGGCTTTTCCGCAGGAACCGGGTTTGAAGCGCGTCCAGTCTTCGTAGCAGATGATAGGGCCGCATTCCGTCATACCATAACCCACGGTATAGGGGAAGTCTATCATGCGCAGGAACTGTTCCACTTCCTGGTTGAATGCCGCACCGCCGACAATGACTGTGGCAAAATTGCCGCCGAATGCCTGTACCATTTGCTCGCGTACGGTGGCTTTTATCTTGTCGTTGATGATAGGCACTTTCAGCAACAGTTTCATGGTAGGCGTTTCCAGCTTGGGCAATACACTCTTCTTGATAATCTTCTCGATAATGAGCGGTACGGCTACGATGAGGTTCGGCTTTATGTCGGCAAATGCCTGGAAGATAATCTTCGGGCTTGGCATGCGGGTGAGGTAGTAGATGTGGCAACCTACGGAGAACTCGTACAGGAATTCGAATGCCAATCCGTACATATGCGCCATCGGCAGCATGCATACCAGTTTGTCGCCGGCTTTCAGCGGCAGTACTTCGAAAGCGAATCGGGTGTTGGACCACAGACTGCGATAGGGGAGCATTACGCCTTTCGAGTAACTGGTGGTACCGGAAGTATAGTTGATGACCGCCAGTTCTTCGGGCTGGTCTTTGTGATAGTCGATGTGTTCCTTACGGAAGTTCTTGGGGAATTTCTTGCCGAACATCTCATTGAGGTGCTCGCGGGCGTAAGTAACCCGTTCGTTGCGCGATACCAGCAGGGTGAAGTCCGTCATCATGAAGATACCTTCCAGCAACGGCATGGCGCTTTCGTTGAGGTTTTCCCACACCTGGTCGCCGACAAAAAGAAGCTTGGCTTCGGAGTGGTTGACGATGTTATGCACATTGTCCGCCTTGAACTCGTGAAGAATGGGCACGATGACCGCACCATACGTCAGGGTAGCTAGGAAAGTGACTCCCCAGTGCGAACTGTTACGTCCGCAGACGGCGATTTTATCACCTTTCTTAATGCCGCTCGCTTCAAAAATGATATGCAGTTTTTCTATTTTGCGGGCTACATCCTTGTATTGCAGGGTGGCTCCCTTATAATCGGTCAGGGCATCCAGATCCCAGTTTTCCTTTATACTATTCTCTATATAGGCGATAAAACTTTGTTCCATTATATATTGCACATTTAGTTGAAAATTGTGCAAATATAAGGGTTTATGTAGAGAATGCAAACTTTTAGGGGGAAAAAGCATTTTATGCAAATTCCCCCTTTGAGCCTATTTATTGTTATCCAGGTACCAGCGGTACATCCGCTCTACACCTTCTTCGATGTCTATTTTATGATGCCAGCCCAGTGCGTGCAGCTTACTCGGGTCGGTGAGCTTGCGCATGGTCCCATCGGGTTTGGAAGTGTCGAAAGTCAGCTTTCCGCGATAATCCACAACGCTGACAATCAGTTCGGCAAGCCGGCGGATAGTGATTTCCTTACCTGTGCCGATGTTGATGTGGCAGTTGCGGATGTCCTTGTCTCCGGGCTTACAGGTGTCTTTGAAGTCTACGTGCTCCATGACGAATACGCTGGCATCCGCCATTTCCTCGCTCCAGAGGAATTCGCGCAGCGGCGTTCCCGTACCCCAAAGCCGGACTTCTTCTTCGCTGATGCCGTACTTGGCAAGTATGTCCAGTATCTCTCCGTTGCTGTTGCTGCCGTTGATGCCTTCTACCGGACGCAGGTTCATGTCGCGGCGCACGGCATCCCAGTCGCCTTGTTGCAGGCAGTGGGCCAGGTGTATCTTGCGAATCATGGCAGGAAGTACGTGGCTGCGTTCCAGGTCGAAGTTGTCGTTGGGCCCGTAGAGGTTGGTGGGCATGACGGCAATGTAGTTCGTGCCGTATTGGAGGTTGAAGCTCTCGCACATTTTCAGTCCGGCAATCTTGGCAATGGCGTACGGTTCGTTGGTGTACTCCAGGGGTGAGGTGAGGAGTACGTCTTCTTTCATCGGCTGTTCGGCATCACGCGGATAGATACAGGTGCTGCCCAGAAAGAGCAGTTTCTTGACATTGTGGCGGAAACTTTCGCCAATGACATTCTGCTGTATCTGGAGATTCTTGTAGATGAAATCGGCACGGTAGATGCTGTTTGCCATGATACCGCCCACGAAAGCAGCGGCAAGGAATACGTATTCCGGCTGTTCCTCATCGAAGAAACGGCGGACGGCAACACCGTCCAGCAGGTCGAGTTCTTTGTGGGTTCTGCCCACGAGATTGGTATAGCCTTTCTCCTGCAGGTTTTTCCAGATAGCAGAGCCTACCAGTCCGCGATGCCCTGCGATGTATATTTTTGCGTTCTTGTGTAACATTGTTATAAAATGGATTGGTTTCAGACAGAAGAACAAAAGAACATATTCGGTTTATACTCTTTTTTATTTTCTCATATATATATGTTCTTTTGTTCTTCTGTCTGAAAAATTAAATTATCTGTTTCAGTCTTCTTTGCTTCTCAAATGCAGTTTCCGTACAAACTTCATGTCATGTTCCGCCATGATGTGTACCAACTCCTCAAAGCTTGTCTGCTGCGGATTCCAGCCCAGTAACGTTTTGGCTTTGGTAGGGTCTCCCAGCAACTGTTCCACTTCGGAAGGACGGAAATATTTGGGATCCACCTCTACCAGTACCTTACCAGTTTGGCTGTCAATACCCTTCTCGTTCACGCCTTCGCCTTCCCAGCGCAGTTCTATGCCGGTTTCCTTAAAGGCAAGTGTGGCAAATTCGCGTACGGTGTGCATCTCTCCGGTAGCAATCACAAAGTCTTCCGGCGTATCGTGTTGCAGGATAAGCCACATACATTCCACATAGTCTTTGGCATATCCCCAGTCGCGGCGTGCATCCAGATTGCCCAAATACAGTTTGTCCTGGAATCCTTGTGCAATGCGGGCGGCAGCCAGCGTAATCTTGCGGGTAACGAAGGTTTCGCCGCGGCGCTCGCTTTCGTGGTTGAAGAGAATGCCGTTTACGGCGAACATTCCGTAACTTTCGCGGTAGTTCTTTGTAATCCAGAAACCGTATTGCTTGGCTACGCCGTAGGGACTGCGCGGGTAGAAAGGGGTAGTCTCCTTCTGCGGCACTTCCTGCACCTTGCCGAACAGTTCCGAGGTAGATGCCTGATATATCCTGGTTTTCTTTTCCAGACCGAGAATGCGTACAGCTTCGAGCATGCGCAGCGTACCTATAGCATCTGTTTCGGCGGTATATTCGGGTACATCGAACGAGACCTTTACGTGGCTCTGTGCAGCAAGGTTGTATATCTCGTCCGGCTGCACTTGCTGGATAATGCGTATCAGCGAACTGCTGTCCGTCATATCTCCATAATGCAGGTTGATAGTTCGCTTCTGCTTCATGTCGCGCACCCACTCATCGAAATACAAGTGCTCGATGCGTCCGGTATTGAACGAAGATGAGCGGCGCAATATGCCGTGTACTTCATATCCTTTTTGCAACAGGAATTCTGCGAGGAACGAACCGTCCTGTCCGGTTATTCCGGAGATTAGAGCTTTTTTCATTGTTTCTGGTATTATACTTTTTTTGATTGTTGCATATTTCGTCCTGCAAAAATCGTAATTTATTGTGAGACAACAAAGCCAATGCGGTAAATGATTTTGAGATTATTTTTGCTTTATACCGAGAGTAGCGTCCGGATGATTGCCGGGAAGCAGATATGACATCGTTTTTCTGTGTCAATCCTTTATGAAAAAAATGAATTAATTTCAAATTTGATACGAACAAACAGACGTTATTTTTTGTTTTAATAACAAAGATAAATTATACAAGTATATGGAGAATTTAAATAAAACAGACATTGGACTGATAGGGCTGGCCGTGATGGGCGAGAATCTTGCATTGAATATGGCGGACAAGGGCTGGCGGGTTTCGGTTTATAACCGTACGGTTCCGGGGATTGAAGAAGGTGTGGTAGAACGTTTTATAAACGGACGCGCACAGGGTAAAAGTATTGAAGGATATACGGATATAGCTCATTTTGTGGAGTCTGTAGCCGTTCCGCGCAAGATAATGATGATGGTTCGTGCCGGTAGTGCGGTAGACGAACTGATGGAGCAGCTTTTCCCGTTGCTCTCTCCGGGAGATATATTGATAGACGGCGGCAATTCCAACTATGAAGATACCAATCGCCGTGTGGCATTGGCCGAAGCGAGAGGCTTCCGTTTTGTGGGAGCAGGTGTTTCCGGCGGTGAAGAGGGTGCATTGAATGGAGCTTCTATCATGCCGGGCGGTTCGGTAAGCGCCTGGGAAGAAGTGAAGCCTGTTTTGCAGAGTATTGCTGCCAAAGCATCCGACGGCACGCCTTGCTGCCAGTGGGTGGGACCGGCCGGTTCGGGACATTTTGTCAAGATGATTCATAATGGCATCGAATATGGCGATATGCAGCTTATTTCCGAAGCCTATTGGGTGATGAAGAACCTGCTGAAGCTGGATAACGGAGAAATGTCTTCGGTCTTTTCGCAATGGAATGAGGGCAAATTGCGTAGCTATCTTATTGAAATTACTGCTAATATCTTGCAGCATAAAGATAAGTCGGGCGGTTATCTGATAGATAAAATACTGGATACAGCCGGACAAAAAGGTACGGGCAAATGGTCGGTAATCAATGCTATGGAGCTTGGTATGCCGTTGGGGCTGATTGCCACGGCTGTTTTTGAACGCAGCTTGTCGGCTCAGAAAGAACTGCGGAAGTCGGCTGCCGGGCATTTTACCTGCCGGCGCACGGAGGTGGTATACAACAAATCCGAAATGGTAGGAGATATTTATTCGGCGCTTTATGCATCCAAACTGGTGTCTTATGCTCAAGGCTTTGCTGTATTGCAACGTGCTTCGGACTCTTTCGGATGGAACCTCGACCTGGCTTCCATTGCCCGTATGTGGCGTGGCGGTTGCATCATCCGCAGTATCTTCCTCAATGATATTGCAGCCGCTTTCGAGCGGAGTGAGAAACCGCAGCATCTTCTTCTTACTCCTTATTTCAGCAATGAGATGAAACAACTGCTCTCCGGCTGGAAACATCTGGTGGCACAGGCTATGAAAGAGGAACTTCCGGTTCCTGCATTTTCATCGGCATTGAATTATTTTTATTCACTCGTCTCCGCCAACTTACCGGCGAATATGATTCAGGCACAGCGCGATTATTTCGGAGCGCACACCTTTGAGCGTGTGGACGGACTGCGTGGGCAGTTCTTCCATGAAAACTGGACAGGACACGGCGGAGAAACGAAGTCGGGAACCTATAACGTGTAGTCTTTCTTTAGTGTGAAGATTACTGAAATTCCCCTACAAACATAAAGCTATGAGTAAATTTGTGATGATAATTTTCGGCGCTTCCGGTGACCTGACGAAGCGCAAGTTAATACCGGCATTATATAATCTGTACAAGGATAACCGCCTGCCGGAAGGTTTTGCTGTTTTAGGCATCGGACGTACCGGATACCGGGATGATACCTACCGTGCTTATATACGGACGGAAATGGAACGTTTTGTGGCTTCGGAAGAACATGCCGGCGGACGTATGACTGATTTTTGCAATCATCTGTACTATCTTTCGCTTAATCCGGCCGAGGCTGCCGATTATGGAAATCTGGATGCCCGTCTCCGGGAACTGACGGGTGAGCAGGAGCCGGATGGCATGTTGTACTATCTGGCAACACCGCCGTCGCTGTATGGTGTGATTCCTCTTCATCTTAAGACTGCCCGCCTGAACCGTCCTCATACGCGTATCATCGTCGAGAAGCCTTTCGGTTATGATTTGGAATCTGCCCGTGAACTGAACCGTATCTATGCTTCCGTATTCGAGGAGCATCAGATTTACCGTATAGACCATTTCCTGGGTAAAGAGACTGCGCAGAACATTCTGGCTTTTCGTTTTGCCAATGGCATCTTCGAGCCGCTTTGGAACCGTAATTACATTGACTATGTAGAGATTACCGCAGTAGAGAATTTGGGTATCGAACAGCGTGGAGGGTTTTATGAAGGAACCGGAGCATTGCGTGATATGGTACAGAATCACCTCATTCAGTTGGTAGCGCTTACCGCGATGGAACCGCCGGCAGTTTTCAATGCCGATAATTTCCGCAACGAGGTGGTAAAAGTATATGAATCTCTCTCTCCCTTGACAGAAGAAGACCTGAACGAGCACATTGTCCGTGGGCAATATACCGCGTCTGCGACCAAGCCCGGTTATCGTGAAGAGAAGAACGTAGCTTCCGATTCCCGTACCGAAACTTATATTGCCATGAAAATAGGCATTGACAACTGGCGGTGGAACGGCGTTCCTTTCTATATACGTACCGGAAAACAGATGCCGACCAAGGTGACTGAAATCGTGGTACACTTCCGCGAGACACCTCATCAGATGTTCCGTTGTGAAGGCGGCCACTGCCCGCGTGCCAACAAACTGATTCTGCGTTTGCAGCCCAATGAGGGTATTGTGCTGAAGTTCGGAATGAAAGTTCCGGGACCGGGGTTTGATGTGAAACAGGTGATGATGGACTTCAGTTATTCCGATTTGGGCGGTCTGCCCGCCGGAGACGCGTATGCCCGCCTGATTGAAGACTGTATACAGGGAGACCAGACACTCTTTACCCGTAGCGATGCCGTGGATGCGTCATGGCGTTTTTTCAATCCTGTGCTGAAGTATTGGCAGGAACATCCGGATGCACCGCTTTACGGTTATCCCGTGGGAACGTGGGGACCTTTGGAAAGTGAAGCTATGATGCGCGAACATGGGGCCGAATGGACTAACCCGTGTAAGAATTTGACGAATACTGATGAATATTGTGAATTATGAAAAGTTATGTATATCCTGCTGCAACCTCGACTGCACGTGCTCTTATCCGGTATATAATCGATATGATGAACCGGGAGCCGGAGCGGATTTTTTACCTTGCTTTCAGCGGAGGAACGACTCCTTCCCTTATGTTCGACATTTGGGCGCATGAGTTCAGAGAAGAGACTCCTTGGATGCGGATGCGGATTTTCTGGGTGGACGAACGGTGTGTATCCGTCAGCGACTCGGACAGTAATTACGGTACTATGCTGCGTTTGCTGTTGCAAGAGGTAGGCATGCCCGATGAATATGTATACCCCATTCATGGTGATTGCCGTAGTCCGGCGCAAGAGGCAAAACGTTATTCGGATTTGGTTTCCGGTACGGTTCCTTTGCGCCGGGGGTTCCCTACTTTTGACATAGTGCTGTTGGGAGCAGGTGATGACGGACATACTTCTTCCATTTTCCCCGGTCAGGAGTATCTGCTCTCTTCTTTTCATCCGTATGAAAAGAGTATAAATCCTTATAACGGGCAGCCGCGTATTGCCATGACGGGATGTCTGCTGTTCAGTGCCAGAAAACTTATATTCTTGATAACGGGCAAGAACAAGACGGAAGTTGTTTATGACATTCTGAAATCGGGCGATACCGGTCCGGCTGCCTACGTGGCGCATCATGCCGCGGATGTGGACATCTTTACCGACATAGAAATTGACGGATAAGCGGTTACCCTTTTGAGGTTCCGCTTTCCAGTATGCTTACGATGGAGAAGAGTGTGAAGCAGATACCGCCCAATCCTGCCAGTACACGTGCCGGTACAAAGTAGACTTCGTGTATGCTTGCCATTTCAAAAAGGAAAGCAGACAGGAACAGACAGAGTAGTGCGGTAAATACGGGTATCAAGGGAATTCGGTTTGCCAGTTTGAAAGTGTTGCGCCATATTGCTGCCAGGAGTATGACTTTGCTTGAAATGCTGTAGCAAACCAATCCCAGGCCTATCATTATATACCCTATGGAAGATTCGGCAGGGTTCGGGTTTTTCAGTATCAGTAGCCCCCAAAGGATGCTGAGTGTTCCCATGGCAAGTACCATTACAGGCCACCATTTACGTTCTGCATGCGAGTAACTGTTACGTATTTGGCGTACGATAGTTGCCACCAATGCCACGAGGCTTGTACAGATGCAGGCTATTCCTGCCATGACATGTCCTGCCACATAATAGGCGTTGTGCACATCGCTTTTTGCAAGCAGCTGGAATGTCCATATCCATGTGGCAAGTGCCAGCAATGCCGCAACAACTATAAGAAGCTTACCTTGTGTGCCGTTAAAGGCTTGTGGGGGCACATCGTTTTCCGTCGTTTGGGAATTGGCAGGTATAAGGGTGAACCGGGTGGAAGAAGTGGCGGTCGTTGCCACGCAGGCAGTGATGAAAGCTACGCCGCAGATTACATGTCCGGCTACGAAATGACTGGCGGTGGCAGCTTCGCTGATATATTCCCAGCCGCAGATGAAAGTCAGTAGGGCAGCCAGATAGCCAAGCACGGGCAGAGCGTACAGGACAACCGTATTGTATGTGTGAATAATCTGCCGGATAATGGTAGCCGCTGTTGCAAACAAGGCAATGCAAATCATTCCTAATGACATTACTACCGGACCGGCAACGTTTTTTGCCGGGTCCGTTCCCATATCAAGTACAAAAGCTCCGTAACCAAAACAAAACAGGGCCATCAGCAGAGGGATGGTGCGAAAGAGAACACTGATTCCGTAATTCATAATTATTTTCTATTAAAGTTTTCCCCTCTAACAGCAGTATTATGACTTTGTTTCTCATTTTAAACTTTATTCATAGGATATAATACTTTGACAGTCCGATTTAGGGTGCAAGGCGGTTTATCTCCCATTTTTCGGAGTTTGGATACGATAGGCCGGAAACGGACTTTTCTTCGTGGAGAGTATATTCGAAACGGTCGTGCAGCCTGCTTTCCCGTCCCTGCCAGAATTCGAAGCGGGTGGGGGTGACGGCAAAACCGCCCCAGTTGTCGGGACGTGGTACGGTCTGTCCGGTCAGCCTGGCAGCTTCCTTTACAAAAGCGCGGATTATTTCCATCCGGCTGCTGATGACGTGACTTTGGGGGGATATTCTTGCGCCGATCCGGCTTTTGTAGGGTCGGGTGGAGAAGTAAGCGTCCGATTCTTGAGGAGTGCATTTCTCCGCTTTTCCTTCGATATGTACTTGTCTTTCCAGCTTATGCCAAACGAAAGAGAGGGAGATGTAGGGATTGGCTGTGAGTTGCCGTCCCTTACGGCTTTCGTAGTTGGTGAAGAAGATGAGTTTACCATTTTCCACGCCTTTCAGCAGTACGGTGCGGGTAGAGGGCCGTCCGTCCGGTGAGACGGTGGCTACAATCATGGCGGTCGGTTCGTTCTCTCCGCAATGCAGGGCGTCGTTGAGCCAGCGGGCGAATTGCTCGAAGGGATTCTCTGAGATAGTATTCCGGGTGAGCTTGCCTTTTTTATATTCTTTTCGTATGTCCGAGAATTGGGAATTCATATAATTACTGTTTATTATTATAACAATGAAAGAGCGAAAGGGTTGAAATACGGATACGTTGACCGCTAAAAATATCTTTTTTTCTTCTTTTTTTATAATTGTAATGATAATTCTTCTCAGTTTCGTTATGTGTTTCCGTTCTATAGGACGATTTTATGTAAATAATGTTTATATTTGTACTTCAATTACAAACATTGTTTATATGAGCGACAGACAACAATTCATTATAGATTGCACATCTCTTATTCCTGTTATAGGAACTTTGGTTTTAATAAAAATAGCTAACGAACAAATGGTTACCATGGTTGCTGCTTATGTACTTTGTGGCGAACTTTTGGGTGTGTTGATCAGTAGGATATTGAGGTTATATTATATTGATGTGGCTTTCGTCTGGTTGGGTGGAATTATGCTTTGGCTGTGGTATTGGTTCGGAGTACAGCCCAGCTATATGGGGTGATAGAGCATCAGCTGCAAGTGTGGATAGGACGTCTTGTAATTCAAGTTATCAAATGGACAGACGATTAATCGGAAGAAGTTGATATTCATAAAATTAGTATTTAATAGGTCTATAATAAAAGCACTTCCAACGTTCGCTTACGGAGGAAGTGCTTTACACAAAAACTAAACTAGACTTAACTAAACTATTCTATTGGGGGAGTTTCACAACTCCTATCTGTTCGCGGCAAAGGTAAAAAAACATCTTTTAATATGCAATAGGATATTATTAGAAATAGCCCGATTTCAATAAAATATAAACCTATAAGGGTATTTTTAACTCCTTTTATTAAGAAAATCTTGGAATATTTGTTTATAACTGTCACTGACGGGGATATAGTTCTTGCCAAAGACAATACGTCCACGGTCGATGATACGTATTTTGTCTTTTTGGACGATATAGGAACGATGCACGCGTATGAAGCGTGAAGCAGGCAGAAGTTCTTCTATGGACTTCATGCTCATGAGCGAGAGAATGGGTTTGGGAGAGTTCTCCTCATAGATTTTGATATAATCTTTCAAGCCTTCGATGTAAAGAATATTTTTGAGCTCCACTTGTATCAGTTTGTAATCACTTTTTACGAAGATGCTTTCAATTTCCTCTTGGGGCTGTTGCAGCAGTTCGAACCACTTCACTGCTTTATTGGCGGCTTGCAGAAAGTCTGCATACGAGATGGGTTTCAGCAGATAATCGAGGGCGTTGACCCTATACCCGTCTATGGCATATTGGTCGAAAGCGGTGGTAAAAACGATACGGGTATGTGTATCTACCATTCTGGAGAATTCCAGGCCGTTGAGTTCGGGCATTTGGATATCAAGAAAAAGAAGGTCGACACGTTTGTCCGGCAAGTCGCTCATCGCTTGCACTGCACTGGAGTATTTGCCGGCAAGCTCCAGAAACGGGGTTTTGTTGACATAGCTCTCCAAAAGGTTCAGGGCCAGCGGTTCGTCATCTACGATTGCGCACTTCAGATTCATGTTGTCAGTAATTGATTGTTAAAACCGATTTATATTCTTTTCCGTCCTCACTTATGCCGTGCTTCCATTCGTACCGGCCGGGATAGGTCAGTTCCAGACGCTTGCCTACTTGTTCCAGTCCGATGCCGCTGCCGCTTTTGTCGGCTTCGCTCTTGGGGTGGTAGCTGTTGGTGATTTCGCAACGTACTTCATGCACGTTCTCGCTGAAATATATACGGATATGGCTGGGCTCGGTGGGAGAGATGCCATGTTTGAAAGCATTCTCTATGAGGGAGATGAATATCAGCGGGGCAATCTCCGTAGGGCTGTCGGGACGAATATCGAAACGCGTTTCAACAGTGACGTTGGATGAGAGACGGATGCGCATCAAGGCGATGTAGTTCTTGATGAAATCCATTTCCTTGCCTAAAGTTACGAAGTTCTGCTGATTGTCATAAAGGACATGGCGCAATAAACGGCTCAGTTCCTGTACGGCTGTTTGTGCCTTATCCGTATCAAAGGCAATGAGTGCGTAGATATTGTTCAGCGTGTTGAGCAGGAAATGCGGGTTGAGCTGGTTGCGGAGATTCTTTAATTCGGCTTCCGTGCGACTTTTTTCGGCTTCGCGGCGGGCGGCTTCCACCTGCACCCAACGTCCGCTGAGGCGAATGGCCGCACTCAACCCTACGGTAAGTATCATGGAAAAGAAATCGCGCATGATGAATATCCACTTCGGCGGACCGATGTGCCTTTGGCCCTCACCGTCGGCTTTTGCGTAGGTGTGGAATGCGTACTCCTGCCAAAAGTGTACACCGGCTGTAACGCAAGCTATCAGCAGTATGTTCAGCAGGAGATACTGCCGTATGCGCCCCTCGAACAGATAACGGGGAATGAGGAAGCAGTAATTGCAGTAGAATACGATAAGAAAAGATAGCGGAACAATGCTGCCATGACGCAGGTATTCCATCCATGTAATGGTGAAACCGCTGCGTGTCATCATCACGAAAGGAAAAGCAAATACAATTCCCCAGCCGATGATATGAATCAGGGCTTCGATGATGCGCGACCGTGAGTAGAGAATTTGTTTCATACAAATGCAAAGATAGTTTTTTTTAGCGATAAGCGATTATCACTCGTATCGTATTGCTTCTATCGGGTCTAAGTCTGCTGCTTTCTTTGCAGGATACCATCCGAAGAACACTCCTGTCACCGTACAGACGGCAAAGCTGAGGAATACGCTCCATGCCTGTATATAAATAGGCCAATGGGCTGCGCTCTTCACAATCCAGCTTGCGCCGCAGCCGATGATGACGCCGATGAGGCCGCCGGTGATGCTGATGAGGATGGCCTCGATGAGGAATTGCGACAGGATGTCCACTCCTCTGGCACCCACACTCATGCGCAGACCGATTTCGCGGGTGCGCTCCGTTACGGATACATACATGATGTTCATGATGCCGATGCCGCCTACCACCAGCGATATGCCGGCGATGCAGGCGAGGAGAGTGGTCATCAGGTCGGTGGTGGTGTTCAGCATCGAGCTGAGCTCCTGCTGGCTGCGTATGGTGAAATCATCGTCGTCGCTGTCCTTCAGTTTATGGTTCCGGCGCAGAATTCCGGTGATTTCTTCGGTGGCGTTGTCCGTCATGTCCTCGGTGAGTGCGGATGCGAAGATACCTTGCAGATAGGTCTGTGCCAGCAGGCGTTTCATTACGGTGGTGTAGGGGGCAAGTACAACGTCGTCCTGGTCCATGCCCATACTGTTGTATCCTTTGGCTTTCAGTACGCCCGTCACGCGGAAAGGCACTTGGTTGAAGCGGATAATGCGTCCTACGGGGTCTTCTCCGTTGGGGAAAAGATTATCCTGTATCGTCTTGCCGATGACACATACTTTGGCGGAAGTCTGTATGTCGGTTTCCGTAAACATCGTGCCGTTCTCCACCGTAAGCTGGTGGATTTCAAGATAGTCCATGCCTACGCCGCTTACGGACGAGGGGTAGTTGTTATTGCCAGCAATGAGCTGTCCCGATGAGGATACGTTGGGGCTGACGGCAGCCAGGAAGTTCGTCTCGTTGCGCAATGCCTCGTAGTCGGTGAGCTTCAGCGTCTGCATGGCGCTGGGGTCTTGGCGGACGCCGCCGCGCATATCCGCTTCCGGATGAATCATTATCATATTCGAACCCATTTCGGAGATTTGCGCCTGAATGCTCTTTTTTGAACCTTGTCCGATGGCGAGCATCGTGATGACGGACGCCACGCCGATGATGATGCCCAACATCGTGAGGAAGGCACGCAGTTTATTGTTGGCAAGTGCCCGGAAGGCTATTTTGAAAAGGTTGGTTCCATTCATTGATTTGTTGTTTTATGATATTGTTTTTCTTTTTTCATCCTGCGATAAAGTAATTTACGTACTGCGTCAGTCATCCTCCTGCTTGGGCAGTGCTGCCAGTGTTTCGGCGGCATTCAGAATGTTTCGGTTGGGCTTGTCGTCCTTCACCTGGCCGTCGCGCAATACGATGTTGCGGCTGCTGTATTGGGCTATTTCCGGATTGTGCGTTACGAAAATGATGGTGCGTCCTTCGGCATGCAGCTTCTGGAAGAGCACCAGAATTTCGAATGAGGTACGGGTATCCAGATTACCGGTGGCTTCGTCCGCCAGGATTACGGCAGGGTTGTTTACCAATGCACGGGCGATGGCTACGCGTTGCATCTGTCCGCCGGACATCTGGTTGGACTTGTGTTCCAGCCGGTCGCTCAGCCCTACGGCTTTCAGCGCTTCAATGGCGCGTTTCCGGCGTTCGGCTGCCGATACGGACGAGTTGTACATTAGCGGCAGTTCCACATTTTCCACGGCTGTGGTTTTTGCCAGCAGGTTATAGTTTTGGAACACGAAGCCTATTTTACGGTTGCGGAGTACGGCACGCTGGGATTTGCTCATGGTGCGTACGGAGATGCCGTCCAGCAGATACTCTCCTACGGTGGGCGTATCCAGGCAGCCGAGTATGTTCAACAGCGTTGATTTGCCCGAACCGGACGTACCCATGATGGTGACGAACTCTCCCTCGCCGATAGAGAATGATACGCCGCGCAGCGCATGCACCGTTTCGTCTCCCACCTGGAAGTTCCGCTTTATGTTTTGAAGTTCAATTACGGTTTTGCTCATGATTAATGATGTATGGTTTACTCTGTACTGTACTTTTATACTCAGTCTCTGTACGCTGTTTCATCGGCTGTTGTTTTTCTTCTTGCTTCCCGGCGGGCCCGGCATGAACGGGCTTTTCTCACCGTTTGGTTCCTGCGGCATATCCGCTGTTGGGCCTTCGCCCGGCATGCGCCCTATGGTGGCTTCGGTCACTACTGTCGCACCTTCATCGATGCCGCTTACAATCTCCGTATTCACACCGTTGGAGATACCTACCGTTACCGGATGCGCGATGAATGTATTGCCCTCGCGTGTCCAGAGTTTGTGTTCGCTTTCGCAATCTTTCACAATGTCATTCTCGCCGATAAGCGGCTTTTCGGGTGTGAAGCGGAGCGCACGTGCCGGAACGGAAAGCACATTCTTGCGGTCGAGTGTGTAAATCGTGACGTTGGCCGTCAGGCGCGGTTTCAGTTTCAGGTCGGGGTTGGGAGCGGATATGACAACCTCGTAGGTGACGACCGTACCGGATGTGCCGCTGCTGCCAGAACTTGTAGAGCTGTCCTCTCCCAAGCGGATTTGCGTTACTACGCCCTCAAACGTGTCATTGGGATAGGCGTCTACGCTAAACGTCACGCGCTGCCCGTCTTTCACACCGCCTATGTCGGCTTCATCCACGTCGGCCACAACCTGCATCTGCGTCAGGTCGGCGGCGATGGTGAACAGGGTAGGGGTCTCGAAACCGGATGCCACCGTTTGCCCTTCCTCTACCGCACGGTTGATGACCACGCCGTCGATGGGCGAAGTGATGGTGGCGTACGACAGGTTGCGCTCCGCCTTTGCCAGCGATGCCTGACTGCTTTCGTAGCTGCTTTTCGCTTTCTCGTAATTGTAGACGGACTGTTCGTAGTCGGTATCGCTGATAAGCTGCTTTTCGTGCAGTCCCCGGTTGCGTTCGTAGTTCTTCCGCTGATATTCGTATTCGGCTTTCGCACCGTTGTAGGCGGCGCGTTGGGATGCTACTTCGCTTTGCAGGGTCACACGGTCCATTTCGGCTATGAGTTGGCCTTTGGTAACTACGGAATTGTAGTCGGCATATATCTTGTCGATGATGCCGCTTACCTGCGTGCCGACTTCCACTTCCGTTACCGGTTCGATGGTGCCGGTGGCGGTTATGGATTCCGATATCTCGCCTTTGATTACGGTGGCTGTCTCGTAGGTCACTTTATGCTTGGCCGTGGAGCCGCCGAAAAGCCGGATGCTTATGCCGGCTACCGCCACAACGGCTACGGCGATAAGGATAATCTTTTTCTTGTTCATATTCTGTATATCATTATTGGGTTTTAAGTAGCGTTGGTCTATACCGCAAGAGATAGTTGCGTATGGGGTTTATTATATTGAATAGGTCAAAGCGTAATCTGTTCTCCCTGGTAGAATTTCAGCAGTTGCGTGTTCAGTATTGCCATGTATTTGGCTTGCAGGGTTTCCTGTTGCGCGTTGAGCAGGTTGTTTTTCTCGGTCAGCAGTTCCACGGTATTCTTCATGCCGAGGTTGAATTGCTCTTGGATGAGGTCGTAGCTGGTCTGTGTGCTGCGCAGCTTCTCTATGGCGGCAACATAGCGTTGCTGTGCGCTGTTGGCATCCAGCCATAGCCCTTCGATGGTTTTGTACAGGTTTTTCTGATTGTCCAGCAAGTCCAGTTCGCTGTTCTGCTTCTGTATCTTGGCCTTCTGTACGGCGCTCTTGGTCTGCCGGTTGTTGAAGATGGGTACGCTTACGGTTACTCCCAAGGAGTTGTTCCAGTTCTGCTTGATTTGTTCGCCGAAGGTGAAGTCGTTGCCGTTGGTGTTCGTGCTACCTATGCCTGCACTGAGGCTGATGGTGGGGATGTAACCGGAGCGGGCAATATTGATGTCGAGTTCCGAGGCTTTGACATTCAGCCGGCCTGCTTCGATTTCCGGACGCAGGGTGAGGGCGGAGCGGTAGACATCGGTCTTTGAGGGCAGCGGCGACAATACATTCTCATCGCCGAGTGTGGGGATGTAAAGCGTCATTTCCTTTTCGCCGTCCAGTTCGAGGAGTTGTTTCAGTTGCAGTTTGTAATCTTGCAGGGTAGCTTGTGCCGTTACCAATTGATATTTGTCGGTGCTGACCTGCGCTTCCAGTTGGGCGAGGTCGCTCCTGGCGATGCTTCCCGCTGCAAGCAGGGCGCGTGCCCGTTCGCATTCCGCCCGGCTGACGTCGAGGGTTGCTTCATTTACCTTGACGGCTTCGGCTGCATAGAGGATCTGCACGTAAATCTGCGTGATGCTCTCTTCGATGGTGTTCTCGCTTTCCGCCACGCCCAATTCGGCAATGCGGTTGTTCATCCGCTGCTGTTTCAAGGTATTCAGCCGTTTGCTGCCGTTGTAAAGCGTCCAGTTGGCATCGATGCCATAGCTGCCGTTGTAGCTGGTCTTGCTTTGGCTGCTGGTGATGTTGTCGCCGTCTATTATCGTATTGGTCTGGCTGTTGGGCCGGTTTACGATACGTTGGCTTACGGATGCCGTGAGGCTGGGGAAGAGAGCTGCCCTGGCGGTCTTTACGTCCACTTCGGCGCTCTCGGCATTGAGTCGGTTCTTGCGTATCGTGATGTTTTGCTGCAAAGCATAGTCGATGCAGGCTTGCAGGTTCCATTGTGCGGGAAGCGTCTGCGTGCTGTCCTGCTGTTGCGTACCGATAGCGGTTTCCTGTGTTTGCGGCATAGCATTGCCGACACAGGTGCTTGCCGCACAGAGCGATATTACGGTCAATCTTTTTACATTTATCATATTACCTTGTTTCTATGGTTTTACCATTGCAAAAGTATGCGCAGCCTCTTGAAACAGCAAAAACAATAGACCATTGCCGGGATTGTGCCGACGGATTACTTTTTCCTGCCGATAATTAAGAGTTTGCTTTGCTGTTTTTATGAGATGTCAAAATACACTTGCTGATAGAAGCCAATAGTAAGCGAATTTCAGTTTTGACCCCGTAAAGACAGTGGATATCCTCCCAAAGAACTTCTTTATAGAATACCGGACAAAAATCAAGCCGGCTATAACTTTTCAGTTTTTTATTTGTTATTTATATAAAAGTATTTTATATTTGTAATGATTATAATTTGAATTTTATGAAGAACCTTGTTACCAGTATCTGGCAATTCTATGTCGATGGCTTCCGAAGCATGACATTGGGGCGTACCTTGTGGCTGATAATTGCAATCAAATTGTTTATCATGTTTTTTATCCTGAGATTATTCTTCTTTCCTAATTATCTCGGGCAATTCGATAGCGATAGTGAGAAGGAGAACCACGTATCGAACGAACTCATACAACGGGCAATAAATCCTTAAAACATTAATAAATATGATTGAAAACATTGACACTTCATTGATCGATTGGTCGAGGGCTCAATTTGCCCTTACTGCCATGTATCATTGGCTCTTCGTGCCACTAACACTAGGACTTGGCGTTATCCAAGCTATTATGGAGACGATTTATTATCGGACAGGTAATGAGGCATGGAAAAAGACCGCCCAATTTTGGATGAAATTATTCGGTATCAATTTCGCTATCGGTGTCGCTACGGGATTGATCCTCGAGTTCGAGTTCGGAACCAACTGGTCTAACTATAGTTGGTTTGTCGGGGATATCTTCGGGGCACCTTTGGCTATCGAGGGAATTCTCGCCTTCTTTATGGAAGCTACCTTTATCGCTGTTATGTTTTTTGGTTGGGACAAGGTTAGCAAACGCTTTCATCTCGCCTCCACTTGGCTGACGATTATCGGCGCTACTCTTTCCGCTCTCTGGATCTTGATCGCTAACGCATGGATGCAATATCCGGTCGGTATGCATTTCAATCCGGATACGGTCCGTAACGAGATGTTCGATTTCTGGGCCGTAGCCTTATCGCCTGTCGCCATTAATAAGTTTTTCCATACGGTATTGTCCGGTTGGATCGAAGGCGCCTTGTTCGTACTAGGAATCAGCTGCTGGTATTTATTAAAGAAACGGAATACCGAATTCGCTTTGTCAAGTATCAAGGTCAGCGCTATATTCGGGTTGGTAGCCTCCATCCTTATTATCTGGACGGGTGATGGCTCCGCTTACCAAGTCGCTCAAAAGCAGCCGATGAAACTAGCCGCCATGGAAGGCACGACGACGACGCTCCGCGTTTACGAGGACCACGTCAGCCTTTTGCGGGAAGGCACATTCCTGCAGGAGCAGGAGTACCGCATCGGCAAGTCATCGAAGTCGACCTATCAGACACTGATGGGACCCCTCGAAGTGACCGTCGTCACAAGGAGCATCGAAGACAGTCTTACAGGCGGCGAAGGCAAGGTCGTTCTGACCTACGACGTCGAGCTCAAAGGACTGTTTAACCATTTAAATGAAGTTGTAATAGAAGTGCGGGAGGATCCGGAGTATTCATGGAAGTCAGAGAACAACTGAAGGAAATCATTGAAAAAGCAAAGGACGCCGCCATTGCGGCAGGCGAGCTGCCGGAAGGGGAATACGCCCCCATGCAGCGTCTGGAAGTCCCGAAGTCCAAGGAATTCGGCGATTATTCCACCAATGCTTCCATGCGCTGGGCAAAAGCAGCGCACAGAGCGCCGCGCCAGATCGCGGAAGTGATCGTGAAACATATCGACACGCCCCTTGTTGCCAAGATGGATATCGCAGGCGCAGGGTTCATCAATTTCTTCCTGGCAGCAGACACCGTCTATGCCGAACTGGAAAAAATCCTGAAGACAGGCCCGTCCTACGGGGACCTTCCGAAAGACCAGAAGGACAGAATCCTCGTGGAATACGTTTCCGCCAACCCGACAGGCCCGCTTCACATCGGCCATGCCAGAGGCGCAGCATACGGTTCCGCTATGGTGAACCTGCTCCGCGCTGCCGGCTATGACGTCTATTCCGAATACTACGTCAACGACGCAGGCAACCAGATCGACCATCTCGCTGAATCCATCAATGCCAGATACCTCCAGCTCTGCGGCTACGACGCAGAAATCCCGGAAGACGGCTACCATGGACAGGACATCGTCGAAACAGCCAAGAGAATCCTTGAAAGAGACGGCAAGAAATACCTGGACATGAGCGATGAAGAACGCCTCCTGGCATTCAAGGACATCAGCCTCAACGAAAAACTCGACGCCCTCCGCAAGGACCTCCACGATTTCAACGTAGACTTCGACAACTGGTTCTCCGAAAAATCCCTCTATCCGGAACAGGTCGACAAGGCCTTAAAGGTACTGAAGGATGAAGACAACCTTTACGAAAAAGACGGCGCCCTCTGGCTCCGTACCACAAAGAACGGCGATGACAAGGACAGAGTCGTCATCCGTACCAACGGCGTGCCGACCTACTTCTGCTCCGACATCGCATACGTTGGAAACAAGATCGAAAGAGGATACAACAAACTCATCGACATCTGGGGCGCTGACCACCACGGATATATCATCCGCTTGAAGACGGCTATGAAATTCCTCGGATACAACCCCGATGATTTTGAAATCATGCTCCTCCAGATGGTTACCCTCCTCCGCGACGGACAGCCAGTCAAGATGAGCAAGCGTACCGGCCAGGCAGTCACCCTGCGTGAACTGATGGACGAAGTTGGCACCGACGCAGCACGCTATTTCTTCTGCGCAAGAACACTCGACTCCCAGATGGACTTTGACATCGATCTTGCCAAGAAACAGTCCAGCGACAACCCGGTCTACTACATCCAGTACGCCCATGCCCGCATCCACAGCCTCTTCGATCAGGCGAAAGAAGCAGGCGTGAAATGGGATCCGTCCTTCGCAGGCACCGATTTCTCCTACCTCAAGGAAGAATGCGAATTCGATCTCATCAAGAAAATGGAAAACTACCACCAGCTTCTGGCGGGCGCAGCCGTTGAAAGAGCACCGCAGCGCGTAGCCAAGTATGCTTACGAACTGGCAGCCCTCTTCCATCATTTCTACAGAGAATGCAGAATCCTCGGCGTCGATGCAAAGACCACCGAAGCACGCCTCGGCCTCATCACAGCCGTACAGTACGTCCTCGCGCATGCACTCGCCATCTTGGGCGTTTCTGCTCCTGAACATATGTAAAAATATATCCCGCCGTATTTCTTCCCATACGGGCCGGGAGTATAATAAAAGGAAGAAAATTCGATCGTTACTATCATTGAAAGAGGAGGTCTCATGACTAAATACATCTTCGTAACCGGCGGCGTCGTTTCATCTCTGGGCAAAGGCATCACGGCCGCTTCCCTCGGAAGATTACTCAAAAACAGAGGGTACAAAGTCACCATCCAGAAATTCGATCCATATATTAACATCGACCCCGGCACCATGAGCCCGTATCAGCACGGCGAAGTATTCGTCACTGACGACGGCGCCGAAACGGATCTCGACCTCGGCCACTATGAACGTTTCATCGACGAAAACCTCTCCAAGGCTTCCAACGTGACAACAGGCAAAGTCTACCAGTCCGTTATCAACAAAGAAAGAAAAGGCGAATACCTCGGATCCACCATCCAGGTCATCCCGCACATCACCAACGAAATCAAAGACAGAGTCCTCCGCGTCGGCCGCAATGACAATGCAGACATCGTCATCACCGAAATCGGCGGCACCGTCGGCGATATCGAATCCCTGCCATTCCTCGAAGCCATCCGTCAGGTCAAGAAGGACGTGCCGAACAGAAATGACGTACTCTACATCCACGTCACCCTCGTGCCATACATCGAAGCAGCAGACGAACTGAAATCCAAGCCGACCCAGCACTCCGTCAAGGAACTCCGCTCCATCGGCATCCAGCCGGACATCATCGTATGCCGCACCGTCAAGGCACTCCCGGAAGACATGAAGAGAAAGATCGCCCTCTTCTGCGACGTAGAACCAGATGCAGTCATCAACAACCTCACCGCATCCAGCATCTATGAAGTACCGCTTATGCTGAGAGACGAAGGCCTCGACCGCATCGCCCTCGAAAAACTCGGCCTTGACGACAGCCCGTGCGACATGAAAGACTGGGAAGCCATGGTTTCCCGCATCCTTTCCGCTGATAAGACCGTCAACATCGCCCTCGTCGGCAAATACGTCGAACTCCACGACGCATACCTCTCCGTCGTCGAAGCCCTCTCCCATGCAGGCTTCAAGACAGGAAATAAGGTCAACATCCGCTGGGTCAACTCCGAAACCATCGAAGAAGAACAGCCCGATCTCCGTGAAGTATTCAAAGACATCGACGGCATCGTCGTACCAGGAGGCTTCGGCAACCGCGGCGTAGAAGGCAAGATCGCCACCATCAAGTACGCACGCACCAACAAGATCCCGTTCCTCGGCCTCTGCCTCGGCATGCAGTGCGCCGTCATCGAATACGCAAGAGACGTATGCGGCATGAAAGACGCTAACTCCACCGAATTCGTACCGGATACACCATATCCGGTCATCGATCTCATGTCCGACCAGGAAGACGTCACCGAAAAAGGCGGCACCATGCGCCTCGGCATCTACCCGTGCAAACTCAAAGAAGGCACCAAGACAAGAGAACTCTACGGCAACCAGGAAATCGTCTATGAACGTCATCGTCATAGATGGGAAGTCTCCAACGCACTCCGCCCGGAACTCGAAAAAGCAGGCCTTATCGTATCCGGCACCAGCCCGGACGGCAGACTCGTTGAAACCATCGAACTCGCCGACCATCCATACTTCGAAGCAACCCAGGCACACCCGGAATTCAAATCCCGCCCGAACCGTCCGCATCCCCTCTTCCAGGGCCTCATAGACGCAGCCGTTGCTCACAGAGATGAAAACAAATAATCAATGATAGAACGATAAATAAGGAAAAAGGAAAGGACATCCCGCGCGGGATGTCCTTTTTGCGTGTGAGGGGGCTGTTCCTCGAGCGAAGCGAGGTTTAAGGGTGTTGACCTTGCTCCGAAGGAGAAGGTCCGGTCGGAGACCGGGAATGAGATGTAGTTCTCGCAGCATTGCTGCGGTTGTAAAGGTTTTCCCTTCGCTTCCGCAGCATCGCTAAAAGTGCTAAGGTACGCTTTCATATCAATAAGCTCTTATATAGAAACCGTACAACCGCGGTGGAGCGCGATTTAAAACACCATCCAACCTCGCTCCGCTCGCGGAACCTTTTTATATTTCTAAGAGCAATGAATACTGCACCCCTTTCGTCAGCAACAGTTAAATGATTGGCTGACCGCGCCTTCCCCGCTGGGGCAGGTCAAAACCTTCCGTGCCGGCGAAAACGGCTATTATCAATGGCGATTTAAATGCGTTTACCGTAAATGAAAACCGTATTAAATCTCGTTCGATACTACCCATCAGAATCGAGAAAACCTGTTTCAGCGAGGAAGGGTGTCACGGAGTGACAGGAAGGAGTGCAGTTCCCAAGCGCAGCGAGGTTGTTTGGTTTCTCTCCGCTCCCATCATCATTCCCTCTCTTCACTTCTCCCCAAATCCAAATAAATATCCTGTCATGGAGAGGGATCCGGTGTTTCTTACGTTGTTGAAGATCTCGGGTTTTTCTCCCTGGGCGGCGCCTAGTGTATAAAGTAAGGGGAGGAAGTGGTCGGCTGTCGGGGCGGCGTAGGCGGCGTCGGGGTTGTCTTCGTAGTGGATGATTTTTTCGTTGTCTCTCTTTTTGACGAGCCCCGTGATGAAGGCGTCGAAGCGGTCGGCCTGCGGGGAGCCGTTGGGGTTGTCCCATTCTAGTCTTCTGAGGTTATGGACGATGTTGCCGCTGCCAAGGAGCAGGTATCCTTTTTCTCTCAGGGGCGCGAGGGCTTTTCCTATGTCGTAGGCGTTCTGCGGCCCTTCGATGCCATCGATGGAGAGCTGGACGACGGGGATCGGGGCGCCTGGGAACATGTGGACGAGGACGGTCCATGTGCCGTGGTCGATGCCCCAGTCGTCGTTGATGGAGATGTCCGGCAGCAGGGCGAGGATGTCGTCGGTGAGTTCCTGGCAGCCTTTGGGATGGTACTGGACTTCGTAGAGTTCCTTCGGGAATCCGTACATATCATAGACCTGGCGCGGTTCGGGATCGCTCTGGACGTACGTCCCGCGGGTGAACCAGTGGGCGGAGAAGGAAAGGATGGCCTTTGGCTTCTCAAATTCGGAAACGACCCTCTCTCCGATTTTCTGGAATTCCTTTGTCAGCTCGTTATCCTCGAGCGCAATCATCGGGCTTCCGTGTCCGGCAAAAATAACAGGAAGTTTCATCATGATCCTCCTTTCGATAAGATCGTATTGATTTTCTTACCTTTATTATAGGTTCGGATTGAGAAAGACGCAAAGAAAAGCAGGCCTGCCCTGTTTCTTTGATACCAATTAATAATAAGTTAGGTCAAGATTTAATATATTGGTGCAAATGATGAACTATTAGTATAGGCGGATTGTATAATTAAGTTGAACACTTAAAAATCCATAGCGAACCCTTGTGGTAAAATGTAGTTGCACAAAAAAC
>OODJ01000471.1_pt1 | contig 41894 bp, 34 predicted proteins | sample 1671611 | NCBI WGS metagenome assembly OODJ01 (sample SAMN06348174, study PRJEB24527) | human gut metagenome | biome: human gut; feature: ankylosing spondylitis patient; material: feces | host: Homo sapiens | place: China | collected 2015-10 | reverse complement strand
ATCAAAGAATGTTCTCAATAGAAATGATAAATTCGAACACATTACCCAGCTGGATAATGTAGTTCGGATTATCATTGTTTGGTCCGTCGAAAGAAACTTGAACTTCTACGCAACAGTCTGCGGAGCTGTTATCGAAGAAGTCGACCGGTGTGGTTGGCAGCGCAGCGAGAGCGCAAAATATGAAAAAGAACACAAAGCTATCGCCATTTGTTGTGGGATTATAGGTATCCTCGTTTTCCTTGGAAAACAAGAAATTCTCACCTTGAAGAATGGTGCGAATTGTTAAATGAAAATTCAAATCTGAAATCATAGCAGATTGGCCTCCTAAAAAGTGTAAAAATGCAAAAAGAGACCAGCAAACGCACTTTTCTCACAAAGCACTTTACCCGTCTCACAAAACTCACTTTTAAAAAATTAAAACTACTACACTTATTTCAGTCTCTCAATTTTTGCAACTTTATTCAAAACTCGATTAATTAACAAAATAATACTACAATCTTTTTAAATACGTTCGTTTACAGATCTTCTTGCATCTTCGTTTTTATTTTAACATCATCAGTTTTAAATGTCAATAATAAGAACGATGGCTGTTATTATGCAAATTTAATAACTTGGCATATAATTAGCATATAAGTATGTAAAATGAGATTGCCGAAAAAGAACTGTAAAGGGAGAAAACATAAATTCTCTTCCTTTACAGTTCTTATCTTAACAGTGTTGCGCCGACGGCGGGACGCTTTTGACGTATCAAGAAGGCTCAGACGGCGGCGCGGCGCTGCCGCTTCAGCCACAGCGCGACGCCGAGGTGGACGGTGCAGACCGCCGCGCCGAGCAGGAACACATACTGGGGTCCGACATACTTCCACACCGCGCCGAGCAGGCCCGAGACGGTGACGGCGAGGACATGGTCCACGCTCAAGCCGAAGGAAAGGTTTTCCATCACGTCCGCGGGCGACTCGCTCAGCTCGCGCATGAGCATGACGTGGACGGAATTGAAATGGTCGGTGAGGAAAATGAGGATGTAGGAGGCGAACGCGGCGGCCATGCCGCCCCAGCCGCGCAGCGAGCCGTTCACGATGCCGGAAGCGGCCCACGCGGCAAAGAGGAACACCCCGGCAACGCCGGCGGACTCCAGCACGAGCCCCTTCTGCACACCGTATCGATCTAAAAACTTTCCGATGAGCGGGGCGACCCAGCCGCCGCAGAAATAGGCAGCGATGCCGAGCAGCGCCACCGTGTCCGCGCCCATCGAGAGAAGCTCGATGATGACCCATGGAGCAAAGACAAGGCGCATCCGCTTCTGGAAGCCGTAGACGGCGGTGACGATGTAATAGGGCAGGTACCTTCGGCGGACGGGAAGTCTCCTGCGCTCGCCGCTGCGCTTGCGCACATCCAGCGCGGGCAGCGTTTTTCGCAGACGGCAGAGAAGGGCGAGCGCAACTATGAGGAATACCAGTGCGGCGCAGAACGAGGGGATGACTCCGGTGCGGAAATAGAAAAAGCCGACGCGGAAGCCCACGAACACAAGCGCCGAGGCCAGCATGGAGCCGAGCGTCATCATGCCGCGGTAGCGTCCGAGAAATGTACCCGTCTTGCCCTCGTCGGCGAGGTCCATGGCGATGGCGTCGCGGATAGGCATGACCATGTGGTCGCCGAGCGAATAGGTGAAGACGAAGAGCTGCATGACAAAGTAGCCCGGGGAGAAAAGGCCGAGCACGAGCAGGCCGACGCAGTACAGCGCGAAGCCGAGAACGGAGAGCGAGACGTTGCCGAGCGAAGGGAGCGCGGCGATGACGAACACGCCCACAACACCGGGCAGCTCGCGCGGGATCTCCAGCAGGCCGCGCTGAACGGAATCGACCTGAAAAACATCCTTGAAGTAGTTGGAGATGATGGAGCCGCTCAGGCCGTTGGCGAGCGCGAAAAGGAAAAAGGCGGTGAGAAAAAGCCGCCGGGCTCTCTCTTTATCCATGCGTGATACCTCTTGAAAGCAGTGCGTTTTGGCGGGCCGCCGGCCCGCGCGATGATTATATGCCGGAGGAGCAGGACTGTCAAGAACGCGCAAAGAGCAAAACAGAGATTGCTTTTTGCGCCCGATTCCCATATAATGACAACACATTGCGGACATTCGGCGCTCGCGCCGCGCGGATACGGCGCGGACCGGCGGCGGGCGGACGAACACCGGAAAGGACGGAACAAGATATGATGCGTCTTTGGAGGTGCCTGACGGCACTTGTGCTGGCGCTGCTGCTGACGCTGAGCGTCGGCGCAGCGGGAACAGCGGGCTTTTCCGACGTGCCGGAAAGCCATTGGGCGGCGCAGAGCATCCGGCGCTGCGTGCAGACCGGACTGCTGCAGGGAGTCGGCGGAGGCAGGTTCGGCCTCGGACGGACGATGACCCGCGCGGCTTACGCCACAGCGCTCTGCCGTCTGATGGGCTGGGAGCTCGTCACGCCGGAGAAGGGCAGCTTTACGGACAATCAGGATACGGCGAAGTGGTATTACAGCGCTATTGAGACGGCCTATGCCCACGGCGCATTGACGGGCGAGAGCCGTCAATGCCGTCCGAATGATGCGATCACTCGCGAGGAGATGGCGAAGATGACCGTGCGCGCGCTGGGGCTCGCCATGCTGTCGGGTGCGGCGGCGGACGACTGCCCGTTTTCGGACGTCTCCGTGGCGCAGGGCTATGTCGCGCTTGCCTACCGCATGGGCATCATCAAGGGCGTGAGCGCATACAACTTCGAGCCGAAAAAGGAAGCGACGCGCGAGCAGGCGGCTGCCGTGCTGCTGCGCACCTATGACCGGCTGCACGCCGCGATCAAGGTCACGGAAGCGGCGGACGGAAGCGCGCCGTCCGGCTGCGTGACCGCCGGGAGCATCACGGAGGAGTCCGGCAGCGTGCCGGTCAGTCCGCGCGCGCCGATGGAGGAGGTCTACGCGGCGGCGGTTAGGGCGGGCGAGGGCGGCAGCGTGGCGCTGCGCGCCGTGCCGCTGCTGCAGGTGACCCGTGCGGGAGCGGTAACGGACACACGCGAGCTGACCGAGGGCGAGCTGATCGAGCTGCTGTCCGAGGGCACGCTGCGCACGCACCGCTCGGCGCAGCACGAAAGCTCGTGCGGCTACCGCACGGAGAAGGACGGCTCGGTCACGGTCGTATGGTACGAGAGCGAGACGGACATCGCCGAAAAGACGGAGCTGTGCCGCCTGCTGGGCATCGGCAATGTCTATGTACTGAAATAAAAAAAGGGGGACGGCAAGAAGCCGTCTCCCTTTGCGGTTTTGGCGTTACAGGTACTTCTGCATTCCGTCGGTCGCAAGGCCGGGGTCGCCGGAGACCGAAACGGTGAACTTGACGCCGTGGTTGTTGCTGAAGCGGTTGAGCCAATCCAGGAAGTCGTCCGCCGCCTGATTGCAGTCGCCGCCGACGATCTTGAAGAGGTTGTCGATGAAGATGTGGGAAATATCGTAATTGCCGGCATACAGACCGCTGACGAAGCCGCGCAGGCCCTCGTAAGTGGTGATCTGATATTCGTCGGCAGAAATGAGACGAACGTGATAATGGATGTCGAAGGTCATCGTGGACTTGGCCTCGATGCACACCACATTGCCGTTTTCCTCGGCAGCAGAGGCGTTGATAAGCTCGATGAGCTTTTTGGTCTTGCCGGTGCCCTTTTCACCCATGATAAGTCTGACCATAAGAAATCACTCCTTTGCATAACATCCGTACCGCGACGGTACGGTATCCTTGCGTCAAGCATAGCACAAAATGATCGGCTTTGCAATGCGGAAAGTAAAATTTGCAATTTATTCATTTTGCGCCGTCACACGCGGCGGAGAGGTCGTTTTTGCTTATTTCTGAAGCTCGCGGCGCGCAGATCCGCCGCATGGTCGTCACGATGGGCGCTCAGGGCGCGGTCTTTGCAACGCTTGACGGCGAGGAGGGCTATTGCCCCGCGAAAAAGGTCGACGTCAAGGATACGACCGGCGCGGGCGACGCGTTCTTTGCCGGGACGGTCATCGGCCAGACCTACGGCAAGACCATGATGGAATCCTGCGAGATCGGCACGCGCCTTGCCGCCTCCGTCATTACAACAGGTGAAAACGTCTGCCCGCGCTATCTGCCGAGCGAATTCGGGCTGGATGCTTCCGCGCCGGACGACGCGCAGCTCGCGCTCGAGCTTTGATCCCGGCCACAAGCAAATACAGCAAAAGCGAGGGACGCTCACGCATCCCTCGCTTTTTGTGCTTTTTTCACTGCCCGCACATCTGCGCGCGGTTTTCTTCCGCAAGGCGCAGCGCCGCGTCTCGGTCCACACCGTAGACAAAGCGGAACGCATACGGCTTTGTCATCGTAATTGCGGTCACTGTGCCGTCCTTCAGGTAAAACGCAATGTCGCGGACGTCGTAGTTTCCGCCGTCCTGCGGCGTCTGCGGCTGCCAGACGTAGGCGCGGTCGAAGTCATAGGCGGGCTCGCTGTAGCCGCCTTCGTCGCTGTAGCCGTCATAAAGCTCGGACTCGTCTGCCGCGATGCAGTAAAGCGCCTCCGGGTATTCCGTCAGCAGCGCTTTCTCGCTGTCGCCGACCTTGACGCCGCGCGGCGTTCCCACGCCCACAGCACTGGTGCGCAGATAGCTGATGACCTCGCGCCCCGTTTCAGGGTAGTAGTCCGTCCCGACGACGAGCTGCGCGTCCGCGTCGTAATGGCGCGCAAAGTCGTAGGGCAGCATCCCGTCGCTGTCGTAGGTCGTATTCTCCGTTTTCCCGTTCGGCTCGTAGTCCGCTCCAAGGCTCAAAAATCCGCCCGGCAGCTCCAGCGTAAAGTTCGCGTCCGGCTGCGGCTCGACCGTCAGATCTTCCTCCCGCATCAGGGGCTCGTCCGGTGCGCCGTCCGACGCTTCCTGCTTTTCTCCGCAGCCTGACACCAAAAGCGTCAGCGCCGCCAAGAGCGCCGCAAGCAGCTGCGCTGTATTTTTCCGTCTCATATCGGTCTCCTCCTTGATTTTGTTTTTTTACGCTTCCTTCAACTTTTCCTCGAGCAGCTTGAAGGCTTCATCCGCCGCTTCCCCGCGAATTTCCTCGCGGGAAGCCGCGCCGAAGTCAAAACGCTCGGCGATTGTCTCCTTGGGCGACGAAAATCCGATGAATACCGTGCCGACGGGATTTCCCCGCTCGTCGCGGTCGGGTCCAGCGACGCCCGTGACGCTGACGGCGCAGTCCGCCGTCGTCGCCTCGCGCGCACCCTCGGCCATTGCGCGGGCGACGGGCGCGGACACCGCGCCGTACTCTTCCAGCATGTCCGCCGGAACGCCGAGCACGCGGTGCTTGACGATATTCGTATAGCTCACGATGCCGCCCATGAACACGCCCGACGCGCCCGGCACATCCGTGATGCGCTTGGCAATGAGGCCGCCGGTGCAGCTCTCCGCCGCGGCGAAGGTCACGCCGCGCGCCTTGAGCGCTTCATAGCAGCGCTGTTCGACAGTTTTTTCCGCCATAATAAGACTTCCTTTCAGAACTTGATGCGCACGAACTCGCGATTCGTCATCGCGCGGTCGATAAGGCCCTCGATATCAAGGACAGCCTCGGCCTCACGGACCTCGTCGAGATTCGGCTTCGTGCGCGGATGGCGTGGGGTGAAGACCGTACAGCAATCCTCATAGGGTAAGATCGACGTATCGAACGTGCCGATCTTACGGGACAAACGCACGATCTCTTCCTTATCCATGCCGATGAGCGGGCGCAGGACGGGAAGATCGACGACATCCTCGGTCACGCGCAGAGCCTCCATCGTCTGAGACGCGACCTGACCGAGGTTCTCGCCCGTGACGAGCGCCTTGGCCCTGACCTGATCGGCCACGCGCTGGGAGATGCGCATCATAAAGCGGCGCATGATGAGCGTGAAGAATTCCTCGGGGCAGTTTCTTCTGATCTCCTCCTGGATCTCGGTAAACGGCACGATCTGCACCGTCAGCCGCCCGCACCAGGGGACTAAGAGCTTGGCAAGGGAAAGCACCTTCTCTTTCGCCTCATCGGACGTGTACGGTGGGGAGAAGAAGTGCACCATTTCGAGCTTGACGCCGCGCTTGGCGATCATGTAGGACGAGACGGGCGAGTCGATGCCGCCGGAGAGCAGGCTGACCGCCACGCCGCCCATGCCGATGGGCAGGCCGCCCGCGCCCTCTTCAGCGGGGCCGTGGACATAGGCCGCATCGTCGCGAATTTCGATATGCACGACGAGCTCGGGGTCGTGGACGTTGACCTCGCACGTCGGGAACGCCTGATGCAGCGCGCCGCCGACCTGCTGGGAGATCTGGATGGACGTCAAGGGGAAGGTCTTGTCAGCGCGCTTGCTCTCGACCTTGAAGCTCTTCGCCGCGCGCATCTCGCACGCAAGGTAATTTTTCGCCGCGGAGATGATCTTCTGGATGTCCTTTTCGCACGGCAGCGCCTTTGAAACGGCGATGATGCCGAAAATCTTCTTGCAGCTCTCAAACGCGGCCTCGATGTCGCACTCGTCGTCCTTCGGCTCGACATAGATGGTGCTCTGCTTGGAGTAGACGCGGAAATTGCCGCATTTCGACACGCGGCGGTTGACGTTCGACATCAGCTTATCTTCGAAGCTGCGGCGGTTCAGGCCCTTGAGCACGACCTCGCCGAGCTTGCACAGGATCATTTCATGCATTGGTATTGTTCTCCTCATTTGTTATGGCCGCTTCCGCATCGGCGGAAAATGCGGCTGAATTTTCGTTGTCTTCGGATTTGGCAGGCTTTTTCCCTTTGCGGGTGAGCCCCAGTGTAAAGCACAGCGGCTCAACGGCGGCCAGCAGGGCAAAGAGCGCATAGCTGAACATCGTGCCCTCTCCGCTCACCCCGTTGATCCCGACCATGGCGGGCGCCATCGGCAGCTCCCAGATCATCGCAAGGATGCTCCCCGAGCCGAACGGGACAGGCATCACAAGAAGCGAGGCAAGATTCAGCACATAGAGCACGATCGCCGCATTCCAGCAGCGGTTTTTGTCGATCCCCCGGTCCGGCCGCAGGCCCCAGCCGAACAGGAAAGAAAGCGCCGACACATAGACGACGCCGAGCGCGAGCCCGACGGGCGTGGCAAACGTAAAGGACGAGGTCGACCCCGTGCCGCCGAACGCCGCGAACAACAGGATAAAAGCCGCGCCCTGAGCGATATGGCTCAAAATGGAAAGCGCGCCAAACTGGATGTAGTCATACCTTTTCATCTCATTCACCCCTGTAAAATATCCGTGTTGCGGTACTGGATGGCCTCGGCCAGATGATGCGCCTCGATCTTCTCGCTGCCGTCGAGGTCGGCGATCGTGCGCGCAACGCGCAGTAATCTATCGTGGCTTCGCGCCGTGAGGCCGAGGCGCTCGAACGCGCCTTTGAGCAGCTTTTCGCCCGCGGCGTCCAGTGTGCAGAACTCGCCCACCATCGCGGGTGTCATTTGCGCGTTGCAGGTGATGTTCGTGCCGGAAAAGCGCTGCTTCTGGATGTCGCGCGCGGCGTTCACGCGCGCTTTGACGTCGGCGGAGGACTCCGCCTTTTCGCGCCGGCGCATGGCTTCGAACTCGACGCTCGGCACATTGACGTGTAAGTCCATGCGGTCGAGCATCGGGCCGGAGATCTTTTCGACGTATTTTTCCACCTGCTGCTTGGTGCAGCGGCAGCGCCCCGAGGGGTGGCCGTACCAGCCGCAGCGGCAGGGGTTCATCGCGCCGACGAGCATGAAGCGGCTCGGCAGCGTGATACTGCCCGCGGCGCGGGTGATGGTGACCTCGCCGTCCTCGATGGGCGCGCGCAGCACCTCGAGCACGTCGCGGTGGAATTCGGGGAGCTCATCTAAAAAAAGCACGCCGTGGTGCGCGAGCGAAATTTCACCGGGCTTGGGCGTCTGCCCACCACCGGTCATCGCGGAGGCGGAAAGTGTGTGGTGCGGCGCGCGGAACGGGCGGTGCAGCAGCATCGGGTGCGAGCTGTCGGTCAATCCCGCGACTGACCAGATCTCGGTCGCTTCAAGTGCTTCCTTTCGCGTCATGTCGGGCAGGATCGACGGAAGCCGCCGCGCCAGCATGGATTTGCCCGCGCCGGGCGAGCCGATGAGCAGGATATTGTGTCCGCCCGCAGCGGCGATCTCCAGCGCGCGCTTGACATTTTCCTGTCCCATGACGTCGGAAAAGTCGGGGCCGGTCTCGCTCGTCTGCTCCGCCTGCCACTTTGGCTGGGGCGAGAGCTTCTTTTCGCCCTTCAAATGCTGCACGAGCGACACGACGTCCGGCACGCCGTAAACGGTCACGCCGTCGGCAAGCGTCGCCTCCGCTGCGTTCGCCGCGGGGACGTAGAGCGTCCTGATGCCCGCGCGCACCGCGGCCATCGCCATCGGCAAAACGCCGTTCACCGCGCGAAGCGTGCCGGTCAGCGAGAGCTCGCCGACAAAGGCCGCGTCCTTCGCGGGGGGCTTGATCTCCTCTGCACTGGCAAGGATGCCGAGCAGGATGGGCAGGTCATAGAGCGTGCCCTCCTTTTTCCGACCCGCAGGGGCGAGGTTCACTGTGATGCGCGAGACAGGGAACTTCACACCGCAGTTTTTCACTGCCGCGCGCACGCGCTCGCGCGATTCCTTGACGGCCGTGTCGCCAAGGCCGACGATGTCAAACGCAGGCAAGCCCCCGGATAAAAAGCATTCCACCGTGACCTCGTAGCCCGAGATGCCCTGAAGGCCGAGCGAGCGCACCGCTGTGACCATACTGTTTTCCTCCCTCTTTCGCATCGAATCGTACAGTTTGCAATTAGTATAGCACATTTTTTGCATCAGGCAAATCCCCCTCCGCGCATTTTTGCACATTTTGCACAAAATCAATAAATCCTCGCAAAAGTTCTCGAAAAATAAAAGGAATTGAACCTATTGTTGCAAAATAGTGAATGTTTTTGCGGGAACAAGGCGTTTACATAGCGAAAAAAGTGTGCTATAGTGTCATCGTTGAATTTTGCGTTCACACGCAGAAGAACCGTTTTTTGACGGTGAAATAAATAGGAGGTTCATTTATGGCAAGAAAAATGAAATCCATGGACGGCAATAATGCTGCGGCTCACGTAAGCTATGCTTTCAGTGAAGTTGCGGCAATTTATCCCATTACGCCGTCCTCCCCGATGGCCGACCTGGTCGACCAGTGGTCTGCAAATGGCCTGAAAAACATCTTCGGCAGCCAGGTCAAGGTCGTCGAGATGCAGTCCGAAGCCGGTGCTGCCGGCGCAGTGCACGGCTCCCTCGGTGCCGGTGCTCTGACCACCACCTACACGGCCTCTCAGGGTCTGCTGCTGATGATCCCGAACATGTACAAAATCGCAGCTGAGCAGCTCCCCTGCGTGTTCCACGTCTCCGCCCGTACTGTTTCGACCCACGCGCTGAACATCTTCGGCGATCACTCCGACGTCATGGCCTGCCGCCAGACCGGTTTCGCCATGCTGTGCGAGGGCAACGTGCAGGAAGTGATGGATCTCTCCCCCGTGGCACACCTGGCCGCGCTTTCCGGCAAGGTCCCGTTCATCAACTTCTTCGACGGTTTCCGCACCTCCCACGAGATCCAGAAGATCGCCGTGTGGGATTACAAGGATCTCGCCGACATGTGCGACATGGACGCTGTCAAAGCGTTCCGCGAGCACGCCCTCAACCCCGAGCATCCCGCCATGCGCGGCTCCCACGAGAACGGCGATACGTTCTTCCAGCACCGCGAGGCCTGCAACCAGTACTACGACGCTCTCCCCGAAGTCGTGGAAAAGTACATGGGCAAGATCAACGAGAAGCTCGGCACCGACTACAAGCTCTTCAACTACTACGGCGCGCCCGACGCTGACCGCGTCATCATCGCGATGGGTTCCATCTGCGACGTGGCCGAGGAAGTCATCGACTACCTCAACGCCCACGGCGAGAAGGTCGGTCTCATCAAGGTCCGTCTGTACCGCCCGTTCAAGGCTGAGCGCCTGATCGAGGCCATCCCCGCCACCGCCAAGAAGATCGCGGTCCTCGACCGCACCAAGGAGCCCGGCGCACAGGGTGAGCCCCTCTATCTCGACGTCGTCACCGCGCTGGCCAACGCCGGCATCACCGACAAGACCGTCATCGGCGGCCGTTACGGTCTCGGCTCCAAGGACACCCCGCCCGCTTCCGTGTTCGCTGTTTACACCGAGCTTGCCAAGGCGGAGCCCAAGCGTCAGTTCACCATCGGCATCGTCGATGACGTGACGAACCTCTCCCTGCCCGAAGACAAGAACTGCCCGAACACCGCAGCCGAGGGCACCATCGAGTGCAAGTTCTGGGGTCTCGGCGGCGACGGTACCGTCGGCGCGAACAAGAACTCCATCAAGATCATCGGCGACCACACCGACAAGTACGTCCAGGCCTACTTCCAGTATGACTCCAAGAAGACCGGCGGCGTGACGATCTCCCACCTGCGCTTCGGCGACAAGCCCATCCGCAGCCCCTACTACATCAACAAGGCCGACTTCGTCGCCTGCCACAACCCCAGCTACATCATCAAGGGCTTCAAGATGGTCAACGACGTCAAGCCCGGCGGCGTGTTCATGATCAACTGCCAGTGGGACTTCGATGAGCTGAACCACCACCTCAAGGCGGACGCCAAGCGCTACATTGCCAAGAACAACATCCAGCTCTACACCATCAATGCCATCGACCTTGCCATCAAGATCGGCATGGGCAAGCGCAACAACACCATCCTCCAGTCCGCGTTCTTCTCCCTGGCGAAGGTCATGCCCGAAGAGCAGGCCATCCAGTACATGAAGGACGCCGCGACGCACTCCTACCTGAAGAAAGGCCAGGACGTCGTCGATATGAACCACAAGGCCATCGACCTCGGCGCCACCGCCTACACCAAGATCGACGTTCCCGCCGATTGGGCGAACGCTGTCGACGCTGACGAGGCCGTCTCCTACGAGGGCAAGCCCGAGCTCGTCGAGCAGGTCAAGAACATCCTCGATCCCGTGGACAAGATGGACGGCGACAGCCTGCCCGTTTCCGCCTTCATGCCTCACGTGGACGGCCAGTGGGAGCTCGGCGCTGCCGCTTACGAAAAGCGCGGCGTTGCCGTTTCCGTTCCCACGTGGGACGAGACGAAGTGCATCCAGTGCAACAACTGCGCTTACGTCTGCCCGCACGCCACCATCCGTCCCTTCGCTCTCACCGAGGAAGAGGCCAAGAATGCTCCTGCCAATGCCAAGATCGTCGACATCAAGGCCGGCAAGGGCAAGGGTGTTTACAAGTACACGATGGCCATCTCCCCGCTCGACTGTATGGGCTGCGGCGTCTGCGTCGGCCAGTGCCCGGTCGGTGCTCTGACCATGGTCGGCCAGGAGTCCGAGCTGCCTGAGCAGGATGTGTTCAACTACTGCGTCTCCAAGGTCTCCGACAAGAAGGATATGCAGGATCTCACCGTCAAGGGCAGCCAGTTCAAGCAGCCCATGCTCGAGTTCTCCGGCTCCTGCGCAGGCTGCGCCGAGACCAGCTATGCCCGTCTCGTCACTCAGCTCTTCGGCGACCGTATGTACATCTCCAACGCCACCGGCTGCTCGTCCATTTGGGGCGGCCCCGGCGCTACCTCTCCGTACTGCACGGATAAGAACGGCCACGGCCCGGCATGGTGCAACTCCCTGTTCGAGGACAACGCCGAGCACGGCTTCGGTATGTATGTCGGCCAGGAGAAGATCCGCGAGGATCTGATGGCCAAGACCGAGCAGCTCATCGCCATCGAGTGGACCCAGCCCGCGCTGAAGGAAGCCGCTCAGAAGTGGCTCAACACCAAGGACGACGGCAACGCCAACGCCGAGGCCACGAAGGAATACGTTGCAGCTCTGCAGGCGAACATCGCCACCGTCGACGAGCTGGCCGCTGTGCCCAAGTTCGCTGAGCACGCCGCCGAGCTCAAGGCCAAGGGCGAGAAGTTCTGCGACTGCGATGCCTGCAAGCTCGTTGCTGAGATCCTCGACAAGAAGGATTACCTCTCCAAGAAGTCCGTGTGGATCTTCGGCGGCGACGGTTGGGCTTACGATATCGGCTTCGGCGGCGTCGACCACGTCCTTGCTCAGAACAAGAACGTCAACGTCTTCGTCTTCGATACCGAGGTCTACTCCAACACCGGCGGTCAGGCTTCCAAGGCTTCCAACATCGGTCAGGTCGCTCAGTTCGCGGCTGCCGGTAAGGAGACCAAGAAGAAGAGCCTTGCTGAGATCGCGATGAGCTACGGCTACATCTACGTCGCGCAGATCGCCATGGGCGCCAACCCGGCCCAGACCATCAAGGCCATCACCGAGGCTGAGGCTTACAACGGCCCGTCCCTGATCATCGGCTATAGCCCCTGCGAGATGCACTCCATCAAGGGCGGCATGATCAACTGCCAGAAGGAAATGAAGAAGGCTGTCGAGTGCGGCTACTGGAACCTGTTCCGCTTCAATCCCGCGGCTGACAAGAAGTTCACGCTCGACTCCAAGGCTCCTGCCGGCGGTTACCGTGAATTCCTGATGAACGAGGCGCGTTACAGCCGCCTGACCCGCGAGTTCCCCGAGCGTGCGGAGGGTCTCTTCACCCGCAACGAGGACGCGGCCAAGGAGCGTTACGAGCACCTCACCAAGCTCATCGACCTGTACGACAAGCAGTAATTGCTGTTCCTACGGTATGAAAAAGGAGCACCCTTTCGGGTGCTCCTTTTTTGCGTTATTTTATGTCTGCATCTAGCAGCTTTTCGCTGATCGTATCCATCTGCGCCTGACTCAGTGTGCCGGTCAATGCGCTGCCACCTATGCGCACGATGCGCTTGCCGCGCGTTAAGACCCACGAGACGCCCCAGCCGTCGCTTTCGGTATCGAAGGCCTGCCACGCGCGGTCCGCGCCCCACGGTGCGGTGTCCACCTCGCGGTATTCCCAGTTCCGGAAGGGGCGATGCGTGCGGTAAAAGGTCACCGTGTAGTTCTGGAAGTATTTCAGCTCGCCGTCCAGACAGGCGTCGAACAGCGGCGCAAATTTCACGTCGGTGACCTCGTAGTTCAGCTCCGGCGCGTCGTCCTCATCGCCCGTGCGCATCCTCTGCGCACCGCGGACCTGAGATGCCAGCGGCGAGGATTCCTCCGCCAGCTCGCAGGAATAGCGGTCATAGTCTGTTTTGGTCAGATCCTGCACATAGAGCGGCAGCGGATCATCGTAGGCGTAGTAAAACGATGTCTCGCCATTGGACCACGTGACCTCGTAGCGCGTGGCGTTTTCGGGCGTCTGGTCGAATTGTCCGTTTCTGACGCTGCGCAAGTAGGTAAACGAAAAAATGAACGAGAGGATCAGCACCGATACCAGCGTGATACCCCTGTTTAGCTCTGCGCTGCCGCCGCGACGCTTGAGCAGCCCCTTGATTCCCCAAATCAATGCGTCCAGCAATACAATACCCGTAAGGATGGCAAGGTAAGTCCCCCGTTCTTCCTTGTCACTGTACAAAACAACGGCACAGCCCATCACCAGCACCAAGAGCGCCAACATCTGTAACACAGGATGTGAGCGCGTCGGCAGGAATCTTCCAAGCTCGGCTTCGCGCTTCGCCCTGCGCCGCCAGATGTAGTAGCCACCAAGCTCCAACGCACACAGCAGGAACAGGAGCACAGAATCCAAAATGGCCGAGAGCGCGCTTAAGCAGGAAAGCGCCGCCGCGAAATCCCTGATAAAGCCCATACGCATGTCAAAAAATATCCACAGCGCGAGCGCCAGCATCAAAAACCAGGCGATGAGCTGTTCCTTTTTCATCGACTGGTGCAGCGTTTCCACCTGAAGCGCCGCGTCCGTCTCGATGGGCACAGCGTTTGCGTCTTCGTTGTAGAAAACGTTCATCTGTGCGCGGCTTGCAGCCTTGTTCCACCCCGCCTGCGCACAGAAATCATAGAACGTCAGCTCGCCCTCGCTCGGCTTCGTCGGGTCGAATTCCGAGGCCTCGGAGTAGTAAACAACAGAAAAACGCAGCGCCTGCGGCTCAATGCGCCGGTAGCGCCAGAAATAGCCGAGCTTTTCAATGAGCCAGCCCTGCGCCGCCATTTTCTCGAAGTGCTGCTCCATGCCCGTATGGTCGTAAAACGAATAGAAATTGTACTCATATTTTGTTTTTAGCATCGCTATCCCTCGCTTTCTCTCATTTCTCTCCGCCCACGATAGGGCGTTATCTCTCAAATAGCTTCTCGTAGTCCCGCACCTGTGCTTGCAGACGCTCCACCTCGTTTTGCAGCAGCGTTTTTCCCTCCGCTGTGAGCTGATAGCTGCGCCGCCGCCCCTCCGCGCGCGTCTCGACGATGTACCCCGCCGCCAAAAACTGCTCGAGCAGGTTGTAGAGCGTCCCCGGGCCGACGGCCACGCGCCCGCCCGTCAACTCGTTCACGCGCGCCATCACGTCCATGCCGCAGCACTCCTCGCGCAGACACAGCAGGATGTAAAACATCTGCTCGGTCAGCGTGCTGAATTTCTCCCGCGCCATCGTCAGCCTCCTTTTATCGATATTCGATATTCTTGAGGAGAGTATATTATCGAATATCGATATTGTCAAGAGGGAGATTTTCTTTTTCAAAGAAAGACTCCCTCTTGTTCGCACAGGTGCGAAAGAAATGCCGCCTGCGGGCGGCAGGGTCAAAGGGGGTATTCTCTTTCGCAAAAGAGAATACCCCCTTTGGAACCCCAAGAGAAAGGCTTTCATTGCAAGCGAACAGCTCGAAGAGCTGCAATGCTTGCCGATTGCACTGCCCGCGCGCGGCGTTGCCGCGTTTGGAGTTGCTATACGATTTGCCGCTGCTTCTATCATCCGCTGCCGCTCTGCTCATCTTGTAGGAGTACGCAGTAATTTCCGTTTACCGCCAGTCCCATCAATGCGGCGAGCGCAGCAATGCCGCTATTTCGCACGCAGTCTGCCGCCGAGAAAACGTCACTCGCGCCTCACGACAGTAAGGCGCGGTTGCTGTCAGATCACGACTCGCAGGGATTCATGGCGAAGCCATGTACACCGCACTCACACTGCGCAGCGCGTGCAGTTCTTCAAGCTACAGACTGCCAATGTGCGGGGTCAAGGGGCAGGGCCCCTTGCGTTCTCTTGGGGGTCCAAGGGGGATATTCTCTCACGTGAGAGAATATCCCCCTTATCCGCAGCCCCACACGGTGTGGGGAAAAGCCGCAGCCTCTTCGGGCTGCTCTCCCCCTCCGCGCCATGCGCGGAAAAAGAGAGGACTTCTCTTTCGAGAAGCCCTCTCTTATTACTTATTTTCTGCTGTGCAGAAGCAATTATTCCGCTTCCTGCATCGCCTTCGCAGCAGCGACAGCCTTCGCCTGTGCGTCGGCGGAACACTGCTCGTAGCGCACGAAGTGCATCACGAACGAGCCGCGGGACTGGGTCATGGAGCGCAGGTCAATGGCGTAGCTCATCAGCTCTGCCTCGGGGCACTCGGCCTCGATGACCTGCTCGCCGTTGCCGGTCGGGGTCATGCCCATGACGCGGCCGCGGCGCTTGTTGAGATCGCCGAGGATATCGCCCATGTACTGGTCGGGCACCGTGACCTTGAGCTCGCACACCGGCTCGAGCAGGACCGGGGACGCCTCGGGCATGGCTGCCTTGTAGGCGAGGTTCGCCGCGGTCTTGAACGCGATCTCGGACGAGTCGACCGGGTGATAGGAGCCATCGTAAAGGACGGCCTTGAGGTTCACGACGGGATAACCCGCGAGCGGGCCGTGGACGCAGGCCTCGCGCAGACCCTTTTCGACCGCGGGGAAGAAGTTCTTGGGGACGCTGCCGCCGAAGACTTCCTCGGCGAAGACCATCTCTTCGCTCTCCTCGTTGGGCTCGAAGCGGATCCAAACGTCGCCGAACTGGCCGCTGCCGCCGGTCTGCTTCTTATGACGGCCCTGCTTGGAGACCGTCTTGCGGATCTTTTCACGGTAGGGCACGCGCGGCGTGTCGAGCACGACCTCGACGCCGAAGCGGCTCTTGAGCTTGTTGACGAGCACGTCGATCTGGATGTCGCCCGCGCCGGAGACGACCATCTGGTGCGTTTCGGCGTTGTTGACGACGCGGAAGGACGGATCTTCCTCGTTCAGGCGGTTGAGGCCCTGGGCCATCTTATCCTCCTGGCCGCGGGTCTTGGGCGCGATGGCGACGCTGTAGCAGGGCTCATCGAACGGGATGGGCTCGATCTTGACGACCTTGCGCGGCTCGCAGAGCGTATCGCCGGTCTTGACCTTGTCCATCTTGGCGATGGCGCCGATGTCGCCGCAGGTGAGCTCCTTGACCTCGGTATACTTCTTGCCCTTGGGGATGTACAGGCGGCCGAGCTTCTCGGTCTCGCCGGTGCGGGCGTTGACCATGGGCATATCGGGCTTGATGGAGCCGGAGAGCACCTTGACGTAGGAATACTTGCCGTACTGGTCGGAAATGGTCTTGAAGACGAACGCGGTCGGCAGTGCGCCGGGCGCGACGACGAATTCGGAGGACTCGCCGTCCTCATTCTCGGCCATCAGGGCGCGGGCGTCCTGCGGCTGGGGAAGAAGCTCGACGATGGTATCCATCAGGATGCGCGTGCCCATGCCCTGAATGGCGGAGCCGCACACGACAGGGAAGAGAGACAGGTCCTTAACGCCCTGGCGCAGGCCATGGATCATCTCGGCATAGGTGAAGTCTTCACCGGCGAAGAACTTTTCCATAAATTCCTCGCTCGTCTCGGCGACGGACTCCTTGAGCGCGTCGTAGAGCTCATCGAGCACGGGCTTTTTGTTCTCAGGCACTTCGATCTCGACGCGGCCGCCGCCGGGGCCGAACTCGAATGCGCGCTTATGCAGCACGTCGATGATGCCGATGACCTTCTTGCTCTCGTCCCAGATGGGGGCGACGACGGGGGCGATGTTCTTGCCGAAGCGCTCGCGCAGCGTGTTGAACGCGGCGTTGTAGTCGGAGTTCTCCTCGTCGGTCTTGGAGATGTAGAGCAGACGGGGGAGAGAGTTCTTCTCGCAATATTTCCACGCCTTTTCCGCGCCGACGCTCATGCCGGCCTTGGCCGAGCAGACGATGACGGCAGCGTCGGCAGCCTGAACGGCCTCCGCGACCTCACCGGCGAAGTCGAAGCCGCCGGGCACGTCGAGCACGTTGATCTTGCAGCTGTCGTATTCCACGGGAGCCACGGCCAGAGAAATGGAGATCTGGCGGCGGATCTCTTCGGGATCGTAGTCACAAACGGTATTGCCGTCGGCAATTCTGCCCAGACGGTCCGTGCCGCCGGTGAGATACAGCATGCTCTCAGCGAGGGTGGTCTTGCCGCTGCCGCTGTGGCCAAGCAGCACGATATTGCGGATGTCTTTTGCACTCATAATGGGTCAGTCTCCTTCCGAAAATCGTAAATCCCAGATCGGCTCGCGCCATAAGGTGGGATAATACTCAATGCAGAAATGATATCATGTTTTTCTCGCCATTACAACCATATTTTTCCGCAAATTTTCGTTTTCTTCGTTCGAAGTGTCAATAACGGTCGCTGAGCAGGGCGTCGACCAGCGCGCTGAGCGACCACAAAAGTACGTAAATGAGCAGAGAAAACGGCGTGAGCACGCTGTATGCGCCGACAAAAGTTAAATAAAATGCAAGGAGCGTCGAGGCCGTGGCGGCTAAAAATGCAAGCACCGTGCAGCGCCTTGCGGACGCGCACAATCTCTTGCTGCCGAGCACGACCTCGGCATACGGCATGAGTCCCTCGCGCATGAGCAGCGCATACGGCCGCCCGCCGCCGCGCTCGGAGAGCGCCAGGCGCGTCGAGAGTTTGGGGTAGACTGCGCGCGCGTCGGTGCCGAACTTGCGCTTTAAGAGCGCGGGGGTGATGTTGCCGTCGCGCACGGCGAGCACAGGCGTGATGCGGCTGTGGTGCAGGGCGTGGAGCGCCCAGTCGACATTTTCCGCGGGCATGTACTTCACGGCGAACACCGCGATGAGCGTGCCGTCGACCGAGAGGAACACGCCGGTCTTGAGGCCTAAGTTGCGCGGCAGGTTCACGCCGCGTTTTCTCATAAAGCCCGCCGTGCCGAAGAGCACCGTTTCGCCGTGGATGCGGCCGCCGACGCCGCCCTCTTCGTAAAAGTCGACGTCCTCGACCTGCTCGCGGAAGCCGCCGTCGCTGGCGAGAAGATTGTCAAAAAGGCGGCTCAGGCCGCTTTCGGACGCGTGGGCCATCGTCGCGGCGTAGGAGATGACCTTGCCGCTCTCCTCGCCGAAAACCTTGAGCCCGCCGAGCGTGACCGTTCCGGGCGGGAACAGGTCGCCGTCGGTCAGAATGACGCAGTTGCTCCGGCGGATGGCGTCCGCGCCGGAAAAGCCCGCCACGGCGCTGCCGCTTTTGGCAAGCCGCGCGGCGATGCGCTTGAGCGGCAGCGCGCACACCATCGGAAACGCGAGCAGGTTCGCACTCGCGAGCATCACCGAGAGGTTCCACGCAAGCAGCGCGTTCTGCTTCGTCTCGAGCGTCGAGAGCACGCCGAACACGACCGCCGCCGCGAGGAAGACCGGCAGCAGCACGCTCTGCCAGCGGGAATACGGGTCGTTCGCGCGCGCGGAATTGGAAAATCCGCCCGGCAGGCCCACGCGCTTGGCCGCGCCCCCTGCCGTCACGGTGACGATATACGGCGCATTGCCGATGGCCGCGATGCGGAACGTGTCATACATGCCGTGCAGACGCAGACTTTCGCCCAGCAGCGCGCAGTAGACCGACATCGCCCCCAGCACCGGCAGCGGCAGCGACAGCGCCGCGCGCGCGGGAAGAAAAGCATAGAGTGCCGTATCGAGCAGCGTGACAAGGCATAGAAGCATCGACAAAAAGCCCGACGTGACTTTTCCCTGTTTGAGCGAGCGCAGCGCGCCCGCAAAAATGCGCCAGCCGATGGCGCAGGCGATCGCCTCGACCGCCAGCGGCGGCAGCGCGCGGATCATCGGATCAGCGGTGTACGCCTCCGGCAGGATGGAAAAATGCTCCAGCACCGCCATGACGCACAGCAAAAGCGTGAAAATACCCGCCCCACGGCGCGCCTTCGTCGCGCCCGAAAGCTGGGCGCGGTAGTCGGAGAGCGTTTCGGTCAGCGGCGGCTCGGGGAGCTCGGGTTCAGGCTCTTCGAACTCTTCTTCCTCGTCCTCTTCCTCCTCCGCGTCGTCGTAGAGCTGCTCGGTGTCGCGCATCTTGCGGCGGGAGAACAAACCGCGGCGCGGCGGCTCCTCCTCGATGACCGTGTCCTCGCGCTCGGAGAGCGCCTCCTGCACGGTCTGGGCCAGGATGTCCTGCAAGCTCATGGACTTGGGCTCGTCGTCCTGCGGCGGTTCTTCTTCGGGAGTTTCTTCCGGCTCGGCTTCCACCGGCTCTTCGGCCTTTTTCGCGCCGGGGAAGGGGATGACGGGGATGCGGGCGGTCTCATCCGCCGTTTCATCCACCGTTTTTTTCGCCGCCTCCGCCTTTTTCGGCAGGGGGACGACCTTTGCCGGCGGTTTCTTTTCCGCCGGCGGCTCGGGTTCTTTTTCTTCCGGTTCGGGCGCGGCGGGCGTGCCGCTGCCGTACTCGGCCAGAATGCTCTCGAGCGTGAATTCCGCGTCCTCGTCCATGCTGCGGGCCGTGTTTTTCAGCAGCAGCTCGGAGTCGGCGAGCGTTTCTTCAAATTCAAGGTCTTTGGGGTCCATATCGTTCCTTCTTTACCGTTACTGCCCCAAGCGCTGGCGCACCGCCTCGTAGAGGAGGATGGCCGCCGCCGCGGAGGCGTTGAGCGACGAAATTTTACCCTTCATCGGGATGCTGACGAGGAAGTCGCACTTTTCGCGCACCAGTCTCGTCATGCCGTCGCCCTCGCTGCCGATGACGATGGCCGCGGGGCCCTTGAGGTCCGCGGAGTAGAGGTCGCTCGTGCCCTCGGCCGCCGTGCCGAAGACCCAGACGCCTTCTTTTTGCAGCTGCTCCAAAAGCGCGGGGATGTTCGGCACGCGCGCGACGGGCACATAGCTCACCGCACCCGCGCTCGTCTTGGCGACAATGCTCGTGAGGCCCGCGCTGCGGCGCTTGGGAATGACGACGCCATGCGCGCCCGCGCACTCCGCCGTGCGGATGATCGCGCCGAGGTTATGCGGGTCGGAGATCTCGTCGCAGACGACGATCAAGGGGTTTTCGCCTTTTTCGCGCGCGATGTTCAAAATATCCTCAACACTGACATATTCGCGCACGCTCGTGAGCGCGATGACGCCCTGATGGGCGTGCGTGCGGGACATGAAGTCGAGCTTGCGCTTGTCCGCGTCCACGACGACCACGCCCGCGGCGCGGGCGGTCGAGGCGATGTGGCCGAGCGTCTTATCGGTCTCGCCCTTCTGGATGAAAATTTTGTCGATGGTCGTGCCCGCGCGCAGCGCTTCGATCACGGCGTTGCGGCCCTCGATGATGCCGTCGGCCTCCGCGTCCTGCACGCGCGCGGTCTTTTCCTTGCGTTCCTTATCCATAAAAGAAATTTCTCCTTGTGACAAATTTTTATAGAATACTCCATTGCAACTATAACACAGAACAAGGGCAAGATAAAGAGGGCGCAAAGCAAAAGTTCATCGAAAATTCACCGTAGAAAACTTGTGCGATTTTCTTATATATGGTATAGTTGAAATCACTAATTCAAAAAGTGCGCATCTTCGCATTTTTCTGTCTCCCGACAGGAGGAACAACATGGAGCCAAACAACAGAAACAACCGCAATCGCGGCGACAAGAACCGCCGGCGCGGCGGGGGCATGTGGTCGATCGTCCTATGGGCGCTGCTGCTGACGATCGGTGTGAACTACCTCTCCGTCATGCTCGATCAGGCCCGCACCGCCGAGTCTTCGTGCGAGATCGCATACAGCGAGCTTGTCGAACTCGTGGAGGAGGGGAAGGTCAAGTCCATCGAATTCGGCGACACGGTCTTCACCATCACGCCGGTCGACGGCTTTACCTACACGGATGACGACGGCAAGCGCTATGATCAGAACTATACGCTCTTCACCACCATCATTCCCGACGCGACGGAAAATCTGATTACCCTGTGCGATGAGCACGGCGTGACCTACACCAAGCCCTATCAGCCGCCCGTTTCGCCGATCCTCACGTTCATGGTGAGCTATATTCTGCCCACGGTGCTGATGGTCGGCGCGTTCATGCTGCTGATGAACTTCATCACGAAAAAGTCCGGCGGCATGGGCGGGATCGGCGGCATCGGCAATGTCGGCAAGGCCAACGCCAAGGTCTACATGGAAAAATCCACCGGCGTGACGTTCGCGGACGTCGCCGGTCAGGACGAAGCGAAAGAATCGCTCGTCGAGATCATCGACTTTCTGCACAACCCCGAAAAATACACCGCCATCGGCGCAAAGATTCCCAAGGGCGCGCTGCTCGTCGGCTCTCCCGGTACCGGTAAAACGCTGCTGGCCAAGGCCGTTGCGGGCGAGGCGAAGGTGCCGTTCTTCTCGATCTCCGGCTCTGACTTTGTCGAGATGTTCGTCGGCGTCGGCGCGAGCCGCGTGCGCGACCTCTTCGCCGAGGCGTCGAAGGTCGCCCCCTGCATCATCTTCATCGACGAGATCGACACCATCGGCAAATCCCGCGACGGCGGGCGCTACGGCGGCGGCAACGACGAGCGCGAGCAGACGCTCAACCAGCTGCTCGCCGAAATGGACGGCTTTGACCCGAGCAAGGGCGTCATCGTGCTTGCCGCGACGAACCGCCCGGAGGTGCTCGACAAGGCGCTGCTGCGCCCCGGCCGCTTCGACCGCCGCATCACCGTCGACCGCCCGAACCTCGCCGGCCGCTTAGCAACGCTGCAGGTCCACACGCGCGGCATCAAGCTCGCCGAGGACGTGGATCTCAAGAAGGTCGCGCTCGCGACCGCGGGCTGCGTGGGCGCGGACCTTGCAAACCTCGCCAACGAGGCGGCGCTCCGCGCCGTGCGCAAGGGACGCAAGCTCGTTACGCAGGAGGACATGCTCGCGGCGTTCGAGTTCGTCATCGCGGGCAGCGAGAAGAAAGGCAGCGTCCTCACCGAGTTTGAAAAGAAGCTCGTCGCCTATCACGAGGTCGGCCACGCGATGGTCGCCTACAAGCAGAAAAACGCCGAGCCCGTGCAGAAGATCACGATCGTCCCGCACACCGAGGGAAGCCTTGGCTACACGCTCCTGATGCCTGAAGAGGACAAGACGAACCTGCGCACGCGCGATGAGCTGATGGCGAAGATCGCCGTCTCGATGGGCGGCCGCGCGGCCGAAGAGGTCGTGATGAACACGATGACCAACGGCGCCTCGCAGGATATTCAGGAGGCGACGAGCATCGCGCGCAACATGGTCGCCATGTACGGTATGAGCGACGCGGTCGGCATGGTCGCGCTCGGGTCGGTGCGCAATCAGTACCTTGACGGCGGCTACGGCCTCGACTGCGCGCAGGATACCGCCGCCATCATGGACCGCGAGGTCAAGCGTATCCTCGACGAGTGCTACAAGGACGCCGTACAGGTCATCCGCGACAACCGCGAGGATATGGACAAGGTCGTCGCCTACCTCCTTGAAAAGGAGACCATCACGGGCGGTGAAATGGTCGCTATCCTCGAAGGCCGCGATCCCTCGACCGTCGAAGAGGCCTACGCTTCCACGCGCAAGAGCGAGGACGGCTTCCGCCCCTCGCAGCCGAGCGTGATCGAAGCGCCCGCCAAGCACATTTCGATGACGAGCGAAAAGATCGAAATGCCGCCGGAGGACAAGGGCGAAGATGCTCAGACTGAAGACAAGCCCTCGACTGAGCCCGAAACGCCGGATACTTCCGCGGAAAACACTGACGAAAACAAATAAACAACCAAAAAAATCCCCGCTGTAAAAACAGCGGGGATTTTTTATATCAATTTATACCACTTGGAATAAGTAGAACTTGAGGTAATCCGTCTCCGGCACGTTCCAGAGGATGGGGTGGTCACAGCTCTGCGTGCGCGCTTCGATCTGCCGCAGCTCGACGCCCGCGTCCGCGGCGGCGGAGCGCAGCATCCGCTCAAAGCGTTCGGCGGGCATGAAGTGGCTGCACGACGCGGTCGCAAGGTAGCCGCCGCGCGGCAGCAGGCGCATCGCGCGCAGGTTGATCTCCTTGTACCCCTTTTCGGCGTTGTTCGCCGTGCGGCGAGACTTTGTGAACGCCGGGGGATCGAGGATGATGAAGTCATAGGGCTTTTCGTGCGCGGCCTCGAGCTGCGGGAGCAGGTCGAAGACGTCGGCGGCGAGAAAGTCCATTTTGTCCTCAAGGCCGTTGCGCGCCGCGTTCGCGCGCGCCATTTCGATGGCGCTCTCGGACACGTCCACCGCCGTCACGTGCTCTGCGCCGCCTTTGGCGGCGTTGAGCGCGAACGAGCCCGTGTGCGTGAAGCAGTCGAGCACGCGCTTGCCGTGCGCGAGGTGCGCGACGGCGAGGCGATTGAACTTCTGGTCGAGGAAAAAGCCCGTCTTCTGCCCGTTTTCGACATCCACACGGTAGAAAACGCCGTTCTCGCAAATTTCAGTGATGGGGCTCTCGGGCGTTTTTTTGCCGGGGAGGGGAAACCAACCCTTGTTCTGCGTCAAGCCCTCCTTTTCGCGAAGCACGACATCGTTGCGCTCAAAAAGGCCGTCGATCGTCTCGCCGTCCTGCTCCAGCACCTCGACAATGAGGGGGAAGAGCATGTCCTTGATCTTTTCCATGCCGAGCGAGAGCGTCTGCGTGACGAGAAGATTTTCAAACCGGTCGACCGTCAGGCCGGGGAAGGCGTCCGCCTCGCCGAAGATCAGGCGGCAGCAGCCGGTCTGCCCATCCATGACCGCCTTGCGGTAGTCCCAGGCGTAGCGTACGCGCCGCCGCCAGAAGCTTTCATCAAAGCGGTCGTTCGCGTTGCGCGAGACAATGCGCACGCGGAGCTTACTGAGTCTGCTCAAAAAGCCCGTGCCGAGATATTTGCCCTTTTCCGACACCACATCGACGAGCGCGCCGTTTTCACACTCGCTCTCGTCCGGCTCGCGGGCGACGTCGGAGTCGTACACCCAGGGATGTCCGCTCTCGAGCCAGCGCGTGCCCTTGGCGGTGACGGTCAGGATCGGATAGTCGCGTGCAGCTTTCATAGATCAAAATTCCTTCTTTAAAACAAGTTTTCCCCATCATACCACGGCAAAAGCCGCGGCACAACTCATTTGTTGAGGAAAAACAGCCCGACAAGGCACAGCGCAAGGCCCACGAGCTTGTTGACCGTGATGGCCTCGTGGTAGACAAGATACCCAATGAACACCAAAATCGTCGCGATGGCCGCCGCAGACGACACCTGAAACGCGCTGACCGGCCAGCCCGCCTTGTAGGCGTGCATACTGCCAGCTTCCAAACCGACGACCGCGAGACCGAGCAGGTACGGCGCCCAGTTCATCTGGCTGTATTCGTGCAGAAGGTTCGCCCCGCCGCGGTTCGTCACAAAATACAGGATGCCCGAAAAGATTGAGCCGATCAGATACGTGACCGTGAGCGACGCGAGCGGATCAACGCTCTCGGGCAGCGATTTGGCGCAGATGTGATACACGCTGTTCGACGCCACAACGAGAATGAGCGGCCAGAAGTAAGCCATAAATATTCCCTCCTATTCAAATGCCGGATGCAAAACGGCAGCCAGACTTCCGCCTGACTGCCGGTAGGTGCGCACCCGTAATAGACAAGGAAAGTGTATCAGCGGCGCGCGCTCTTGTCAAGGAAAATCCCGCCGCGGCGGCGATTCCGACAAATTTGTAAGCGACAGTTCATACAACCTGCCGCTTGTATTTTCCGCTCCGCCATGCTACCATAAAAATGTCATATCAATCCCAGCCGCGCTTGCGGCGCAGACTTTAATGGAGGCAAATTATGAGCTATCCCAAGACCGGCGAAGAAGTTTACGTCAGCCTGAATCTGTCTAACACGATGCTCACAGGTCTCGGCAAGGGCACGATCACCCGCGAGGACGTTTCTGTGGACTACCTCAAGAAACTGTTTATGCAGCACGGCGTCATCGTCTCGGCCAAGCCCGAGTACCGCAACATCATGGAGCGCGTGAACAGCACCTATGACTTAGGGCTTGAAATTCCCGCAAAGCTCCAGCTCTTCCAGCTCTCCGAGCAGCACCGCCGCCTGGTGGTCGTGAATATCTCCGGCCTTCAGCGCAAGAACGGCTCGCTTCTCCCGTCCTACACGGAAGAGGAGCTTGACGAGGCAACGTTCACGTTCGTCAAGTATTACGTGCAGGGCGAGCACTACGACGAGCTTGTCGAGGAGAACAAGAAGCTGCGCTACGAGCTCGAGCAGGAGATATCCTGGAGAAACCGCACGGATTCCGAGGGCTGAGTTCGCAACACCTTACATCAAAAAAGGAAGAGGTTCCCGATGGGAACCTCTTCCTTTTTTGACTATGACAAAATGCTTCGCAGAATTCCGCGTCCGCAGACGCGGAAAAAATTGAGGTTGTAAATCGCCGCGACCGGCGCGTGGCGATTTACTCCTCTCGCGGAGCTTGTGTCGCAGCCGCCAAGGGCGGCAAGGCACGAAGCGGAGTACGGCTTTCTCAAAAAAGAGGCAGAGCCTCTTTTTTGAAATTACTTCTTCTCGTCTTCAAGCAGCCCCTTAAAGCTCGCGGCGAGGCCGGCGAGGCTCTGAATCTCGCTCGGGACGATGATTTTCGTCGCCTGACCGTCGGCGGCCTTTTCGAACGATTCGAGCGCCTTGATCTTGATGACCTGCTCGTTGGGGTTGGCCTCATTGAGCATCTTGATGGAGTCGGCAAGTGCCTGCTGCACGTTCAGGATGGCCTGCGCTTCACCCTCGGCCTTGAGGATGGCGGCCTGACGCTCGGCCTCGGCCTTGAGGATGGCCGCCTGCTTTTCGGCGTCCGCGCGCAGGATGGTGGACTGCTTTTCGCCCTCGGCCACGAGGATCTGGGACTGCTTCTGGCCCTCGGCCTGCAAGATGGACTCGCGGCGTTCGCGCTCGGCCTTCATCTGCTTTTCCATCGCGTTCTGGATCTCACGCGGCGGCAGGATGTTCTTGAGCTCCACGCGGTTGACCTTGATGCCCCACGGGTCGGTGGCCTCATCGAGGATAGAGCGCATCTTGGCGTTGATGACATCGCGGCTCGTGAGCGACTGGTCGAGTTCCATCTCACCGATGATGTTACGAAGGGTCGTCGCCGTCAGGTTCTCGATGGCGTTCATCGGGTGCTCGACACCGTAGGTGTAGAGCTTGGGGTCGGTGATCTGGAAGTAGATGACTGTGTCGATCTGCATCGTGACGTTATCCTTCGTGATGACGGGCTGGGGATCGAAGTCGGCCACCTGCTCTTTGAGGCTGACCTTCTTCACAACGCGCTCGAAAAACGGAATTTTGAAGTGCAGGCCCACGCCCCATGTCGCGCTGTAAGCGCCGAGGCGCTCAACAACGTAGGCGCGCGACTGCTGCACGATCTGGATGTTCGTGACGAGCACCAGAAGCACCAGCAGCACTAAAATGCCGATACCGATATAGCCGATCCATTCCATAGTTCTTTTCCTCCTAAAATGTTGTGTAGTTTGGGTTTACTCTCTTCTCTCGCTGGGTTCTTTACTCTCGCGCACGTAGAGCTTGACGCCCTCCATGCGAACGATTCTTGCCATTTTCCCCTTAGGGATGATATTGCCGTCTTCGCTGCGCGCCGTCCATGTCTTGCCGTCGATGTACACAGCGCCCGTGGCGTTCTCGTTGTCCACCGTTTCGGTCACCTTGGCCTCGTGGTGCAGCACACGGTCGGCATTCGTGGGCACGATCGTCTTATCCAGCATCTTGCGCGCAAGGGGCCTTGTTGCGATGAGCGCCAGAATGGATACGACCAGGAAGACCGCGAATTGCAGCCACAGCGCCGCGCCCAGCTCCGTCGCCACCAGCGCGGCCACCGCGCCCACGACGAACCAGATCGACACCAGCCCCGCCGTCGCCGCCTCGGCAATGCCGAAGATGATGATGGCGGCGATCCAGATAATGGTCATCATTTCATCTGCTCCTCCTTTCAAACTGCGCATACAGTAGACGTATGCCGGACCGATCATCGCGATGACGGTCAGCAGCATGATCCCGATGCTTTTGTTGTAGGGTGACAGATTCGCGTACAGGTTCGACAACTCGCTGCCGAGCGTGCGCGCGGACAGCAGCGGGGCTTCGACCGGCGGCTCGCCGGGGGTGGGGACTTCTTCTTTGAACAGCCCGTCCATCGTCACACCGTAGCGGTTGCAGATGAAGATGATCTTCTCCATCTCAGGGTAGCCGCGGCCCGACTCCCAGCGCGAAACCGACTGGCGCGAGACCTGAAGCTGTTCGGCAAATTCCTCCTGCGTCAGTCCGCTGCGTTTGCGGACCTCCTGGAGCCGCTCGCCAAATGCCATTGCGTTCCCTCCGTTTCTCTGTCTGAGGATAAGATAGCAAAACCGCGCGTCCATTTCCAGCAACTTTAGTGTTGCATTCCGTATTTTTTCGAAAAATTTCGCGCAAGTTTGATGTTACATTCATGTGACAGCGCGCTTTCCGCGCTGTTTTTCCTATTGTACCACACGCTCCACCGCTTTACCATGCTTATTTTGACGCGGCGATTGCCTTTTTTGTTCCCATCCGCTATACTAAAGTCAAATCATTTTTTCGGGAGCGTTATTATGCTGGAATTTGTCATTCCCTGCCTCTTGGGCCTTGAGAGCTTAGTGGGCGATGAGATCAGAAAACTGGGACTTTCTGACGTGCGCGTTGAGAACGGCCGCGTCCTCTGCCACGGCGAAGCGCGCGACATCGCGCGGCTCAACATCAATCTGCGCTGCGGTGCGCGCGTCATTCTGGTTCTGCACAAGTTCCGCGCGACGGATTTTGAATCGCTCTTTCAGGGCGTGCGCGCGGTGCATTGGGAGGACTGGATCCCCCGCGAGGGGGAGTTCCCCGTCGTGGGCTATTCCATCAACTCGACGCTCCACTCCGTGCCCGCCTGCCAGTCGATCGTCAAAAAGGCGGTCGTCGACCGCCTGAGCGCGGCCTACGGCATCGCGCAGTTCCCCGAAACGGGGCGGCGCTATCAGGTGCGCTTTTCCATCATGAAGGACGAAGTGACCGTCGGGCTCGACACCTCGGGCGAGGGCCTTTACAAGCGCGGCTACCGCGCCCACGGCGTGGCCGCCCCGCTCAAGGAAACGCTCGCCGCCGCGATGGTCAAGCTCTCGCACTACAATGGCCGCGACCCGTTCTGCGACCCGTTCTGCGGCAGCGGCACCATCGCCATCGAAGCCGCGCTCATCGCGCGCAACCGTGCGCCGGGCCTCAACCGCAGCTTTGCCGCCCAGCACTGGGCCACGCTCGATAAAATGCTCTGGCTCGACGCGGCGGACGAGGCCATGGACAAGGAATTCCACGGCAAGTACGAGATCTGGGGCGGCGACATCGACCCCGACGCCGTCGAGCTCTCGCGCCACAACGCGGAATTGGCCGAGGTCGATGACATCGTGAAATTCGAGGTCGATGACGCCACGCGCTTCCATTGGGGCGGGCTCTATGGCCGCATCGTGACGAACCCGCCGTATGGCGAGCGGCTTCTTGAGCGCGAAGAGGCGGGCGAGCTCTATAAAGCTTTCGGCAAGGCGATGGACAAATTACCCGACACCTGGCGGGTGTATGTGCTGTCGTCACATCCTGACTTTGAGCGCTGCTACGGGCGCTTTGCCGATAAGAAACGTAAGTTGTACAATGGCATGCTCAAATGTGATCTTTTCATGTATGGAAAAAGATTATAATGCCGCGCGCTGCGCGGCGGGGGAGCTCCCGCACCGTGCGGGAGTGCGTTAAAGGGGGATATTCTCTTTCTCAGAAAGAGAATATCCCCCTTTTAATCCCCCAAGAGAAAGGACGAGGGGCCTTCCCCCTCGACCCCGCACATTGGCAGTCTCGATCTTGAAGAGCTGCTCAGCCTGCGGATTGCACAGCCGTTGGCAGCTTTGCTGCCTTACGGATGTGGCATACCCCTTGCGGGTAATCGGGTGCGGTGTACATGGCTTCGCCATGAATCCCTGCGAGTCGTAACAACTCTCAACCGCGCCTTACTATCGTGAGGCGCGAGTGACGTTTGCTCGGCGGCAGACTGCCTGCGGAATGCGGCATTGCTAACGCTCGCCGCATTGATGGGTGCCTCGGTAGACGGAAATTAGGCTGCACTGCTACGAGACAGGCAGAGCGGCACCCGCAAGGGGTGTGCCGCATCCGTAAGGCGTCAGAGCCGCCAACGGCTGCGCAACAGCGGGTAGTAGGAGCAGAGGCAAATCGTCTTGCAATGCTAACGCGGCTTCGCCGCGCACGAGGCACTTTCACTTCGGAGACATCAGAGTTGTTCAAGCCTGAGACTGCCAATCCAAGGCCTTTCTCTTATATATAATAAAAGGTAACTATCCTGTTTTAGCACTTGCTGCCGACGAGTGCTAAAAATTAAGAGTTTGGTAACAAATATCAGGAATTTCCTGCTATACTTAGGTTCAAATACAATTCAGAGAGGGATGCTTTTATGGCTAAAAAACAGTTTAAAGCAGAATCGAAGCGTTTGCTCGATCTGATGATCAACTCGATTTACACGCACAAGGAGATCTTCCTGCGCGAGATCATTTCCAACGCCAGCGACGCCATCGACAAGCTCTGTTACGTCGCACTGACGGACGACAAGGTCGGCATGAACCGCAGCGATTTTGCCATCACGGTGTCGGTCGACAAGGAGAACCGCACGTTGACGGTCTCGGATAACGGCATCGGCATGAGCCGCGAAGAGCTTGAAAACAACCTCGGCGTCATCGCGTCGTCGGGTTCCTACAAGTTCCGCCAGGAGACCGAGGAAAAGGACAAGAAGGACGCCGATATCGACATCATCGGCCAGTTCGGCGTGGGCTTCTACTCCGCGTTCATGGTCGCCGACAGCATCACCGTCCGCACGAAGAAATACGGCGAAGAGCAGGCCTATGAGTGGCAGTCCTCCGGCGCGGACGGCTATACGATCACCGAATGCGACAAGGAGGCCGTCGGCACCGACGTCATCATGCACATCAAGCCCGACACGGACGAGGAGAAGTACAGCGAGTACTTGGAATCCTACCGCCTGCATGCGCTCGTGAAGAAGTACTCCGACTACATCCGCTACCCCATCCGCATGCTGCTGCCCGAGCAGAAGGTCAAAGAGGGCAGCGACCCGGAGAAGCCCGAGTACGAGACCGTCGAGGAGATGAAGACCGTCAACTCCATGGTGCCGCTCTGGCAGCGCAAGAAGAGCGACGTCACGGAAGAGGAGTACAACAAGTTCTACTCCGAGCTGACGCATGAATTCGACAAGCCCCAGCGCACGATCACCGTCTCGGCCGAGGGCAGCGTGACCTATAAGGCACTGCTGTTCGTGCCGTCTTCGCGCCCGTTCAACTTCTACACGGAAGGCTATGAAAAGGGATTGCAGCTCTACTCTGCGGGCGTTCTCATCATGGACAAGTGCGACTCGCTGCTGCCCGACTATCTGCGCTTTGTGCGCGGCGTGGTCGACTCGCCGGACCTGAGCCTCAATATCTCCCGCGAGCTTTTACAGCATGACCGCCAGCTCAAGGTCATCGGCCAGAACCTCGAAAAGAAGGTCCGCGCCGACCTTGAAAAGTTCCTCAAGGATGACCGCGAGGGCTATGAGAAATTCTACGAAAACTTCGGCCGTCAGATCGGTTACGGCATCGTGAGCGACGGCGGCGAGAGCCGCAAGGATTCGCTCAAGGACCTGATGATGTTCTATTCCTCCACGCAGAAGAAGCTCACGACGCTCAAGGAGTACGTCGAGCGCATGAAGGAAGGCCAGAAGTGCATCTACTACGCCGCGGGCGAGAGCATCGCCGCCGTGGACAAGCTGCCGCAGACCGAGCTTTTGAAGGACAAGGACTACGAGGTTCTGTACCTGACCGGCGAGACGGACGAGTTCGTTTTGCAGGCGCTGATGAACTACGACGAAAAGCCGTTCCGCTCCATCGTGGACGGCGACCTCGAGCTTGGCGGCGAGGAAGAGCACAAGGACGACAGCGAGAGCGCCGAGCTCATGCAGTTCGTCAAGGAGACGCTCGGCGACAAGATCAAGGAGGCCAAGGTCTCGCATCGCTTGAAGACCCATCCCGTCTGCCTGACGGCGGGCGAGGGCTTCAGCTTCGAGATGGAGAAGTACTTCAAGAACTTCCAGATGCCCGAGCCCATCAAGGCCGAGCGCATCCTCGAGCTGAATGTCGATCATCCGGCGGTCAAGGCGATGGCCGCCGCGCTGGCAACGGACCGCGACAAGGCGGCGCTGTATGCCAAGATCCTCTACGATCAGGCAAACCTCATCGCGGGCCTGCCGCTCGAAGATCCCAGCGCGTACACCGACATGGTCGCGCAGCTGATGCAGTAAGTCAATATGAGCCTAAAGGGCGCGGAGAATTCTCCGCGCCTTTTTTCACGTTTTTCATTCCTGCCGCCTATACTGGCATACAGGCGCTTTTCCGCCTGACAAACCGTAAAGGCGATGAACGGATATGCTTCGACCACTGATGCTGGCTCTGCTCGGCACGTCTTTCACGTTTCTGATGACGGCGCTGGGCGCCGCGACGGTGTTCTTTTTTGCCCGCAAGGTGTGCGAGCGCGCGCAGGGCGCGCTGCTGGGCTTTGCCGCGGGCGTGATGATGGCGGCGAGCGTGTGGAGCCTCATCCTGCCTGCCATCGAACAGACGGAGGCAGAGGGCCGCCTGCCGCCGTTTCTGCCCGCCGCGGCGGGCATTGTGCTCGGCGCGCTGACGCTCTTCCTGCTCGACGAGCTCGTGCGGCGGCGCGGCGGGGGAGAGGTGCACAGCGATTTTTTGCTCCTCTCGGCCATCACGCTGCACAACATCCCCGAGGGCATGGCCGTCGGCCTCGCGTTCGCGCTCGCGGCGGGCGGGGAGAGCCTTGCCGGCGCGTTCGCGCTGGCGCTCGGCATCGGCGTGCAGAACTTTCCCGAGGGCGCGGCGGTGGCGCTGCCGGTGTACCAATCGGGCAAGTCGAAACGGCGCGCTTTCTGGACCGGCGTGCTCTCCGGCGCGGTGGAGCCGCTGTTCGGCGCGCTCGTCGTGCTCGCGGCGGCGGGAATCCACGCGCTGATGCCGTGGCTTCTGAGCTTCGCAGCGGGGGCGATGCTCTACGTCGTGGCGGAGGAGCTGCTGCCGCGCGCGGGCGGACGGCGGGGGACGTGCGGCTTCCTCGTGGGCTTCCTTCTGATGATGATACTGGACGTCGCGCTGGGGTAAGCGCGAAAAATCCGGCATAGAATGGCGCGAGGTGATCGACCATGCACATTCATGTTGTAAAGCGCGGCGACACGCTTTCTTCCATCGCCGCGATGCACGACGCCCTGCCCGCGTTCGTCGCGGCGGACAACGGCCTTGCGCTGAGTACGCCGCTTGTGATCGGCCAGGCGCTCGTCGTGCGGACACCGAAGACACTGCACACCGTGCGCGCGGGGGAGACGCTTTCGTCCATTGCGCGGGACTATGATTTGAGCGTCAGGACGCTCCTGCGGCGGAACTTTTTCCTCCACGGACGCGAGCTTCTGCGCGAGGGCGACGTGCTTGCCATCGACTACGCAGACGAAGCGCCGCTCGGTACGCTCGGCGTGAACGCCTACGCCTACCCCTACATCGGCGGCGAGCTGCTCGACTCGGTCCTGCCGTACCTGACGTATCTGACGCCGTTCACCTACGGCATCACGCCCGCGGGAGTCCTTGCGCCGCTCGACGACGCGCGCCTGCTCGAACGTGCGGCGCACTATGGCGCAAAATCGCTCATGCACCTCTCGACGCTGACGCCGGAGGGGAATTTTTCGAGCGAAAACGCCGCGGCGCTCCTGCAAAACGACCGCGCGCAGAGCGCGCTCCTTGCCGAGATTTTGCAGACGATGGCGAAAAAGGGATACTGCGGCCTCGACGTCGACTTCGAGTACGTCCCGCCGGAGCTGCGCGAGGACTACGCCGCGTTCGTCTGCCGTATGCGCGAGGCGCTGAACACGGAGGGAAAGCCCGTCGTCGCCGCGCTCGCGCCGAAGACGAGCGCGCAGCAGCGCGGACTGCTCTACGAGGCGCACGACTACGCGCTGCTGTCAAAAGCCGCGAACGCCGTGTTCCTGATGACCTACGAATGGGGCTATGTCTACGGCGAGCCGCAGGCCATCGCGCCGCTGCCGCAGGTGTGCGCGGTGCTCGATTACGCGCTCTCGGTCACGGCGGGGGAGAACATCTTCCTCGGCGCGCCGCTGTACGCTTACGACTGGCCGCTGCCCTACGAAAAAGGCCGCACGCGGGCCGAGACGTTCTCGTCGCAAGCGGCCGTCGCGCGGGCGCGGCTGGTGGGGGCGGAGATCGAGTTTGATGAAACCGCGCGCTCGCCTTACTACCATTACTTCGACAAAATGCGGCGCGAGCACGCCGTCTGGTTCGAGGACGCGCGCTCGCTGCGCGCGAAGATCGCCCTCGCGGCGGAAAAGGGCTTGCAGGGCATCGGCTTCTGGCAGGCGGGGCGGGAGCTCGCGCAGGCGTGGCCGCTGCTCGACGCGCTGCTGACGCTCGAAACCCTCTAAAAAATGCAAAAAACCGCCCAACGGGCGGCAAAGATTGACAAAATGCGGCAAAAACCGTAAAATAAAGGTAGGCGCTGTTGTAAACGGCGGTTAGCCACTCCCTTGCGAAAGGGGGTGATGCGGATGGGAAGAGGAAATGCTCTGCGTTTTCTTCTGTGTCTCGTCATTGTCCTCGTGGTAATGACCTACATAGCCCCAAAAGCGTGTTAACCGCCCGGCGGCCACCGAGCGGTTAACATAGTATTTGTTTTAACCAGCTTTGAGGGCTAACCGTCATGACAACAGCGCCCTTTTCTATCTCCATTATACCCCGCTTTCCCGCGTTGTCAAGGCGGAAAATTTTTCCTCCGTTGCACCGGTTCGTCCCAAAAACCGCTTTACAGCTTTATAGCTGTAAACGGTCCGCGCAAATGCGTGGGCTGCACAAAATGAGGAGGAAAAACATGTACAACAACACCTATGAACGACCCAGAACCCAGATCGAAAAATGCGAGCACTTAGCGCGGATGAAATTCGAAAACCCGATCGAAAAGGCGCAGCGCGAGCGCGACGAGCGCGTCTACCGCTTTTCGAGCATCGACGAGGCCATCGGCGTGCTGAGCGTCGTGCGCCGCGCGTGGTGAAAGGGGAGGACGCGATGGGAAAAACAGCCAATTACGGCCTGCCCAAGTGGGAAAAGTCGGACTTTATCAAGATGGATGACTTCAATGCGGCGTTTGGCAAGATCGACGAAACGCTCAAGGCCAACGCCGACGCGGTGGCGGCCAAGGCGGAGGCGGAGACCGTGACCGCCATTGCGCAGACGATTGCCAACAGCAAGATTTGCCGCGCGAAGTTCGGCACATACACCGGCACCGGTCTATCGGGCCAAAATCACCCGAACAGCGTCGAATGCGGCTTTTGCCCCGCGGTGCTGGTGCTGTTCCGCGCGGACGGCGGACAGAAAACGACGGTCATACGCGGCGTGACCTCCTGCTCGTCCGGCATCGGTTCCATGAACAATTATTATACATGGGGTGACAGCGGCGTGAGCCGGGTATCGCAGACGTTAGACAGCGACTCTGGCGGATATATGGCATCCTCGCAGTTCAATACCAGCGGGAAAGAATATTGCTGTCTTGTCCTCGGTTATGACGCGGACTGGATAAAGCAAAAAACAGCCCCGAGCCTTTTGTTTCCCCCTCACAGGGGTAACAAGTGATTCCTGGGATACCCCGGCAGGTCATCGTGTTTACGATGCCTGCCGGGGCTTCTCTGTGTCCTGGGTTTGTAGGGATTCCGGTGCTTCCAGTGCTTCTTCCACATCCTGCTGACCGCTGCCGACATAGCCAATGCCGTTGTAGTAGATCTCCACGGTCTGGGGAGCGTGTTTAGACCACTTTACCTCTTTCTCGTGAACCACGATCTTCTCAATGAACAGCCGCAGCAGCTCCGGCGTCAGTTCCGTGATATCCGTGTACCGCTTCGCCTTATCAAGGAAGCTGTCCGTCCCGCTCACCGTTTCCCGCAGGCACTGGATCTCACTCTCTTTCTGTGGAATACCGGCTGTGATGCGGCTCTGTTCTTCCGTGTAGCTGCCGGAGAGCATTTGGAACTGCTCCGTGGTGATACGGCCCAGCACGCTATCCTCATACAGCTTCTTAAAGATGGTGTCCAATTCCATTTTCCGCTTCCGCATGGCGGCCAGTTCTTTCTCCTGCCTGCGGATCTCCCGCTGAAGCTCGGTGGACTGCTTGCTGCCAATGTAGGCGGCGAACTTTTCCGGATGTTCCCGCGCCGCGCTCGTCACCCGGCGCAGGTCCTCCAGTACGATCTCGTCCAGAACACACTCCCGGATATAATGCCCCGTGCAAGCTTCCCCGTCCTTCTTGTAGGTGCGACAGGTAAAGTGATTGTAGCTGGCGGACATGGTATGTGCCCGGTGCAGCACCATGTTGGAGCCGCAGTCGGCACAGAACACAAGACCGGAGTACTTGCTCTGTTCTTCCATCTTGGTCAGACGGCGCTTGTTCTTCCGCACTCTCTGTACCATGTCCCAGACCTCCCGCGTAATGAGGGCGGGATGGGTATTCTCAAAGACCATGCATTCCTCTCTTGGATGCTCGACCCTCCGTTTGTCCTTGTAGGACTTCGTACTGTACTTCATGTTGACGGTGTTGCCCAGATAAATTTCGTTTTCCAGCAGGTTGGCAATGGCGCTGTCAGACCAGTTATACGGATGTGCTGTATCCAGACAGGTGTGCGTGATGCCGTACCTGGTGTAGGCGTACATGGTGGGCGTCAGGATCTGCTCTTTCTTGAGAATGCGGGCAATTTGGCTGGGGCCACTGCCGCCGGCGCACATGGCAAAGATTCTGCGGACAATAGCTGCCGCCTCTTCGTCCACGATTAGTTTTTTCGTGTCCGGGTCCTTTCGGTAGCCGTAAGGCGTTCTGGTTCCCAGCCGTTCCCCCCGTTCCGCCTTGGCCTTCAGCACCGCACGGATCTTCCGGCTGGTGTCCCGAATAAACCACTCGTTGAACAAATTCTTGAACGGCATGAGGTCGTTGCTCTCGCTGCTGTCGGTGTCCACATTGTCATTGATGGCGATGTAGCGGACGCCGAACATGGGGAAGCGTTCCTCGATGTAGAGTCCCGTGTGGAGCTGATTTCTACCGAGGCGGCTGAGATCCTTGGTCACAATGATCCCGATCTCGCCGTTTTCCATGTCTGAGATCATCTGCTGGAACGCCGGTCTTTGGAAGGTTCCTCCCGAAAAACCGTCATCCACATAGAAGCAGGGGCTGGGGAAATGGTGATCTTCCGCGAACTTCTGTAAAATGGCTTTTTGATTCTGGATCGAGTTCGAATCGCCCTCTATCCCATCGTCCTGGCTGAGACGGCAGTAAAGAGCGGTTTTCCTGATTTGGTTTGACTGATTCATACAGCCCTCCTTTTCTTTGCCAAACCGTTCAGAGCATTGCGACACCACACTACCCCGAACGGCCTGAAATGTCCAGCACTTTACGCACACAGCTTCCGATGCTGAAAGTCCAGTTCCGCCAGAGCTTTCAGCTTGTCCTCCGCGGTTTCGCTGCCATGCCGGGGAAACACGGAGATGACTCGAATCTCCCGCCCGCAGGCTGTCTGCATCCACTCAACGGTGATATGATGATTGTCGATGGTGATATTGGCTTTTTGCTCCATAGGCTCTCCTTGTGTTATTTGGTTTATCGAGTTTGCCCACACGCCGCCTGTGGGGGCCTCTGCCGGAGGGGATGGGCAGGGACGCTGCCCATGCGGAAGAACGCCGCACAGGGCGGCACGGGGCGAACGGGTGGGTGTTTACTGCCCGTCCTTGTGGCTCAGATCATGGTGTGCGTTTATGTGGTAGGCCTGTTCGAGAATGTGTTCCAGCAGGAAACGGATTCTGTCCGCCGCCTCCCGGTCCAGTTCCTTTGCGCGGGGATTCCGCAAAATCTGGCGGATATTGGAGTCGATCTTGTTGACTTCCTCGTGGAGCCGAAACCTGATCCGGCTGGGTCTTTCCACGATCTCGCTCTCTGCAATGAGCTTGCGGAAATAGGTGGTGACCGGCAGGCGGGTCAGTTCCCGATAGCGTTCCAGCCTTTGAAATTGTTCCTCTGTCATCCGGACAGAGATGCTTTTGCTGTTGTCCCGCAGTTTCCCTCTGGGAAGCGGCTTTTTGCGCTTATGGCGCATGGGTGAACCCCTCCTTCCTGACCTCGTATGCTGCCTGGGCAATGTCCTTCAGACAGTCGAGTGCTTGCTGGAGCCCCTCTGCCGTGCCATATCCGCTGTTGAAGGCACGAGCCACGGTGTTGATCTCCCGCCCCCTCTGATTGAGCAGGCGAAGGAAGTCCGGTATGACGCCGTCCCGACTGATGATGGGACGATTGTCGGTGAGCTGCTCCATGAGCCATGCGTTGGCGGGCAGCCCTGCCGCCTTGCTTCGTTCCATGAGCCAGCTGTATTCTTTGGCACTCATGCGGACGCAGGTCCGATGTGTCTGTTTGTTCATAAACCACCTCCAGACCGCTTCCGGCAATGTTGCCGAGAGCGGTTTTCTGTTTTTTCAGATACCCCCTCACTACCCCTCCCGAAAAAACAGCATGGTGAATAACAAAAAATCCAAAAATTTTGCAAAAAAAATTGAAATCCAGGGTGTGCAATAGACACCCTCGCCGTCCAATCAAGGGTGTCTTATTGACACCCAAAGCGAAAAAATCGGCAGACAGACCCTTATAAAGTCTGTCTGCCGATGGTAACATACCACAAATCGAAGAAGGAGGCTCGGAACATGATGTATGCTGTTTTATCATTGGGGCTGGCGCTGCTGGGCGGGATCGTCCGTCTGGCACAGGTGCTACGGTTGTCTGCGCCGCTGCTGTACGGTGCACTGGTAATCACGGTATTCCGCCCGTGGTATCTGGCCCATACCGCTCTGGCGGACGGCATTTTCCTTGTGCTGGTGGGTCTTGCGGCGCTGTCATGGGTGGTGACGCTGATTCGAGCGGTGCGGGAGACGATCTGGTAAAGTAAGGGTTGGCAAGATTGCCAACCCTTACTTTCAGACAACCTTGTCAAAAAGTCTGACCGGGTTCGGTGAATTCACCGAACCCGATTTTCAGCGTCTACCGCTTTTGACAATGTTGTCTGAAGCGCTTTAGGGCAGTCCGCTGTGATCGGGTTCGGCCATATTGCCGAACCCGATTTTTACACTCACTTTCCGGCAATGCTGCCGAGAAGTTCCCGCCCGCGGGCGGCATGGGGGACTGGGGTTTACCCCAGCAAGCAGTATTTTGACATCAAAATGCGATGCTTGCGCTTTTCTTGCGCAGCAAGAAAAGCCAAACGTAGACAAATCCTCGTTCTGTTTAGAAGAATTTTTAGATTTTCATTTTGTACAAGCCATGAAATTCAACATTTTTGCGCTTCGGATGTCGTAGTCGCTACATTAGTCGCTATGTAAATTTGAAATTCGGATTTTTGCCTTTTGTAGTCGCTAGTATAGTCGCTATGGTTTTCTTACGCCGTATTTGCAGCTCGCGCCCCGGCGATGGGGAACAGCGCAGACAGAGCTTGGCAGCTCTCACAGCTCGTGGAAGGGGTCTCGACTGCTTTCAACCCCAGCCACGGCAGCCTGTCTTACGTGCAGGCCGGACATTGTGTATCTTTGCAGAGCGGAGTGCTTGGTGCAGCCTGCCGCGGCTGCCCACGCTGTGTTTCCCGCTCGCTCGTCCTGCTTCGACGAGGTCGTCGCGCACAGCGCGTGCTTTTCCGCTCTGCGGTGTTGCCCGCATTGCTGATATAAAGTTGCCAAAGTGCATCGAGAAGATTTGTCCCTCTACTATCCCTCCCGAAAAAACGACGGGATGAATAACAAAAACGGAGAAAAAGGTGCACAAATATTCTGAATATTTTTGTAATTACATGGAGACTTCATTTCATTATGGTTCTTCAATACAATTCAAAAGGTATAAAAAGCGCCATACCGTATGCGAAAAGGCAAACGGTATGGCGTGAAAAAGCTTCTATATATTTTGACTAATTTGTGAGAAAAGAATTATGGCTCTGGCTTTCAGCCATTCTCCCACTCGTCCCAGGCTTCGTCCTCGTCATCATACCAGTCCCGATTATCCTCATAGAGATCCTCTGGATTGTCATAATCTTCCCGGACGCTGCCGGAACTGCCGGAGTGGAACGTTGTGGGAATATCGGGCTTTACGACCGGCACGAGCAGCGTATTGCCGCTCCAATAGCCATCGTTTTTCTGCGTTTCGATCACCTTGCCATCCTGACAGACAGCGGTAAAAATCGGTGTTCGCTTGTTGGTGTACCAGTAATAGGTCATTTGCTTGAACGTTCCGTCCTTTTTATATGCCCAGCCGGATTTCGCCATGCCATGCGTGCCAAGCGTGCGCGTGGCATCAATGCTGCTCTCTGGCATCCCGATATATGGGATGCCCGCGTCTTTTTCCGCCTGAAGCGCGGCTTCGCGTTCTTCCTGCTGGCGCAGCTGTTTTGCTTCTTCCTCCAGACGGGCCTGCTCTGCCCGCTGTTCTTCCTGCTCGCGTTTCTCCCGCTCTGCAGCCTGCTGTGCAATGACCATCTGACGGTTCGCCTCGGCAGTTCTCTTGAGCGGCGGCAGGGCAAATACGAAAAATGCGATAACAGCAACGGCTGCGGCCAGCCAGCCCCAAGGAATCCGGCGTTTCGGCTTCTTCGGTTCGTCCTGCTCCGACGGCGGCGGAAGCGTAAACGTTGGTGCTTCCGGAACTGGTTCGACTTCAAACGAAGCTGGCTTCTCCGGCACAGACTGCGCCACAGGCGGTTCTACTGGTACGGGCGGCATCGGAGCCGCAGCTTTTTCGTTCTTTGCTGGCTCGATGGGCGGGGTTTTCTTCTCTGGAAATGCCGTTTGCTCAGATTTCCGGAGCACAAACTTCGCCTTTCCCGGCGGATACGGTGCATCCTGCGCGCTGCAAACAAAAACGTCCGTCACGCGGCCGGTTTTCTCCGCATTCCGGTTTCCAACCGGAACGACCACAAAATCACCGACCGCAAGCGGCAAGCCGCCTGTCAGATAGGCGTATGGACTTCCGCCGTCCTTGAACTGCACCTTACAGAACTGGTAATATCCGCCGCCATTACCCGCAGGCACAGTCTTTTCATAATAATCTGTCCAAGGCTCGGATTCTTCCTCCGGTTCCTCATCCTCGTCATATTCTTCTGGTCCTTCGGATTCCTCCGGCAGACGAACTGACGCCCAGTACGGTTCTATTTCTTCGGCAAAATCAATTTTCGGCGTACTATCGCTGCTGAAATAATTGTAGAGTCGGCTCGTATCGTCCAGAAGCTCCTGTAAATCATCGTCTTTCCCGACGCGGCGTTCCGGCGGTAGATTGTCGAGTAGATTTCTCCAGAACGAACCGAGACGCTTCTCGGAAATCTCACCGATTTCCGCAAACATCACCTGTTTTGCACACAGGGCCTGATAAACGTTCTCATCAAATGTGGGCTGAAACTCATTCCAGAACGCCCGCAGAAGGTAGCGCATACTCTCGTCAATCGTCTGCGTCTGGAGTGCGGCGGAGATCACATACAGAGCAAGGTGCATCGTGCGGATGGCCTGATCCTCACGCTCCCCCTCCAAATGCGCAAGGTCGCGATACATCCAGTTAATGAGGTCAGAGACATGATCTGCAAAATCCGCTGCAATTTGTGCACGCTTCTGCTCGGCAGCAGCATTGGCACGTCTGCGCTTTTCCTTCGCTTCGATCTCATCACCGTAAGCATACTGGTACCACCGCTGCCACTCGGCACCCTTCAGCTTGCCGTCGCCGTTCTTGTCAAATCGCTTCTGCGAGCCGTAGAGCATGAGCTGCACCTCCAATTCCTTGAGCTGTAAATCCGTCTGTTTCAGATTATAGCATATCACATGTCCAATAAACCGGTCTTAAGCTTACTTTCTGCATTTTTGCTGCGTAAAAATGTCCGCAAGAAAGCGGCAGGCGTCCCGGTTTTTGCGAAACCTCGGCGCGGTAGACTGCTTTTCTTCTAATTTGCGGCAATCTCTATTGCTCTTTCGCAGGAAAACCTGTACAATTATGGTATCGTTGATTGGTAGGAGGTATTTCATGAAGCTTCTTCACCTGTCTGATCTGCATCTCGGCAAGCGAGTCAATGAGGTCTCCATGCTGGATGATCAGGACTACATTCTGCATCAGATTCTGGAAATCACAGACGCAGAGCATCCGGACGCTGTTGTGATTGCGGGCGATGTGTACGACAAGAGCGTCCCGTCCGGCGAGGCAGTCACGCTGTTTGACTGGTTTCTCGTTGCGCTTGCAAAGCGCAGCATCCCGGTGCTGCTCATCAGCGGCAATCACGACAGCCCGGAGCGTCTTGCCTTCGGAAACCGCCTGCTGGACACAAGCGGCATCCATATTTCTCCGGTCTATAGCGGCGAGGTCCGCCCCATTACGTTACAGGACGAACACGGACCCGTGCATTTCTGGCTGCTGCCGTTCATCAAGCCCGCGCACGTAAAGCGCTTCCTCCCGGATGAACCGATCGAGAGCTATACGGACGCCTGCCGCGCGGCGATAGCGCAGATGAACGTTGATTTCTCCGCGCGCAACGTGCTGGTCACGCACCAGTTCGTGACCGGC
>OODJ01000450.1_pt1 | contig 42982 bp, 28 predicted proteins | sample 1671611 | NCBI WGS metagenome assembly OODJ01 (sample SAMN06348174, study PRJEB24527) | human gut metagenome | biome: human gut; feature: ankylosing spondylitis patient; material: feces | host: Homo sapiens | place: China | collected 2015-10 | reverse complement strand
GCTATAGAATTTTAAAACAGATGGTTATGAAGTACTTAGATCCTAAGGCAGACCTTACGTTCAAGAAGATATTCGGCAATCATCCTAAAAGACTGATCAGTCTTCTGAACGCCCTCCTGCCACTCAGCGAAGAAGAGCAGATACACGAGATAAAGTATCTGCCTACAGAACTTGTGCCCCAGCTCGAAGGGGGCAAGAACACCATAGTGGATGTACTCTGCACCGATGTCAGAGGCAGGAAGTTCTGCGTGGAAATGCAGATGGAATGGTCCGACGCTTTCCAGCAACGAGTACTGTTCAATGCATCCAAGCTCTATGTGAGTCAGGCAAAAAAGGGAGGAAAATACAGCGAACTGCAACCAGTGTATTCTCTCAACCTGATAAATGATATATTTGCGCATGATACTCCAGCTTTCATCCACAACTACCGCATCGTGCACGATAAGGACAGCAATAAGATCATCGAAGGCTTGCATTTTACCTTCATTGAACTCCCTAAGTTCACTCCACATTCCATTGCCGATAAGCGCATGATGGTCTTGTGGCTCCGTTTCCTCACAGAAATAAATTCCAATACGAAGGATATTCCTGCCGACCTGCTTAATGATCCGGAGATTGGAAAAGCCGTAGAAGATCTTGAAGTTTCCGGTTTTACTGATGCCGAACTCAGAGCCTATGACAAGTTTTGGGATTCGGTAAGTGTTGAAAGAACCCTTCTGGATGACAGATACCAGAAAGGAATGGAAGAAGGTATGGAAAAAGGCATGGAGAAAGGTAGAGCTGAAGGCATAGAAGAAGGCATGAACCAGCGAAGCCTTGAAATTGCCAGGAAGATGCTGGCAAAGGGTATGGATGAAGCGTCTATCATGGATATGACGGGGCTGACGGCAGAGGAGATAAAGCTGCTGAAAGCGGAGATGTAGATTACGAATATCTCCATATAATTAAGGGTCTATACGCCACCTGTGTTCATCGTGGCATATAGACCCTTGCTGTTTATGGGCGCAAACCTGTCGCCCTGTAAGGGCAAAAGCTTTCAAATGTCAGAACGAATGTCTCTTTCAGATGCTGGCTCCATCCAAGAGTTTCCGGTATTTAGCTACAGCATCCGAAATCTCGCTTATTTTGATAAATTCATCGGCTGAATGGGAGCGGGAGGACTCGCCCGGACCCAGTTTGAACGAAGGGAAGTGCATCAGAGCCTGGTCGCTGAGGGTAGGACTGCCGAATGGCTTCATGCCCATGGCTACACATTTCCTGATAAGAGGATGCGCCGGGTCGATGCGGGATGACTTCAGACGGAAACTGTGCGCCTTCACCTCGCTCTTCAGGTGCTGGCAGATAAACTTGTAAACCTCCTCGTTGTCATAGAACTCGTTGGTGCGGATATCCACAAGCATCGTACACTTATCCGGAATCACATTGTGCTGGGTTCCGGCATTCACTACGGTAAGCGTCATCTTGGTAGGTCCCAGGAACTCGCTTACCTTCTCAAACTTATAGTCACGAATCCATCGCATATCATCCAATGCCTCGTAGATAGCGTTTACTCCCTCGTTGCGGGCAGCATGACCGCTCTTTCCGTGAGCAATCACATCCAGCACCATCAGTCCCTTTTCGGCAACAGCCGGGTTCATGCCGGTAGGTTCACCTACGATGGCAAGGTCGATATGCGGAAGCAAAGGCAGGGCACGGGTAATGCCATCCTTTCCCGACACCTCTTCTTCTGCGGATGCCAGATAGATAAGATTATACTGCTGAGGCTTTGCGGTCAGCATTCTGAATATCTGGAGGAGCGAACAGAGTCCACCGCCGCAATCGTTGCTGCCCAAGCCGTAAAGTACACCCTCTTCTACATCCGGTGAAAACGGGTTGCGTGTCCATGAAGCCACAGGCTTCACGGTATCGATGTGAGCGTTGAGCAGCAGGGTAGGTCGGCTCTCATCGTAATGAGGGTCGATAATCCAGATGTTGTTCGCCACACGATGAGGTTCGAAACCATATTTGCGGATGGTCTGCTCCATGATGTCGGCAGCATCCTTCTCGTTTCTGCTTACAGATGGGGTGGCGATGAGCTTTTTCAGCAAATCCACGGCATCGCTTACATATTCTTCTTGTGTCATCATAATCTCCCTATTCTTTGTTTTTTTCTGCAAAGATACGAAAAAAAGAGCAGATAAAGTGGAAAAAATATCTTTTTATTTTGTGTTCTTGACAAATTCTATTATCTTTGCATCAGAATATAAATATAAGCTTATGCAGATTAATAGTCATCTTTCGGTACTGGTACATGATCTCGCCAAGAAATGGGGAGAGAAAACTGCTTTAACTTTCAGAAAGTTTGGCAGCGACCAGTGGCAATCGGTTTCATTCAACCTCTTTTCCTTAAGAGTGAAACAAGTGAGCAATGCCCTCCTGAATCTTGGGGCTAAACCTCTTGACAAAATCGCAGTCTTCTCGCAGAACTGTGTGCATTATCTGTACACCGACTTCGGTGCGTACGGTATCAGAGTTACCTCTGTGCCTTTCTATGCCAACAGCAGCGAGCAGCAGATTCAATATATGATTAATGATGCGCAGATTCGCTTCCTCTTTGTTGGCGAACAGGAGCAGTATGACAAGGCTCACCGTATCTTTGCCCTCTGTCCATCTCTGGAACGTATCATCATCTTCGATTCAAGCGTGCGCATCAGTACCCACGACCCTGCAGCCCTCTATTTCAAGGACTTCCTGAAGCTGGGTGAGAATCTTCCTCGTCAGACAGAAGTGGAGGAACTCTACAAGCAGGCTAGTATGGATGACTTGGCTAATATCCTCTATACCAGTGGAACAACGGGAGATAGCAAGGGCGTGATGCTGACCTATAGCCAGTATTATGCTGCTTTGAAGGCAAACGACGAGTGCATTCCTGTTACCGAAAAGGACCGTGTCATTGACTTCCTTCCATTCACCCATATCTTTGAGCGTGGATGGGCATATCTCTGCTTGAGCGAAGGTGCCGAACTCATCATCAATACTTATCCTCATGAAATTCAGGAGAGTATGAGAGAGATGCATCCTACCTGTATGTGTAGTGTGCCACGTTTCTGGGAGAAGGTTTATATCGCCGTAAAGGCTAAGATGGATGATGCCGGTCCTATCCAGAAGAAACTCTTCTACCATGCTTTGGCGGTAGGAAAGAAGCGGAATATAGAATATCTGGCAAACTGCAAGCGCCCTCCTCTGACATTGGAGTTGGAATATCAGATTATCAACAAGACCGTTTTGAGCATGGTTTGCAAGCAGTTGGGCTTGGAAAAACCGAATATCTTCCCTACAGCGGGTGCTTATGTAAGTCCGGAAGTAGAGGAGTTTGTACATGCCATCGGTATCAATATGGTGGTGGGTTACGGTTTGACCGAGAGTCTTGCCACCGTATCCTGCGATCATTCTGACAAGAAACGCAGTCTGGGTTCGGTGGGTCGCCCTATCTCCAGCATTCAGGTAAAGATAGGTGAGGATAATGAGGTGCTCCTCAAGGGTCCTACCATCACTCCGGGATATTATCATCGTGATACCACCAATGCGAAGGCATTCGACAAGGATGGATTCTTCCATACCGGTGATGCCGGCTACATGAAGGATGGCGAGCTTTATCTCACCGAGCGTATCAAGGACTTGTTCAAGACATCGAATGGTAAATATATCGCTCCGCAGCAGGTAGAATCGTTGCTCCTGGTAGATAAGTTTATCGATCAGGTGGCTGTTATTGCCGACCAGCGCAAGTTCGTATCAGCCCTCGTCGTTCCAGAGTTCCGTCTCGTGGAGGACTGGGCACGTGAGCATCATATCGCCTTCACCTGCCGTGAAGATTTGTGTGCTAACGAGAAGGTGCAGAAGATGCTGATGGACCGTATCCAGATTCTCCAGCAAAATCTGGCTTATTATGAGCAGATTAAGCGCATTACCCTCCTGGCTCACCACTTCTCTATGGAGTCGGGTGAGTTGACCAATACCTTGAAGATTCGCCGCCCTATCATCAACAAGAACTACAAGGCGGAGATTGACAAGATGTATGAGGAGTAATCTAAAGTTTAAAGTTAAAAGTTAATAGTTAATGATTACAGCTGACCAATTGAAGGATGTGATGGACAGAGCTGACGCTCTGCATCGCTATCTCAATATAGACCAGAAGAAAGTAGAATTCGAAGAGGAGCAGCTCCGCACTCAGGCTCCAGACTTCTGGGAAGACCCGAAGTATGCACAGGAGCAGATGAAGAAGGTGAAAGGTATCCAGAAATGGCTCGACGGTTATAAGACCGTACGTCTTTATGCCGATGAACTGCAGCTTGCCTTCGATTTCTATAAAGACGAAATGGTAACCGAGGAAGAGGTGGATGCCGATTATGCCAAGGCGATAAAAGCCATCGAAGACCTGGAGTTGAAGAACATGCTTCGCCAGAAGGAAGATCCGATGGACTGCGTGCTCAAGATTAATTCCGGTGCCGGTGGTACAGAAAGCCAGGACTGGGCACAGATGCTGATGCGTATGTATATGCGCTGGGCTGAGGCTCATGGCTACAAGGTTACTATCACCGATATGCAGGAAGGCGATGAGGCTGGTATCAAGAGCGTCACCATGACCATAGAGGGCGGCGAGTACGCTTATGGTTATCTGAAGAGCGAGAATGGTGTGCACCGACTGGTGCGTGTTTCTCCTTTCAATGCCCAGGGCAAGCGAATGACCAGTTTCGCCAGTGTCTTCGTAACTCCGCTGGTAGATGATACCATCGAGGTATATGTTGACCCAGCCAAGCTCTCCTGGGATACCTTCCGTTCGAGTGGTGCCGGTGGTCAGAATGTGAATAAGGTTGAATCCGGTGTCCGTCTGCGTTATTGGTATACTGACCCTGATACCGGCGAGGAAGAAGAAATCCTCATCGAGAACACCGAGACCCGTGACCAGCCAAAGAACCGTGCCAAAGCCCTGTTGCTCTTGAAGAGCCAACTCTACGACCGCGCCATGAAGAAGCGTCTGGAGGCTAAGGCTAAGATTGAGGCAGGTAAAAAGAAGATAGAGTGGGGAAGCCAGATTAGAAGTTATGTCTTCGACGACCGTCGTGTGAAAGACCACCGTACCAACTATCAGACATCGGATGTAGATGGCGTGATGGACGGCAAGATAGATGATTTCATCAAGGCATACCTGATGGAGTTCCCTACGAATGATGACGAACAACAATAATAATCTAAAAAATATACGACTATGAGTGGAAATAAAGACTTAAGAAGAGCCAAACATGAGGCTTATCAGAAGAAACAGGCTGCAAAAGGCGAGAAAGTAATCAAGTGGATATTCGGTGGCTTGATAGTCCTCGGTATTCTTTTTGCCATCTATGCAGCATCATTAGCATAAAACTATGAGTGGATTAGAGATAGAAAGAAAATTCCTCGTTAAGAAGGGCGACGCTTACAAAAGTGCCGCCTTTTCTTCTAGTCATATCCAGCAGGGATATATTCCTGCCGAGGGGGCTACGGTGCGGGTTCGCACACGGGATGAGAAGGCTTACCTTACCATTAAGGGCAAGTCGGTAAATGGCGGCATGACCCGCTATGAGTTTGAAAAGGAGATAACGATGGACGAGGCGCAGCATCTTCTGCAACTTTGTCAGGGTGGCGTCATCGATAAGCGTCGCTATCTGGTGAAAAGTGGCAGTCATACCTTCGAGGTAGATGAGTTCTATGGCGATAACGAAGGTCTGGTCATGGCAGAGGTGGAGTTGGCTAGCGAGACCGAAGCCTATGAGAAACCTGATTTCATCGGCATGGAGGTAACAGGTGACAAGCGGTTCTACAATTCGCATCTCTTGGGCAATCCTTTCTCGAAGTGGCGTGATACCTTGCCGGCTGAATATCGTTAGAAAATGTATCGAAAAGGTCATTTCTTCGTCCTAAAACGGATTAAATTGCATAAATATTACTAAAATTGTATTTTTGCTTTCAAATAATTCATATATTTCAGAATTATTTTATAATTTTGCACGAAGAAAAATTAAAAAATAAGAAATTAGTAATAGAAAGATAGAAATGACTGATTCAAATAGAGGAAGTTTTGGTAGCAAGATTGGATTGATTCTTGCTACAGCAGGTGGCGCCGTAGGTTTGGGTAACGTATGGCGCTTCCCTTATATGGCTGGTCAGGAAGGTGGCGCAGCCTTTATTCTGGTATACATCGGAAGTGTGCTCCTGTTGGGCATTCCATGTATGATTTCTGAGTTTATCATTGGCCGTCATGGTGCCTCTAATACCGCACGTGCCTATACCAAACTCTCTAATGGTACTGCTTGGAAGTGGGTAGGCTATCTTGAGGTGCTTACCGGTTTCCTGATTACGGGCTATTATGCGGTGGTTTCGGGCTGGTGTCTGCAGTATGTCTATGCCAGCATCATGGGCGAACTGCATGGTGACCCAACCTTTGTGGCGAATTACTTCAAGGAGTTTTCTTCTGATCCTGTGCGTCCGGTTATGTGGACGGTAGCGATATTCCTGATTTGTCATTTCGTGATTATTCATGGTGTGCGCGGCGGTATAGAGAGGGCTTCTAAGGTGATGATGCCTCTCCTGTTCATCCTGCTTTTGATCATTGTGGTAGCAGCTTGTCTGTTGCCGGATGCAGGTAAGGGCGTGGAGTTCCTGTTGAAGCCTGATTTCGGAAAGGTAGACAGAAACGTGTTCCTGAATGCCTTGGGTCAGTCGTTCTATTCTATGAGTATCGGTATGGGCTGTATCTGTACCTATGCCTCTTACTTCAGCCGTCAGACCAATCTCTTTAAGAGTGCTTTGCAGATTTCCATCATCGATTTGCTGGTAGCAGTACTGGCTGGTCTGATGATATTCCCTGCAGCCTTCTCTGTAGGGGTATCACCGGATAGTGGTCCTTCGCTCATCTTTATCACTTTGCCGAATGTCTTTAATCAGGCGTTTGCATCGTTACCTGTACTGGGTTGGATTATCTCGCTGCTCTTCTACGTGTTGCTGTCGGTAGCAGCCTTGACCTCGCTGATGTCACTTCATGAGGTGAATACCTCTTTCTTCTACGAGGAGTTGAAGATAGACCGCAAGAAGGGTGCTACCATCGTTACGGTTTCCTGTGCCATCATCGGAGCCTTCTGTTCGCTCTCTTTGGGTGCAACAGATAAACTTTCGTTCTTCGGAAAGGCGCTGTTCGATTGGTTCGACTTCGTTACGGGTCAGATATTCCTTCCTCTGGCAGGATTCCTTACCTGCCTGTTCCTGGGTTGGTATGTACCTAAGCAGATCGTACAGGATGAGTTTACTAACTGGGGAACCTTGAAGGGCCGTCTCTTCGGTATTTATCTTTTCCTGATTAAGTTCGTTTGTCCTGTCCTCATCTTCCTGGTATTCCTGAACCAGTTTGGTGTCTTCGGATAAAGTATTTGTAATCGGATATAACTATATATAATAAGGTGTAGCATCTCCCGTTTCGTCGGAAAACAACAAACACTACACATTAAAGATTTAGATAATGGAAACAAGAGGAAATTTTGGTAGTAAGTTGGGCGTTATTCTTGCCACAGCCGGCTCGGCAGTCGGTTTGGGTAATGTGTGGCGTTTCCCTTATATGGCAGGTCAGAATGGTGGCGCCGCCTTCATTCTCATCTATTTGGTATGTATCATCCTACTCGGATTGCCTGGCATGATGAGTGAATTCATCATCGGCCGTCATTCTGCATCCAATGCAGCCCGTGCTTATACCAATCTGGGTAAGCATAAGGCTTGGGGTGCTTTGGGCTTGATGGGTATCATCACCTCTATGATTATCTTGGGTTTCTATGCCGTAGTGGCTGGCTGGTGCCTGCAGTATCTCTATGCCAGTATCATGGGCGGTGTTCATGGCGATGCAGAGTATGTGAAGACCTATTTCCAGACCTTTTCAGCCGATCCTATCCGTCCTACCTTATGGGCAGTAGGTTTTATCCTGCTTACCCACATGGTGGTAGTACGCGGTGTGCGCAATGGTATAGAGAAAGCATCCAAGATACTGATGCCTATGCTCTTCTTCCTGTTGATTGTGATTGTGATAGCTTCCTGCTCTCTGCCGGGAGCGATGAAGGGAGTGGAGTTCCTGCTGAAGCCGGATTTCTCTAAGGTAGATGAAAACGTGTTGCTCGAAGCGCTGGGACAGGCGTTCTTCTCTTTGAGCATGGGTACGGCTTGTCTGTGTACTTATGCCTCTTACTTCAACAGACAGACCAATCTCTTGAAGTCGGCTACTCAGATTGTGACCATTGATACGGTAATCGCCGTATTGGCAGGTTTGATGATCTTCCCTGCAGCTTTCTCGGTAGGTGTGCAGCCAGACAGCGGTCCTTCGCTCATCTTCATTACCTTGCCAAACGTATTCCAGGAGGCTTTCGGTAACATGCCGGTTGTCGGTTATGTGATTTCGGTGTTGTTCTATGCTTTGCTTGTATTGGCAGCCCTGACTTCTACCATCTCGATGCACGAGATAGGTACCGCCTTTATTTATGAGGAGGGTAAGATAAGCCGTGCCAAGGGAGCCTGGTTCGAGACCGTCGTTTGCTGCATCATAGCTGTATTCTGTTCGCTCTCTCAGGGTGCCGTACCTGATTTGGGCTTCTTCGGCAAGGATTTCTTGAGCAATTGTGACAACTTTACTGCCCAGCTGCTCATGCCGTTGGGGTCGTTCATCACCTGTCTGTTCCTGGGATGGTATGTGCCAAAGAAGATTGTGCGTGATGAGTTTACCAACTGGGGAACCTTGAAGGGAACTCTCTTCCCTGTTTTCCTGTTCACCATCCGTTTTATCTGTCCAATCTGTATTTTCCTTATCTTCCTGCACCAGTTTGGTGTCATTTAGCAAAACCGGCAAACTTACAGACAGGCTATCTTGCCCCTAGTAGGCAAGATACGGCTTGATTCTTTCTATTTCGGCAGGTGGAAAGTCTTTGAGAAGACGCAAATCATTCACACTTCTCAGCGGACCATGGGTTCTGCGGTAGTTTACGATTTCCTTTGCCTGGTAAAAGTTCAGGTAAGGATGTTTGCGCAATTCGGTTAAACTGAGCTGGTTGACATTCATTTTTCTGATATGTTTTGCATCAATATTCATATAGTGGAGGGCTGTCTCGGGCACGCCTTCCACTTCTTGTATCTGGCTCATGGAAACAAAACCGCCTAACCGCTCTCTGTAACGGATGATGCTTCTGGCATAGTAAGAGCCTATGCCGGGAATTTTCTGCAGTTCGGTCGTATCAGCAGAATTGATGTTGATATACTGACCTTCTTTCAGCTTCCGTGGATAACTGTATTGGGTAGTGTCTTTCTTCCTTTCATCTCTAGTTCTTATAGCTGTCTCTTGATAGCCGTAGTTGTATCTTTCTCTTGGGTAAAAGTTGGCAGCCGGCTGATAGTCTTTACCAATTCTGATAAAGGGCAGCAGTTTTTCGAATTGCTTCTTGGTTAGTCCGTAAACCCGTGCAAAGTCTCTAGGTGTCCTGAAGATACCTCCTTTATTTCGATATTTGATGATGCTTCTGGCTTGCCATGATTCCAGGCCCAGCCGTTGGAAATCAGATTGGCTTGCTGTATTGGGGTCAAAGGCGAATACTTCGCTCGACTGAAGTCCTTCGTCATAATAGCCTGGCTGTTGCCGCGTGGCATGTCTGATGATACTATCGTTATGGGCTTGTTGTTTTTCTGAGGGCATAGTTTCTTTAGAACCTACAATGAAAATCATTGTGGTACTGACAACGAGCAGGGTCAGGATTATGAGTAATGCTCGCCGTTCATGGTAATTGATATAAAAAAAATCCTTTAAAAACTTCATAGGCTTACGGATTTTTAAGCTCTTGTGATACCGAATTTTCGCCGACCATTTTGACCACGACCAAGGCAAATCCTCAGTGTTTACGGCACATCTGACGGCTTTTGGTCGGGATTACTGGACTCGAACCAGCGACCTCATCGTCCCGAACGACGTGCGCTACCAACTGCGCTAAATCCCGATTTCTGCTGCAAAGGTACATTAAATAATGGATAACACCAACAAAAATAGACTTTTTTATCTTTTTTTGAAAGAAATTTCCCGAAAAATTTGCAGGAACCAGAAAAAAGTATTACCTTTGCACCCGCAAATGATAAATCGCGATTTGTGAAAGTTGGTGCCATAGCTCAGTTGGTAGAGCAAAGGACTGAAAATCCTTGTGTCCCCGGTTCGATTCCTGGTGGTACCACTTCTTTATGAGACTGAATCTTCGTAACAGGATTCAGTCTTTTTTTATGCCCTTTTTAAAAAGTTTATTTTATACTTGTGCAAACGTTTGCGTAAGAAAAATGCGCCAGGATGTTTTATAATAGCTATTTTTTCACTACTTTTGCATTGTAAAATTCAAAAACAAACTAATCTAACAAACATTCGTTAAAATGAAAAAAGCTTATTTATTATTGTTGGCTGGAATGTTGTCTACGGCAGTATTTGCCGGCAGCAAACAGACGGTTAAGATTGATGGTCAGGTCATAGAAAAGACTGTCTCAGAGATTACCTTTGATGGAGACAATGTTGTTCTTCAGTATTCAGATAATACATCTGATCAGGCAGACATGTCGCTCGTAACCCTTTCTTTCACTTATCAAACTACCGGCATCAGCCAGATAGAAGATATTAAGAAAGCATTGCAAGGAAAGGTTTATAACCTTCTGGGCCAGTGTGTAGGTTCTTCCCTCCAGGGTTTGTCTAAGGGTGTTTATATTATTAATGGTAAGAAAGTAATTATCAAATAAAAAAAGGAGGAACGCAAAATGAAGAAAATCGTATTTACTTTGGCACTCCTCCTGATGAGTTTGAGTGCAGCTTTGGCACAGACATGGACATTTAAGATTACCCATGCCGTGGCTCGTAACAGCAAGGTTAACCAGATGTATGTTACCACCAAGTCGGGTGATGTGAAGTATTATAATACTGCAGACTTGACAAGTGTGAAGTTCGAAGGTGACAAGGCAATCATAGCACCTAAATCAGGTTCAGAGAATGATGAGTATGATGCTTCTGTTCAGAAAATCAGTTTCGTTAAGAAAGTAGATCAGGGCGGAAGTGGTGATATTGACAATCCTGCAGGTGTGATTCAGATTTCTGAGGCAAAGGGCTGGCAGGAGTCTGCTTACCTGAAGTGGGCTCCATTCGAGGGTGCTTCTTCTTATAATGTATATGTAGGTGACAAGAAGATTGATGCTCAGCTGGTTCGTCAGTATGCTTCTTACTATCGTGCCGATGTCCTCGGTTTGAAGGCTGGTACTTATTCTGTAAAGGTTGTTCCTGTAAATGCTGACGGTAAAGAGATTGCTGGTGCAAATACAGTTTCTAATTTGGTAGTAAAGAACTACAACCGTGAGGGTTTTGCTCATTTCAAGTATGATGGTGTAGGTGCTTATAATAATGATGGTACTTTGAAGGCTGGTGCTAAGGTTCTGTATATTACAGCCAAGACAGCTAAGACCGTTTCTACAACAGTTAATACTGGTAAGCTTGAGACGATTACAGGTCTTCAGTCTATTATTGATGCTTATTCTAAGGGCAAGGATACTACTCCTATCGCCTTCCGTATCATCGGTAAGGTAAATCTTTCTGATTTGGATCACATTTCAAGTTCTGCAGAAGGTTTGCAGGTTAAGGGTAAGGGTGCTCACTCTGTAATGAACATGACTTTCGAAGGAGTCGGTGATGATGCTACTGTATATGGATTTGGTTTCTTGCTTCGTAATACCAAGAGTGTAGAGTTCCGTAACTTTGCTATCATGCGTTGCCTGGATGATGCCATGTCTCTTGATACCAATAACTCCCATGTCTGGATTCACAACATGGATCTTTTCTATGGTAAAAAGGGTAGTGCTGCCGACCAGGCTAAGGGTGACGGTACTGTAGACATCAAGGGCGATTCTAAGTATGTTACTGTAGCATACAACCGCTTCTGGGATAATGGTAAGGCTTCTATGTGCGGTATGAAGAGTGAAACTGGTCCTAACTATATTACTTATCATCACAACTGGTTCGACCATTCAGACTCTCGTATGGCTCGTATTCGTACTATGAGTGTTCACATGTACAACAACTACTATCAGCACAATGATGTTTATGGTATTGGTGCAACCAGTGGTTCAAGTATATTCATGGAGTCTAACTACTTTGATGCTGTTAAGCGTCCTATCATGAGCTCTCTGCAGGGTACTGATGCCAAGGGTGATGGTACTTTCTCTAGTGAGAAAGGTGGTTTGATTAAGGCATACGGCAATGTATTTACCAACAAGCCTGATAACTTCAGCTATATCCCATACGCAGAAAACAATACAAGCTTTGATGCCTACGAGGTTTCTGATCCAAGTGAGCAGGTTCCTGCAAGCGTAAAGACTTTGGTTGGTGGTACTTCTTACAACAACTTCGATACGGACCCAAGCCTCATGTATGCATACGCTGCAGATAAGGCAGAAGATGTTCCTTCTATCGTAGAAGGCTTCTATGGTGCAGGTCGTTTGAATCATGGTGACATTGATTTCGTTATTCCTGATGAAACAGTCGTAACAAACGGTCACCAGCAGCCATTGCCTGCTTTGGCAAGTATTCTTGACGCTTATACTTCTGGTGTTGTTAAGGTGTTCGGTGAAAGCAATGCTTCTGGCGAAGGTGCTTCTGGCGAAGGTGGCGAGACTGGTGGTTCTACTGGTAGTACAGAAGGTGGCAGTACTAAACTTGTACCTGTTAAAGACTAAAGGTATAGAACTGATTTAAAGATTCCTGTCTCTTTAATGACAAAACGGACAAAAGCTAGATAAAGATTTGCTTTTGTCCGTTTTTTCTTTATTTTTGTCTTAAATCTATCTGCTGTTTTTTTCTCTTTTCTCTACTTTTGCAACCGAAAACAATTTTAAACGTAATCGCATTTAAACGTAAAACGTAACCTAAAAGTAAAACAATGAAAGCAATCCAGAATTTAGCAAAGAGAAGTTTGCTTCTCGTGGCATTGTTCGTCATCGGATGTCTGCAACTCATGGCGCAGACAAGAACCATCAAAGGTGAGGTGACTGATGCGCAGAATGGTGAGGCTCTGATTGGCGCCACTGTCATGGTGGAAGGCGAAAAGGGCGGTACAGTTACTGATTTTGACGGTAACTTCAGTCTTCAGGTATCTTCTTCAGCCAAGAAGATCAAGGTATCTTATATCGGTTATATTGATAAGATACTTTCTATCTCTGACAATATGAAGGTGAAACTCGAATCTGACAGCAAGGCGCTGGCTGATGTCGTGGTCATCGGATATGGTACGGCAAGAAAGAGTGACCTGACTGGTTCCGTAGCTACCGTGAAATCGAAGGACTTTAATAAAGGTCTCGTTTCTTCTCCAGAACAGTTGATCAACGGTAAGGTTTCGGGTGTACAGATTATGTCCAACAGTGGTTCTGCCTCTGCCGGTAGTACCATCCGTGTGCGTGGTGGTGCATCTCTTAATGCCAGCAACGACCCTCTTATCGTGCTCGATGGTGTGCCATTGGAGCAGGGTGGTATCTCTGGTAACAGCAGCAACTTCCTCAGCATGATCAATCCTTCTGATATCGAGAGCATGACTGTATTGAAGGATGCTTCTTCTACAGCCATCTATGGTTCCCGTGCATCTAACGGTGTCATCATCATTACCACCAAGAAGGGACAGCAGGGGGCTGTAAAGGTGAACTTCAATACCACCAACAGTTTGCAGACCCGTGCGCAGATGGTAGATATGCTGAGCCGTGATGAATTCGTGAATGTCATCAACCAGTTTGGTACAGATAACCAAAAGTCATTGCTCGGTACTGCCAATACCGATTGGAACGATGAGGTTTACCGTACTGCCTTCGGTACAGATAATAACCTCAGCGTGAGCGGCAGCATCGACAAGTGGTTGCCATTCCGCGTGTCTGTAGGCTATTACAACCAGAGCGGTCTGGTTCGCAAGGACAATGTAGAGCGCTGGACAGGTAACGTGGTATTGACTCCTAGTTTCTTCCAGGATCACCTGAAGTTGACCATCAATGCCAAGGGAACCCTCAATAACAACTCATTCAATAATGGTGGTGCCGTTTGGGCAGCAGCCACATTCAACCCAACCATCCCGGTTTATTCCGGTAACGACAAGTATGGTGGCTATAATGAGGCACTCGATGCTGATGGTGTTCCAGTGAATGCCGGTGTAAGAAACCCTCGCGGTCTGGTGGATCTGTATGATTCAAAGAGTAAGGTAAGCCGCTTCATCGGTTCTATGGATGTAGATTACAAGGTTCATTTCCTGCCAGACCTCAAGCTCCATGCTACCGTGGGTGCTGACTATGCCAAGGGCGACGGAACCGTTTATGTTCCTGCCTACGCAGCACAGAGCTACAACAAGGATGAATCTTTGGGCGGTAGCGATTACAAGTATGGTCCTCAGAAGAACGAGAACCGCTTGCTTACCCTCTATGCCAACTATGCAAAGTATTTCGAAGATATCAAGAGTAATGTAGATCTGACAGCCGGTTACGATTACCAGTACTGGAAGAGTACTACACCTCTTTATTATACCAAAAGTGCGGCAGGCACGAACCTGTCAACCGTAAAGGCATCAGATTACCGTCATGTAATGTTGTCATATTACGGACGTATCAACTATTCATTCGATGGAAAGTATCTCCTGACGGCTACCGTTCGTCGAGACGCATCTTCCCGTTTCTCTAAGGATACCCGTTGGGGTACTTTCCCATCTGTTGCTTTGGGCTGGACTTTGACAGAAGAGCCTTGGTTGAAGAACCAGAAGGTACTTTCTAACTTGAAACTCCGTGCCAGCTATGGTGTTACCGGTCAGCAGGAAGGTATCGGCAACTACAACTATCTGCCGGTTTATACCTACAGTGTGACAGGTGCCGAAGCATTCATCAACGGACAGTATATCAATACTTACCGTCCTGAGGCATACGTATCAGACTTGAAGTGGGAGACTACAACCTCCTGGAACTTCGGTCTTGATTTCGGATTCCTGAATGGCCGTATCGGTGGTGCCATCGATTTCTATACCCGTAAGACCAAGGACCTGTTGGCATCAGTACCAACAGCAGCAGGTACCAACTTCTCAAAGACTATTCTTACCAACGTAGGTAATGTAGATAGTAAGGGTATCGAGATTTCTCTGAATGCAACCCCTATCCAGACCAAGGACTGGGAGTGGAATCTGAGCTACAACTTTACCTGGCAGAACATGAAAGTGAAGAACCTTTCATTGACAAAGGGTGGAAGCCAGACCAACGTGAAGGTAGGTCCATCTATCGATGCTTACCAGTTCCAGGTACTCTCAGAGGGATATGAGCCATACATGTTCTATGTATACCATCAGCTCTACGACTCTAAGACAGGCAAGCCAATCGAGGGTGCTTATGCCGATCTCAACAACGATGGCGAAATCAATGATGCCGATCTCTACCGCTATCATTCTCCAGCCCCTAAGTATATCATGGGCTTGAGCACATCCTTGAGATACAAGCAGCTGACACTCGGTATGAGTTTCCGTGCCAACATCGACAACTATGTATACAACGGCATGGGTATGAGTACAGGTGCTTTCGAGACTGTAAGCTACAACAACTCACAGCTCAACAACCTCAACACCAGCTTCCTGAAGACAGGTTTCAAGACCCGCCAGTATCTCTCAGATTACTATGTAGAGAATGCTTCCTTCCTGAAACTCGACAACCTGAGTTTGAGTTACAATGTAGGCAAAATCAACAAGTGGGCTTCGCTTACCGTATCGGCAATGGTACAGAATGTATTCACCATCACCGGTTACTCTGGTACAGATCCTGAGGTGCCAAACGGAATGGACAACTCGTTCTATCCACGTCCTCGCACCTATTCAGTAAGCCTCGGACTTCAGTTTTAGTTAATAGTTGACAGTTAATAGTTAATAGATTGAGGCTTTCCTGATCATAAAGCTCAAAGTTCAACGTTCAAAGTAGAAATAACAATGAAACTTAAGAATATATTATATAGTATGATGATGGGAACAGCGGTGCTGACAGGCACAACCAGCTGTGTTTCCGATCTCGACCAATATCCTCATACAGAGACAACCTCTAAGGATGTTTATACCTCACTTGCCAATTACGAGGCAGTGCTGGGCAAAATTTACGCTGCCATGGTGACCAGTGGTCAGGGCAAGGGCGGCGATAATAAGGATATGGAATCCGTATTGAACAATGGTAGTGGTTTCGATTACATGCGTATGTTTATCAATATGCAGGAGTGTGGTACCGATGAATTTGCCTCTACCTGGCTGACAGGTGAGCAGACTACGGGTCTTACTTATCTTTCCTGGGATGCCAACGATGCCTGGGTATCAGATATGTATTATCGTATCTATTACAACATCGCCCTCTGCAACGAGTTCCTGCGCAATGCCAACAGTGCCAGTTTCTCAGGTGCTGATGCTGAGAAGATGAAGGAGTATAAGGCAGAAGTCCGTTTTATGCGTGCTCTGTTCTATTACCATGCCCTCGATTTCTATCGCAACATTCCGATGGTGACAGAGAATGACCCTGTGGGTAGCTTTATCCCTCCTCGTTATACTCCACAGCAGACATTCGATTATATTGAGAGCGAGTTGAAGGATTGTGTAGGCGATATGCTTCCGGCATCCACCTGTCCTTACGGTCAGGCTTCTCAGGGCGCTGCCTATACCTTGCTTGCCAAGCTTTATCTGAACAGCGAGGTTTATACCGGCGTTGCCAAGTATGCCGAGTGCAAGGAGGCTTGCGAGAAGGTGATGGGTATGGGATATTCTCTGGAGTCTGATTACAGCAAGCTCTTCAATGCAGATAACGACAAGCGTACCAACGAGATTATCTTTGCCTTGCCGATAAGTGCAGAGCATACTGTAAGCTGGGGTTCATCTACTTATCTGGTTTGTGGACAGGTAAGTATGTCGAATGCCAACCAGAATGTAGCCGATTATGGTGTTACTGCCGGCTGGAGTGAGTTCCGTCTCCGTCCTGAGTTCGTGGATAAGTTTTCTCAGACCGATATTGATGGCAATGGCGACAAGCGTTGCAAGTTCTTCACCAATGGTCAGAGCAAGGATGTAACCAGCATGGCAGATGAAGCCACCGGCTATCTCTCAGAGAAGTGGAGCAACCTGAAGGATGATAAAACCACTGCATCTAATACTGCTGATGCAGGTGTAGAAACCGATTTCCCTCTCTTCCGTTTGGCAGATGTCTATCTGATGTATGCCGAGTGCGTGGTTCGTACTGGTGGTGACTGGGATAACTGGGCTGGTGGTAGTGATGCTACAGATCCAACCGTGATTGCTTCCCGCAAGCAGGGTGCTATCTATTGGATTAACCAGCTTCGTGAACGCTCTAATGCTTCTGATGTATGGGCAAGCAACTTTGCCAACGATGATGCCTTCCTCCAGTTCATTCTCGATGAGCGTGCCCGTGAACTCTATCATGAAGGTTATCGCCGTACCGACCTGATTCGCTATGGTCAGTTTACTACTAATAAGTACATCTGGCAGTGGAAGGGTGGCACCCACGATGGACAGGCTGTTGACAGCAAGTACAACATCTATCCAATCCCTAACACCGAGCTTACCGCAAATCCAAATCTTCATAACGACAACTATTAATAGGATAAAAGAATGAAAAAGATATTTAGAAACCTGATGATGCTTCTCTGCGCACTCACCGCCCTGGTGAGTTGCGACGAGAGTGGCGACAAGATAGATCTGGATGGCTTCAAGGCATCCGATCTGATGGCATCGGCATCCGATGTGAAGCTGTCTGTAGATAACAGTAAGGACGTTGTCCTCTCGTTGGCTTGGCAGAATCCTACCTTGCTTTCGAGCGACGAGACCAAGCCTGCGGGCAGTGGAGTGCTTAAAACTTATCTGCAGGTATCAGCCTCAGAGAACTTTACTTCAGAAAAGGAATACACCGTAACCGACCTTTCCAAGGCTTTCACCGGTGCAGACCTCAATGCTGCAGCCAAGAATCTCGGCTTGTCTCCTGATGTGAGTTCACCTCTCTATTTCCGTATCAAGAGTCAGATGGGTAACAATCTTGATGCCGCTTACAGCAATGTCTGCCAGGTAAAGGTTACTCCATACCTCATTGATATGAGCTACATCAATATCTTGGATAAGGATACTAAGGAACAAACCCTTACCTATCTCTATTCTCCTAATTCTGATGGAGTTTATTCCGGCTATATGAATGCTTCTTCTTGGCTCAACTTCTGGGGTAAGGAAAACGATGGTACCATTTGGGGTAATGTAGGACAGGATGGTCATGTGTACGAAATGGATAATACCGAGTCTGCATGGAGTTTCTGGTTCCCAGGTCAGGCTGGTATCTATTATGCAGTTATTGATACAAAGGCTAAGGAATTTAAGCCAACTCTCCTCAAATCTTTCCAACTGAATGGTGAAGATATGACCTACGATGCTCCTAACTATGCTTGGACCAAGGTCATTACAACTACAGCCGATAATACTCCAGTCAGCATCGTAGCTACAGGCGCTGAGTACAGCAAGGCTACTGGTACAGAAGATGCTGCAGCTGTGGTGAAGACCATGAACTATACCTTGGCTGATGGCAAGATGACAGACTCTGAAAGTGCTGGTAGCGTGATTATTCCTTCAGCTGGTACTTATACCATAACTGTGAAGGTTGGTGAGCACAGTCAATTGGAATATACCATCGTTGAGGGCGACCAGACAACTCCAGAGCCAGAGGCTAGCAATACTCTCTGCATGTTCTCTGAGAATGGTAACACCCTTCTTGCCGTGATGAACAAGGTGAGCGATGGTGTTTATACCTGCAAGTACAAGCCAACTTCCTGGGAGAACTTCTACTTCATCTACGTAGGCGAGAACAAGGACGACAAGAAGACCTGGTATGGTGCCGATGGCGAGCAGTTTAAATTGACTTCTGGTGATGGCGCTTGGAAAATCTGGTTTGGCGATGAGAATGGCGAAACAGAGTTTACCGTTACCGCCGACCTCAACACCATGACATGGAAATATGAATAATTAATAAGAAAAATAGCAATGAAGAATATTTTAGGAAAAGCCATGTTGCTGGCTACAGCGCTCTTGTTCTCTATTACGGGAACAAGTTGCAGCAGCGACGATTCTCCTGTTCATGAGCAGGAGAAAACATACGATATGAGCGGTTTTGCCAAGGGCGCCGATGTTTCCTGGCTCACAGAGATGGAGAAGGATGGTGTGAAATTCTATAATCAGAATGGCAAGGCTACAGAATGCATGAAGCTCCTCCGCGAAGAGGGAACCAATTCTATCCGTCTGCGTGTCTGGGTAAATCCGGAAGGTGGCTGGTGTGGCAAGGATGATGTCATCGCCAAGGCTTGGCGTGCTCAGCAGCTCGGCTTCCGTCTGATGATTGACTTCCACTATTCTGATACCTGGGCTGACCCGGGCAACCAGAAAGTTCCTGCTGCATGGCAGGGCTATACTGCCGAACAAATGAAACAAGCTGTGGCTGATCATACCAAGGATGTATTGACAGCCCTGAAGGATAAAGGTGTAACCAACGTAGAGTGGGTGCAGGTGGGTAATGAAACCCGCGACGGAATGCTCTTCAACAGCGATGAGGCTGTAACTGGTCAGGTATCTAAGAATGCAGCCAACTTTGCTGCTTATATCAACGCCGGTTATGATGCTGTAAAGGCGGTTTATCCACAAGCTAAAGTCATCGTGCATGTGGATGAGGGTAATAACCTCGGCCGTTATACCTGGCTCTTTGGTGAATTGAAGAAGAAGGGTGGAAAATGGGATGTCATCGGCATGTCACTTTATCCAGAAGATAACAATTGGCAGGATTTAACCACCAATTGTCTGAATAATATTAAGACTTTATCAGAACAGTACAACTGCAATGTCATCATCTCTGAAATCGGTATGTGGTGGGGCTCTGACCAGGCTGCGCCAATGATGAAGAAGATGGTGGATGGCTGTAAGGCAATCTCTACTTGCGAGGGTATCTTCTATTGGGAACCAGAAGTTTACAACAACTGGAAGCCAGCCAACTATACCACTCTGGGTTGGTCTGCATATACCAAGGGAGCGTTCGACAACAGCGGCAAACCAACTGCCGTATTCGATGCATATAAAAATATTAAATAGCAATATGATCAAGAGAAGCATTACTTTCATGACTCTTGCCCTGGCACTCACTACGCTGTGCCAGGCGCAGAGCAGAAAGGTTATCAACCTGCCATCATGGGACTTCTCCCGTGATGGCAAGGCGTGGCAGCAGGTAGCTGTTCCGCACGATTGGGCTATCTCGGGACCTTTTGATAAGAAATGGGACCTGCAGATGGTGGCCATCGAGCAGAATGGCGAAACCGAAAAGACCGAGAAGTCGGGACGTTCTGGTGCGCTGCCTTGGATAGGTGAGGGTATGTATAAGATGAACTGGACGGCTCCTAAGGGCTATAAGCGTGCCGTACTCGTCTTCGACGGTGCCATGAGCCAGCCTGTTGTCAGCGTCAATGGCAAGGAGGCTGGCAAGTGGGCTTACGGCTACAATGCCTTCCGCATCGACATCACACCTTTCATCCAGTTTGGTAAGAGTAATCTCATCGAGGTACATCTTAATAATGTAGAGGAGAGCAGTCGTTGGTATCCGGGAGGCGGTCTTTACCGTCCGGTTTCCGTAGAACTCTATGGCAACGAAAACTTCTCTACCTGGGATACCTTCGTGCGTACCCTGAAAGCAGATAAGCAGGAAGCTGAAGTAGAAGTAAATGCGCTGCTGGAAGGAAAGACTGGTAAGTCGGGCAAGACCATCATAGCCTTGTTGGATGAGGCTGGCAAGAAGGTTGCCGAGCAGACCGTCACAGGTGCCAATCCTGAAATCAAGACTACTCTGAAGGTAGCGAATCCTCAGCTCTGGTCTCCGGAATCTCCTTATCTCTATCAGGTAAAGCTTACCCGATATGAAGGAAAGAAGGTGGCTGATGTGCAGACCCTGAAGACCGGTATCCGCACCATTGCCGTATCCAAGGATTATGGTTTTCAGCTCAATGGCATCACCCGCAAAATCAAGGGTGTCTGCCTGCATCACGACCTCGGTCCGTTGGGAGCAGCTGAGAACAAGGCAGCCCTTATCCGTCAGATCAAGATGATGAAGCAGATGGGTTGCGATGCCATCCGTACTGCCCACAACATGCCTTCTACCATGCAGATGGAAATCTGCGATTCCCTCGGTATGATGGTCATGGCAGAGAGTTTCGATATGTGGATTTATCCTAAGTGCAAGAACGGCTACGCCAAGTTCTTCAAGGAGTGGAGCGATAAGGATATCACCAATTTGGTAAAGCACCACCGCAACCATCCTAGCATCATCATGTGGAGCATCGGCAACGAGATTCCTGAACAGTGGAGCCAGGAAGGTGTGGAGATTTCGAAGCATCTGCAGGATATCTGTCATCAGTACGACCCTTCCCGCCCTGTTACCCAGGGTATGGATAAGGCAGAAGATGCCCTGAAGAGCGGCTTTGCCCAGACCATGGATGTACCGGGCTTCAACTATCGCGTACATAAATATTATAAGAATATCGAGCAGTTGCCTCAGGGATTCCTCCTCGGTTCTGAAACCGCCTCTACGGTCAGTTCCCGTGGCGTATACAAGTTCCCGGTAGTGGTAAGTGATAAGGCTACCTATCCTGATGGTCAGTGCTCAAGCTATGATACCGAATACTGTTCCTGGAGCAATCTTCCTGATGATGACTGGAAGATGCAGGATGACTACAGTTGGGTAATCGGTGAGTTTGTATGGACCGGTTACGACTATCTGGGCGAGCCGACTCCTTACGATACCTACTGGCCAAGCCGCAGCAGCTACTTTGGCATCTGCGACCTTGCCGGACTTCCAAAGGATAGATATTATATGTATCGTGCCCGCTGGAACAAGCAGCAGCATACTACCCATCTTCTTCCTCACTGGAACTGGAAGGGCAGAGAAGGACAGGTTACCCCTGTATATTGCTATACCGATGGTGTGGAAGGCGAGCTTTTCGTGAATGGCAAGAGTCAGGGCAGAGTGCGCAAGGACAAGTCAAGCCGTCTGGACCGCTACCGTTTGCGCTGGAACAATGTGAAGTATGAACCGGGTGAGATTCGCGTGGTTACTTACAACCTGTATGGCGATAAGGTTGGCGAGGACGTGAAGCGTACTGCCGGTGAGCCTGCACAGATGAAGTTCAGTGTAGAAACTCCTGATCATGAGCCTATTGCCTGCATGGTAGAAGGTTGTACCGATGAGCACAATGTGCTTCTGAATGCCGATGGCAACGACCTTGCCTTCATCACCGTGAGTCTGCAGGATAAGGACGGCAATGAATGTCCGCTTGCCGATGACGAACTGACCTTCGAGGTGAGTGGTGCCGGCACTTTCAAGGCTGCCTGCAACGGCGATGCCACATCGCTCGAACCGTTCACCCAGCCTCAGATGAAACTCTTCTCCGGCAAACTCGTTGTCATCGTACAGAGCAGCAAGCAGAAGGGCGACATCATCCTGACGGTAAAAGACAGCAAGCGAAATATCGAAAAGTCGATTACGCTCCAGGCAATATAAGATGATAGACTAATTTAGGCACGGATTACACGGATTCTTTATGAGATGATAATCGCTTTATATAATGGCGCCATAAATCCGCGTAATCCGTGCCTTATTTATACTCTTGGCATGATACTTATGACACACCCTCTTCTTTTTTTATGAATTTCCTCCGATATTTTTTGGCGTTATCATGAATATTGTGTAAATTTGCACGCATGAAAAAGTCAACAAAACCTATAAAACGCATCAGCATGGCAATTGCTATGCTCTTTGTTTCGCTCGCCATCCATGCGCAGCGTTTCGTTAACACCTCCCTTGAAGGTGCTCAGTCCGTTTGCGCCATTACCCAGGACAGTGATGGTATGATATGGCTCGGAACCGACAATGGTCTTTACAGCTATGATGGTTATCATGGCTATCGCCATTTTCAGGAACATACATTCAGCAATACGCGTGTCAATGCGCTCGGTTTCGAGGGCAGAATGCTCTATCTGGCTACTGGCAACGGCATCCTGAAATTCGATACGCAATCTTATCAATATGCCGAAACACCAGCTATGAAGGCTTTTGCCGATGAGGCGAAGCGCAAGCAGCTGAAGGAACTCCGTGTGCTCGATATCAAGGGTGGTAAGACTGACTTCGGTGGCGATGTCTATGCCTTGCTCTCTACTCCGCGAGGCTTGCTCGTAGGTTCGCTCGCAGGTCTGCATCTCGGCAGCAGACTGATTCCGCTCCGTGCCGGAGAACAGCCGCTGGTCAATGCGCTCGCCTATGATGCCAAGCGCCGATGCTACTGGATTGGTACTGAGGGCGCTCTCTATTGTGCCGATCTGCAACTCAGGAACTTCTCACAGATTCCAGCTCTGAACGGCAATTCCATCAAATGTCTTTCTACAGATGCTGCCGGCAATCTCTATATCGGAACAGATAACGGACTCTATCAGATGGCACTCTCCAATGCCATCACCCATTATATCCACGATTCCCGCGATGATGCTTCTATTCCTAACAACATCGTCTGGGCTTGCTTTGTAGATAAATGGCAGAATGTATGGGTGGGTACTGACAATGGACTCTCCCGTCTCACTACCCATACCTATTACCGCTATGTATCGCTCGATAAGATTACGATGTCGGGTGAGGGCAACTGTCTGCATGCCATGCTCCAGACCCGTAACGGCGAATGGTGGATGGGCGGTACCAACGGTCTGATTCATTTCACCCGGAATGCTGAAGGCTATCAGAATGTGGCATGGTACAAGCAGAACAGCTCTGCCTTCCCGCTGAGTCATAACCGTGTACGCAAGATTTATGAAGACCATGACGGTGATGTATGGATCTGTACCGACCATGGCATCAACTTCTATGACCGCAGTTCCCGTCAGATGCGCAACTTCATCGTCTACGATAAGAGTGGCAAGTATTCTACTGCCTGGGCTTACGATATTCTCCAGGACAAGAAGGGCAGGATATGGATGGGTTCTTATCAGGGTGGTGTCTTCGTGATGGATAAGGCGGCTCTTCTGAGCGGCAAGACCATAGCCGACTGGCATTACTCGGACAAGGGAAAGAATGCGCTCTCTGGTCTGCATGTAGGTCAGATGGTGATGGATGGAAAGGGTAGGATTTGGGTTTCTACCTATACCCGTCTCAACTGCATCAATCCGAACAATATGAAGGTGGTGCAGGTAGCTAACTCAGATGTTGTCAACTATCTGATGGCAGACAGCAAGGGCAATATCTGGATGGGTGATAACAGTTCGGTAACCTGTTATTATGCAGCCGGTTCTGTGCTGGGTAACAGTTTTTCTTCCAAGACATGGCAGATTGGTGGCAAGGTAAGTACCATGTGCGATGTGGAAGGCAAGATATGGGTGGTATCGGGCAATGAATGCTGCGTAATCAATCCACAGGGCGGGAGCCAGCGTTTCATGATTCCTGCTGTTATGCCGCTCAACATCTGTTACAGCAGACTGACTCATGAGGTAATGATGGGCGGCAATGACGGCTATGTGGCAATCAGTTCCGATGTAGCACAGAAGCCTAAGCAGTTTACCCGCCTGATGCTGGCTGGAATCATCGTGAACGGAGAGGCTCGTGAGGAGCGTGGAGAAATCCTGAAACTGAAGAGTGGTGAGAACAACTTCACCCTGCAGCTCACCGACCTTCCTTTTGCCGATCATCCTTCAGCCGTTTATGCTTACAGGCTCGAAGGCAGCGACCACGACTGGCATTATCTGAACTCCGGCAATATCGATATCACCTACAATGGTTTGTCTTATGGCGATTATCATCTTACGGTTCATGCCGTGGATGGTGAAGGTAAGATAGCTACCGAGGTTTATTCGCTCGACATCTCCGTCCTGCCGCCTTGGTATCTCTCCTTCTGGTGCAAGCTCTTCTATATCACGGCACTCATCGTGTTTGTGGCATGGCTGGTAAGCTGGTATTTCCTGCGCAAGGAACTGGCTGATGCCCAGAAGCAGAAGGCTGAGGTGTTGGAGCAGGTACAGATGCGTATGGACTTCTTCAACCGTCTGACGGGAGATTTGAAGGCTGCCGTAGCTCATCGTTCATTTGATGAGGTGACAGCTCTGATGGTCCGCTACCTGAACGTGAAGATACCAGAGGAGCCATCAGCTGTTGCCACTGGGTTATCCGCTTCGCCTGTATCTGAGCCTGAGTCATCATCCTCAGAACCAGTTCCTGCACGCTCTGAATCTTCTGAAGAGGAAAAGAAGGAAGTAGATGTCAGCGAGTTGGATGGGGCAGACAAGCGTCTGCTCGAAGAGATCAATGAGGCGATAGAGAAGCACATGATTGATTCTGACTTCAATGTTTCGATGTTGCAGGATGTGATAGGCATAGGTGGCAAACAGCTGTATCGCAAGATGAAGGCGATAACGGGCCGTACGCCTGTAGAGTATATCCGTGAAATGCGTATGAACCGTGCTGCCGAGCTCCTGAGCCAGGGCAAGTTCAGTGTTTCCGAGGTGATGTATACCGTTGGTTTTTCCAACAGCAGTTATTTCTCCAAATGCTTCTCCAAGGAGTATGGCATGACTCCTACGGAATATATGAAGGTGAAGAGCTAAATAAATGATGTGCTTCCGTTTGCCTATAGATATGGCTGTCTGGGGTTAAGAATATGACAGCATTGGGTTACGGATATAACTCCGTCGGGTTACGGATACGACTCCGTAGGCTAATGGAGACGTATCCTTCGGCTTGTCGAGATATCTGCGTCAGCTGACTGAGCTACTTGAGTCAGCTGATTGAGCTACTTGCGTTAGCAGACAGAACCACTTGTGTTAGCTGACTGAACTATATCTGTATTCAGTTGTATTACATGTGTATATTTTTCTCTAACTTAATGCAACATTTGCCACACTTATACTAAACTATTTGATTATGAGTGAATAACGGGTGGCAATAAGGGGCGTTTTTGTTGTCACCTTATTGCCACCTGTTGTCATGCTGTAAAAAATGCGTCCCGATGTAGCATTTGCTACGTCCCGACGCAGCAAAAGATACGTCCGGACGTAGTACAAGCTACGTCGGGACGTAATTTCAGCTTTATGAAAACGGCTGCATAGAAACAAAAAAAAGTATGTATTGAACTTGTTTTTGCAAACTGTAATCGGGTGTGACAAAAAATCGACAAATAACTAAATTTATGAGCAAATATGCTAAAAAACATAGATATTTCGTATTAATTATTTAAATTTTAAGCGATTATCTTGGGCAAATAAGAAAATATTCGTAATTTTGCACCGATTTAAGTTAAATAGGTATTTCCATAGCGTGCATTTTAGTGAAAGAATGTATAAATGGAGGGGCGAAGTGTTGCCCTGAGTGCTTTCGGCTTTTACCAAACGAGAAAAAAACGAGAAAAAAATGATAATTATTAATTAATAAACTTGAAACAAACAAGGATGAGAAGATTAACTCTTTTACTTGTCTCACTTGTATTGTTGTCTATCCAATCGGTCTTGGCGCAGAGTTTCAGCGTCAAGGGTACAGTCGTGTCTGCTGAAGACAACGAACCGATGATTGGTGTGACCATTATGCAAGAGGGAACATCAAATGGCGTAGTGACCGATATTGACGGTAACTATACCATCGAAATTAAGGGTGCTTCGAAAGCTACGCTTGCCTACTCTTATGTGGGTTGCGTTACGCAGAAGCACGTTGTGAAAGCGCAGACAAATACGCTCAACATCACTCTTGCTTCGGATTCCAAGATGATGGATGAAGTGGTCGTGGTGGCGTATGGCGTGAGAAAGAAGGGAACCATTGCGGGTTCCGTGTCTGCCGTAAAGTCTGAAAAGATAGAAAATGTGCCGGCGGCAAGCTTCGACCAAGCTTTGCAGGGACAGAGTACTGGTTTGCAGGTCATCTCTTCTTCGGGTGAACCTAGCAAGGCGGCTACATTCCAGATCCGTGGTACCAACTCTATCAACTCCGGCAAGTCGCCTCTCTTTATCCTCGACGGCGTGCCAATCTCAAGTTCTGATTTCAATACCTTGAGTCCTAACGACATCGAAAGTATCTCTGTATTGAAAGATGCCTCTTCTACCTCTATCTATGGTGCACGTGCTGCCAATGGTGTGGTTGTCATCACTTCCAAGCGAGGCTTGTCAATGGACAAGGCGAAGATTACGCTCCGTGCACAGTATGGTTTCTCTGAGTTGGCACAGACCAACTGGAAAATGATGAATACCGACGAGCGTATACGGTTTGAGAAAGAAGTAGGTCTGGATACAGGTAAGGATTACAATCTCCTTTCAAGAGTAAACGTAAACTGGCTGGACGAGGTGTTCAATGACCGCGCTCCGCTGCAGAGCTACGAACTCTCTATCAATCGTGCTACCGACCGCTTGAACTACTATGTTTCTGGTGGTTTCTACGATCAGGACGGTATCGCACAGAATTCAACCTTCCGCCGTTACAACATCCGTGCCAATGCAGATGTAAAGGCTGGCAAGTGGCTGAAGGTAGGTACCAACACCATGGCTGCCTATGAGGAGGCTCAGCAGGCTGACGATGGTAGCTATACTACCGTTACTCCTATTTCTGCATGCCGATTCATGCTGCCTTACTGGAATCCTTATGCCAAGGATGGCAGTCTGGCTTCACTTGCTGCAGGCAACTGGGCTGGAACCAGCGAGAACCCTATCGTTTACATGGGCTTGAATCCTATCAAGAACAAGAAATATAAGGTACTCTCTACCATGTATGCTGAAATCTATCCGATAGAGAATCTGACTATCCGTACTCAGTTCGGTGCCGATTTCACCCATTCTACAGCGTTCCTCCAGTCGTTCCCAAGTCTCTCTTCAAATAACGGACAGGGTACTGCGGCACGCCAGAGCAGCGATGCCATCAACCTGACAGAGACTACTACGGCTAACTACCGTTTTACTCTGAACGATATCCATTCGTTCAACGTGATGCTGGGTCAGGAGGCTGTCAATTTCCACTCAGAGGGTTTCCAGGTATATTCCAAGGGTCAGACCAGCGATCTCCTGACCAATGTATCATCAGGTACACGTGCCAGCCGCTGGGCAGATTCATCTTCAGATTACTCTTACCTGTCATTCTTCATGCGTGGCGAGTATAACTATAAGGAGCTCTACTATGCCGACTTCTCTCTGCGTACCGATGCTTCTTCACGTTTCGGTAAGGATCATCGCTGGGGTACATTCTGGTCGCTCGGTTTCATGTACAACGTGAAGTCTACCGACTGGCTGAAGGATATGAAGTGGCTCAGCACAGCCCAGATTGCTGTAAGTACAGGTACATCAGGTAACTCTGAGATTCCTAACTATTATCACCTGGCTTTGGTTTCTGGTGGTGCCAACTACGATGATACTGCCGGTTTCTATCCATCACAGAGTGGTAACGAGGAATTGGGTTGGGAGTCAACATGGGCAAACAACTTCGCCCTCCGCTTGGGCTTCCTCGATAGAATCAACTTCAGTTTCGAGGCTTACTACAAGCGTACCTCTAATATGCTGATGCGCGTTCCTGAGTCTTACACCGTAACCGGCGAGGGCTATCGCTGGAAGAACGTAGGTGTGATGGCTAACAAGGGTATCGAGCTGAGTGTTGACGGTGATGTAATCCGCACACGCGACTTCACCTGGAATGTAAGTGCCAACGTATCTTACAACCAGAACCGATTGAAGGAACTTTATAACGGTGTAACCGAGTATGTAAACTCAACCACCGGTTTGAAGTATGTGGTAGGTCACTCAGTAAGCGAGTTCTTCCTGAACCGTTATGCCGGTGTGAACCCTGCAAATGGTGAGCAGCTCTGGTATGATAAGGATGGTAACGTAACCAACGAGTTCCGTGAGAGCGACAAGGTGATGACGGGCAAGACCTATGATGCACCTTGGATGGGCGGTTTCGGTACAAGCTTCCGTTGGAAAGGCTTGCAGCTTTCTGCCCAGTTCAGCTGGATCGGTACACGCTACGTGATCAACAACGACCGTTACTTCGAGGAGAGCGGTGTAACCTTCGGTACTGCTTACAACCAGTCAAACCGTCTGTTGTACGACCGTTGGAAACAGCCTGGCGATATTACCGACATCCCACGTTGGGGCGAGGTAACCCAGCTCGACGACCGCTTCTTGGAGAATGCATCGTTCCTCCGTCTGAAGAATCTCAGTCTGTCCTATTCTTTGCCACAGAGTCTGTTGCGTAAGACCAACTTCTTCTCGATGGTCAGAATCTACGGTCAGGCACAGAACCTCTTCACCGTAACCGGTTTCAACGGTCTGGATCCTGAGGTTTCATCCAATATTTACCAGGCACAGTATCCGGCATCACGCCAGTTTACTCTGGGTGTTGAATTGCAATTCTAACCAAGAAAGGAGAAAAAAATGAATATCAAAAATATAAAGACATACATCCTGTCGGGAATCCTAGCCCTCTCGATGTCTTCCTGTCTTGATAAGTATCCTGAGGATTCTATCCGCATGGACCAGGCTATCAACACGGTGGACGATATGGACAAGCTGGTGTACGGTATCTACGACAGTTTCAAGAGCAGTGCCCTCTATTCGGGCAATCTGACAATCCTGCCAGATTTGCAGGCAGACTTCGTGTACTGCGTGAAGGGCTACTCTAATGCCTATGGCGATATCTACCGTTGGAAAGATATCAAGGCTACCAATACCGACATCGAGGCGGTATATGCCGACCTTTATGGTGTTATCAACAATGCTAACTTCCTGCTCGATAATGTAGATAAGGTAAAGGCAAACACCAACAGTGATAAGGAGCTCGACAAGTTGGAGCAGTATCAGGGCGAGGCTTACTTCGCACGTGCTCTGGCTTATTCTGAGTTGATCAAGTGCTTCTGCAAGGCTTACGATAGCGATGAGCAGGCAGAGAAGGAACTCGGCGTGGTACTCACAGAGCACTATTACGGCAATGAGCCACAGAAGAGAGCCAGTCTGAAGGAATCATACGATTTCGTATTGAGAGACCTTGACAAGGCTGCCGAATATCTGAAGGTAGACGAAGACTTCACAGGAAGTCTCTACAACGAGATTTACTTCAACGAGTATACCTGTCATGCCTTGCGTGCGCGCGTATCCTTATATATGCACAAGTATGATGATGCCATCAAGTATGCATCTAAGGTAATCGGCAGTAAGTATTATACATTGGAGAAGGCTTCTTCCAACACCTATTCAAACCAGGTGAACGATTATAAGTATATCTGGACCTATGGTGATTCGCGTGAGGCTATCTGGAAGGTAGGCTTTACCGTGAACAGCTATGGCGGTGCACTGGGTACCATCTTCGATAACTTCAACTATGTAAGTTACCGCCCTGACTATGTGCCTGAGACATGGGTCATCAACTCATTCGACAGTAATGACCTCCGTGCTGCAGCCATCTTCACAACCCGTACCACCGGTTATGAGCACGGTTTGCAGTGGCCTTTGCTGAGCAAGTATTTCGGCGATGCAGAATTCCTGAGCAACAATATCCTGCATGTTCACCAGCCAATGGTGTTCCGTCTCTCAGAGCAGTATCTGATACGTGCTGAGGCTTACGCCATGAAGGAGGAATATGGTAAGGCAGGTAAGGACATCTCTACCTTGCGTACAGCCCGCTACTCATCTTATGGTGGTAACACCTCGATGAGCGAGAGCAACGCCATGAAGATAATCGAGGCAGAGCGCGTGAAGGAACTCTATATGGAAGGCTTCCGTCTGAACGACCTCAAGCGCTGGCACAAGGGATTTGAGCGTAAGGCTGCCGACCAGCCTGCTGCCAACTTCGTGCAGAGCAGTTTGAAGGTTGAAAAGGATGACCCTCTCTTTGTCTGGCCAATTCCTCAGCATGAGCTTGAGGCACCAGGTTCTGAGATTCAGCCTAATGAAAGTAACAAATAAAATAAGGAGACGATCATGAAGAAAATAATGATGGGATGTTTGGCAGCCGTAGCTGCACTCATCGCTCTTGTGAGTTGTTCACAGGATTATACCACTTATGCTGGTCCAAGTCATATCATGTTCTCTGATACGCTCTATCAGTATGCTGTACAGGAAAGCAATGAGGTATTCAATGTGCCTGTATCTGCAACCGAAAAAGCTGACTACGACCGCACCTTCGGCGTAGAGGTAGTAGACAAGCAGAGCAATGCCATCGAGGGTAAGCATTATCGCATCCTCAACAACACCGTTACAATCAAGGCGGGCGAGATGGTAGGAAATGTGAAGGTTCAGGGTATCTATGATAACATCGGCAAGACCGACTCGCTCGGCTTCACCCTGAAACTGGTGATTCCGGAGAAGTATAACTGGACAGATCTCTATAAGAACTATGCCCACGTGGTAATGCAGAAGTCTTGTCCTTTCGATATCCACAACTTCTCAGGCTGGTGTATGGTAACATCTACCTTCTACAGCAAGTATCTGAACAACGTAACCAACCGTCTGATCAAGACAGAGGTGGTGGAAGGCGAGGAGAATACCGTTCTGCTGAAGGATGTTTACTATAAGGGCTACAACCTGAAGTTGAAGTTCAGCACCAAGAACATTCTTGAGCCAAAGGTAGAGATGGACGACCAGATAGCTGGTGAAACCGGTGAGGCGTTCGGTACCATCTATGGAGACGGCAAGTTGCGCATCAGCCAGCCTTCTCTCTATACCTCTTATTATAACACCTGCCAGAACTATGTATTGCAGTATGTCAACATGAGTGTTGACAACAAGGATGGTTCAACCTACGGCAACGTAGGAACCTTCATCACCATGTATGAATGGATCAGCGATGCAGAGGCAGAGAAATTGAAAGAACAAGGATATTAAGCCTTCGGATGGTTTACTAATGCAGATATATTCAGAAAACTGCAGATATATTCAAGTAAAAAAAACAAAAGAACAAAATGAAAAAGTTAATTTCAAGATATTGGCTCGTACTTGTGGCACTGGTATCAGTGTGCATGTTTACTGCTTGTTCAAGCGATGACGACGATGCCGTAATTCCTGTGTTCCCACAGGTAAAGACCATTGCGGGTGCAGCCGGTGAAGTAAAGGAGTTTACATTCGATGCGAACGAGAGCTGGAGTCTCTCTTCTAACAAAATCTGGTGTAAGATTGCTCAGAATGATGCAGAGAATGGTTTTGTAATCAATGGTACTGCGGGTAAGCAGACTGTTAAGGTTACTCTTACAGATGATGATGCAAGCAAGGATTTGAGTGTTGCTCAGTTGAACTTGAAGATGGGTGGTCAGGAAGTGACCATCGCAGAGATTCATCGTTCTGCAGCGGGTTATGAGTTGAAGGTGTATGTGCGCACAAGCCCTGATGCCGATCCTATCGACATTACCGAGACTGGTATTGAGGCAGGCTACAACAAGTACAGCAAGTTCTATGTTGAGTCAAACTTTCGTTTCGCAGTAACCAACACCCCAGAGTGGGTAGAGCTTGAGGGCGGCTTCATGGTAGGTGTTCCTAACAAGCAGGTTGCTAGTGGCATAATGTTCAAGGAAGGTGTAAAGAACGCCAAGTATGCCATTGACAAGAGCGAGGGCGAGAGCATCACATTTGCTTCGCAGGATGGCAAGGCAGAGGTTACAATCCCTGTATATTATAATGGTATGGCTCCTGATGATATCGACATCGTTTATCCTGCAAAAGATTCGCAATGGGCTGTATGGACAGTGTCGTTGGACGGAAAGTTGTTCACACAGAACAGCTCAAGTCTTACCTATCACGACTATCTTCCTTTCCCAATCAAGGTGCTTAACGACGGCATCCAGCTTGTGGTGTTCGAGAAAGCTGGCGAGAAAGATAATGAGGTCTTGAAGGAAGACCAGACAGGTGCTGTTCAGCTTAAGGGCGAGAAGGGCAATATGAAGCTTACTGTTGCTCCATTGACAAGCGGAAGCCGCAAGTTTGTTGCTTATGCTTTACCTAAGGCTGTATACGAGAGCCTGGAGAATGGTCTTGACGATATGTTGGACAACAACTTCACAGAAGTAAAGACCGACTACGATCGCTACTTCCTCCTTGAACTTGAACAGAAGGAGAATAAGGCAGAGGCTGGCGATGAGTCGGCTGCACCTATCATCAAGCTCATGAACTACCTGGACGTAGCGTGTACAAAGGATGTAAACGGTATGTATAAGGAAGTAGCATCAAGTTACCTCAATTATAATGGTGATGAAATCTATGTTGCTTCGGCAGAAGTAGGTTCTTCGCTTACAGTAAATCCTAACATCAAGAATTGGGATCCTACTACCATGATGGAGACGGGCTATCTCTATATGATAGGCAGCGATGGTCAGGAAATCGTTCCTGAGCCAAGCATGGATGAGAATGAAAACTGGATATTTGCTTTCCTACTCCCAGATACCGCTCCGGTGTACATGGCTTTCCAGGACAATGGCAAGGTAGTGAAGGTTCTCGTAGTAGAGCCTACCTATAATCAAAGTAAGAAACATACTTCTTTCAGTAAAATCAGTAAGTAATGAACAGATTCAAGATATATTCAAAGGCACTCTTGTTGCTCTTGGTCACGATGCTGACCTTTGCAGTAACAAGTTGCTCTGACGATGAAACTGAGGGCTGGGACACCACATATGGATATGTGCAGTTCAAGCTCAGCAAGAAGGTTTCCTCGAGGGCTTCGCGTGCTGCTGCCATTGACAAGCTTGAGAAATTGGATGATGCCAAGAAAATCAAGGTGGTCATGGAGCATAACGGTACCACGGTTTCTCAGACCCTGGTGCTCAATTCCTACAACGCAGAGAATGCCGAGTATGGTTTGAGAAGTGAAAAACTGCAGCTTACTGCCGGTACCTATACCGTTATCGGTTTCTATCTCTATGATGCGGTAGATGAAGAGTTGCTGGCTTCTTCTGCCGGTGAGACTTTCACGGTAACTGGTGGCGGGTTGAATGTTCAGAACCTCTCTGTAGCTACAGTGGAGCGAGGTAAGGTGAAGTTCAATCTCATCAAGGAGTGGGAGAAGACCCGTGCTGGTAGCCCAGAGTATCTCTTCTCTAATATCCGCCTGGTTGATATCAGCGTTACCAACCTCTTTACCCGTGAAACCGTTACTTTCCCTAATGTGAAGGTAAAGTATAAGGAGGAGAGTAAGGAGCATCAGAATCCGGACAATGCCAACGACAAGTATATGGAGGTGGGCACTGCATACTGCGATTCTACTGTATGGCTCCCTGCCGGAACCTATCAGGTTACTTCTTATACCACATACGGTAAAACGGGCGCGGTAAAGACCAAGTATGAAACCCAGCCAGTCAAGGGTGAGGCCTTCGTAGTAGAGGATAATCAGCTCAATGATAGTGCCCAGGTGCCTATCCTGCTTTCCAAGACCAAGGAATACATCAAGGACTATGAGGCTTTGAAAGCCATCTGGGAATCTCTCGATGGCAAGGACTGGAGCTTCTATGGTGATGCTACCTTCCATGGTGCCAACTGGAACTTCAATAAGGAACTGGATATGTGGGGCGACCAGCCAGGTGTTACCCTCAATAGCAATGGTCGTGTTACAGGTCTTGTATTGGCAGGCTTCGGTGCCAAGGGTATCGTGCCAGATGCCATCGGTCAGCTCACCGAGCTGCTGGTGCTCAACCTCGGTTCTCACGATGAGAAGATTGGTGCCAACATCTTCACAGATTATGATGCCAATAACTTGACAGTTGCTAAGAAGAGGGAAATGCGTCATGACTACGAGAACAAATTCTTGAAGTATGACCCACGTGCCAACATGTCGGAGATGATTGTAGAAAGCTACAACTCAGATCCTAAGGTGGCACCAAAGAACAGAATCAAGAAGGACAGCCGCATCAACTTGAAGGATGCACAGATTGGTACTCTGACCAACCGCATCTCAGGTATTTCAAAGGCTATCTACCGTCTTACCAAGTTGCGGCAGTTCTATATCGGTAACTCTTCCATTACATCAGATGAGGTTTGTGCTAAGTTCTATAATGCTGATGATCCTGTTTACGGTAAGTTTGCCGCTGAGTTTACAGAGGAAGCATGGGACAAGATGACTAGCCTTACGGATATTGAGCTTTACAACTGCCCAAAGATCCGTCGCATCCCAGACTTCTACTACAATCTTCCTGCTTTGCAGGCGATGAACCTGGCACGCTGCAAGGGTATCTCTGCCAACCAGCTGAGAAACGACTGGACCCGCCTGGCTGAGGAGAAGACTGGTAAGACCCTCCAGATTCTCTATATGAGCTACAACAACCTGGAGGAATTCCCAGAGTCATCGGCTTTGAGTAAGATGGTGAACCTCGGTCTGCTCGACCTGGCTTACAACAACATCAAGAAGTTGCATCCGTTCGGTTCGGGCATAGCCTTGTCTTCACTCTATCTGAACAACAACCAGATTGAGGAGATTCCAGCCAATCTCTGTGGCTTTACTGATGATGTAGAGAGTTTGACCTTCGCCCACAACAAGCTGAAAAAGATACCAAATATCTTTGATGCTAGTTCTGTTCGCGAGATGGGTTCTGTTGATTTCTCATATAATGAGATTACAGGCGTAGATACAAGCCATGGTACCTACAAGGGTATCAATGCCGTAACAGTTAGTCTGTCGAACAACAGAATCGAAAAGTTCCCTTCAGAGTTGTTTACCGCAGGTTCGCCAATCACGACACTCGATTTGAGCGGCAACCAGATGCGTACCATCCCTAAGGGTTCCATCACCGGAAAGAAGGCTTATCTCTTGCAGGTTATCGACTTCCGATTCAACAAGCTGACATCCCTCTCTGATGATTTCCGCTCAACCACATTGCCATACATTACCAATATGGACTTGAGCTACAACTGCTTCACCGAGGTGCCAACCCAGCCGTTGAACAGTGCCGTGCTCCGTGCCTTTGCCATCAACCATCAGCGTGATGCCAAGACCGACCAGCGTTGTCTGCGCACATGGCCTACAGGAATCACCACCTGTCCAAGTCTGATTCAGTTCCAGATAGGTTCCAACGATATCCGTAAGGTAGAAGAGACGCTGACCTCTCACCTTTATATCTTGAACATCGCCGACAACCCTAACATCTCTATCGATGTAACCAGCGTATGTCCTTACATCAAGGCAGGTATGTATATGCTGTTCTACGATAAGAACCAGGATATTCGTGGTTGCGATGCATTGGATCTCGAAAATTAAACTCCATAAGAAAGTAGTAATATGAAATATATCAATAAACTGACATTAGGTATCGTTCTCGCTGCCGGGCTTTTCACAGCCTGCAGCGATAAGGATGATGTCGAAATCCCAGGAGGCCTGGCTCTCGATAAGGAGGAGATTGCATTAGGTCCGCAGGGAGGAACAGAGCAGATTGCCATCGCTGCTTCGCAAGACTGGGTGGCAAATACCTCTGAGCCTTGGCTCATGCTTTCGCCAGCCAACGGCGTGGGATCTGTTGAGGGTACCATCAAGGTAGATTCTACTCTTTCTAACACACTCCGCAGCACGGAACTCCGTTTCAAGGGTGCTAATGGACAGAGCCGTAAGCTTACCATCACCCAGTTTGGTTATGGTAAGCAGATTTTCCTGAAGGAACCTGTAGTGGAAATCGAGAACTCTGATTCTTACGATAACCGTGCATTCGAGAGTCTGATTTCTGCCAACGTGGAATGCAAGATCGGAAAGATTGAGTATTCCTTCGAGGGAAACATGCCCGATGCCGAGAAGGCTGAGAACGAGAGTGAGCGTGAAGGCTGGCTCCTGAACAGTAAGGATGAAGACAAGCTGGAGGGTACCAACCTGGGCATCGTGCTGGATAGAAAGTATCGTCCTCGCAGCGTCAACTTCAAGTTCCGCTGGACGATGAACGTGGTTCCTGCCGTTCGTGTGGCTAAGGTTCACCTGGTGCCTGTCAAGGCAGAAGACCAGCTGGTGGATGCTGATGGAAATCCTACAGAGGATGTTGTCTTGACTGTTCGTCAGAAGGCTGCACCTAAGATTGAGGATAACCGTGCGGGAGACTCGCTCTCTGTCATCATGATTAACCAGAAGCTGGGCAGCATGATAACCTACGATACGAGCGACAACATGCGCAACTGGAGCGGCGTAACACTCTGGGAAGCTACTGATGATTTAGTGAAAAAACATCCTGAGGCTTTAGGACGTGTACGTTCTGTCAAGTTCAGCATGTTCAACCTCAAGAGTGGCGAAACTCTTCCTAAGGAAGTGGGCAACCTCAAGTTCCTGGAGTCATTCTCTGTTGTTTCCAACGAGAACAACCAGATTCGTGAGGTGAACCTCGGTGATGAAATCTGCTCGCTGAAGTATCTGAAGAATCTTACCGTTCAGGCTTACGGTCTGACTCAGTTGCCTGCTAACTTTATTAATCTGGGCAAGAGTCTTGAATCGCTCAACCTGGTAAGTAACAACTTCAACAAGTTGTCAGATATCACCGATATCGTCAACGAGAAGAACTTCCCTAAGTTGCGTAACCTCATTCTCTACGCACAGCGCCGTACGGATGTTCTCTTCGACATCGCTTCGCTGGGCGGAATGAATGCATCAGGCGTCTATGTTTATAATAACTATCCTATCGGACTGTATGGTAAGGTAAATGCCGGAACTCCAGACCGCCAGGCGCTTCTCAAGCTCCTGACATGGGATAAGTTGAATACACTGGAGTTGTCTTACTGCTTCCTGGAGGGTGAACTTCCTACCGATGAAGAGATGACTGAGGCACTGGAGGCTGCCGGCAAGGCTACCCGATACACCAAGTCTGACTTCTCTACCAACAAGGAAGATTATCTCGACAAGCTGGTAGGAGATACCTGCAAGTGGTTGCTCTCAGGCTGGGATAATCCTGTAACCTGCAAACACAAGGATGGTTCTGTAGTTAGTGCGGATGTTTATCCTTTTCAGGTGCCACGTGTATTGCCAAACTGCCGTCAGTTGTCACTCAACCTGAATTTCTTTACAGGAAAGGTGCCAAACTGGATTCTCTTCCATCCACACCTGGTAGAATGGAATGCACCTACGATGGTGTTCAACCAGCAGCCTAAGGGTAAGAATAGCGATGGCGCTGCCGTTGGTTTCTCTAATATGACAGAAGACAGCTACAGCTACGACTACTATTACGGAACCAGCGACCCAGGTAGCAAGTGGGAGGTTCCGGGTGTAGCTTATCCGCTCTACTACCGTAAATACGTGGCAGCAGGCGATATTGATGAAGCTGCGCTGATGGCTAAGTACAGGAGAAACAAGAAAAAGTAAGATAAACATAAAAACAATATAGAAGCAAACAATGAAGAAAAAGTTTTTCTATATAGCAATGGTCGCTTTGGCATTGACGGGCTGTTCAGACAGCCTGTCAACCATCGGCTCTTCTGACGACAATTCAGAAATCACCATCCCGGCAGATGCTGAGGCGGGTGAACTGCTGATTAAGTTCAGTCCGGAAATGAGCGATATCCTCGACCAGGCACAACTGAGCAAGACTCGCGCCGGAAAGGCTACCCGTTCGGGTATTCCTTCTACCGACGAGGTGCTCGACATCCTGGGAAGCTACAGCTTCGAGCGTGTGTTCCCGGTAGATGCAAATACTGAGGCAAGAACCCGTGAGGCGGGACTTCACCTCTGGTATACGGTGAAGTTTAATAAGGGAACCGACCTGAAGGCGGCTGCCGAGCGACTGAAGCAGTTGGGTGAAATCTCAAAGGTTCAGACCAACGGCCGCATCAAGCGTGCTTACAATACCGACAGCAAGCGCATCTATCTCAGCGATAAGGCGCTTCAGCAGAAGTCTACCCGCGCAGCAGCCGAGGGCGAGCCAAACGACCCAGGCTTTGCCAGCCAGTGGCATTACCGTAACCTGGGTGAGGGCAACTATGACTTCGAGAACCTCAACAATAATCACGTAGGTGCTAAGGCAGGATGTGATGTGAATGCACTTGAGGCATGGAAGATCTGTACAGGTGATCCTTCTATTATCGTGGCTATTCTCGATGAGGGCGTGATGTATACGCACCCTGATCTGGCAGCCAACATGTGGTGCAACCCGGGCGAAAGTGTTCAGGGTGCCAAGACTGACGGCGACGGAAACGGTTATGAGGGCGACCTTCATGGCTACAACTTCGTTACTGAGAGCGGCGATATTACCTGGACTGATGCCAATGACACCGGTCATGGTACTCACGTAGCTGGTACCATTGCAGCCGTAAATAATAATGGTAGAGGTGTTTGTGGTGTAGCTGGTGGTGACGGTACTCCTAACTCTGGTGTCAAGATCATGTCTTGCCAGGTATTCTCCGGTCAGAACAGTGTAACCTTGGCAGGCGAGGCGAGAGCCATCAAGTATGCTGCCGATAATGGTGCAGTCATCCTGCAGTGCAGTTGGGGTTACAACTCTTCAGAGTCTAGCATCATCAACGGTTATACTCCGGGTCCTGCTACCGAGAAGGAATGGGCTGAGACCTATCCGCTGGAGAAGGAAGCTCTGGATTACTTTATCAACAATGCCGGTTCGCCTAATGGTGTCATCGACGGTGGTATTCCAGTCTTCGCAGCCGGTAACGAGTATGCTGGCAATCCTGCTTTCCCAGGTGCTTACTCTAAGTGCGTCTGCGTATCTTCATTAGCTGCCGACTTTACTCCAGCCTGCTACACCGATTTCGGTTCGCTCGTAACCCTGAGTGCTCCTGGTGGCGACTTGGAATATTACAGCAAGATTGGCGAGCAGGAAGATGAATACTGGGCAGAGACGACAACCGAGCAGAAAGGTGCTGTGCTCTCTACGATGATCCAGAACGGTCGGCCTGCTTACGGCTACATGGAGGGAACCTCTATGGCTTGTCCTCACGTTTCTGGTGTGGCTGCCTTGGGTCTCGCTTATGCTGCCAAGACGAACCGTCATTATCGTGCTGCCGACTTCGTAGCCCTGATGAAGAAATCTGTGAAGGAACTAGATAGTCATTATCAGAATGGTGCAACCAAGACCTACTATATGAACCATACTACCGTGGGTGCTTCGCCAGAGATTGTACAGCTCTCTAAGTACATCGGCAAGATGGGTGCTGGTCTGATTGATGCAGCTCAGCTCTTGAATAACATCAAGAACAAGGAACTCAGTTCTGATATGAAGTTGCCTAACGTGTATGTGGGCATCGAGAAGACTGTTTCTCTCAACCTCGCTGCATATTTCGCAGGTCGGACAGAGGGCTTCTCTTGCTCTGTAGCGAATGGCAGCGTAGCTTCTGCTTCGGTAGATGACAAGACGCTCATCGTGAAGGGACTCGCTGCCGGAAGCACATCGCTCACCGTAACAGCTGCCGATGGTACCAGCCAGACCGTAGTTGTGACCGTTAGAAAGAGTGCCGGTAATAATGGTTGGATGTAATTGGATGTAATATGAAGATATTTGCTTTCCTATCGCTTTTCTTCCTGGCTTTGCCTGTTATGGTGAATGCGCAGAAGGAACTGCTGAAGTTTGAGCATCCGCTTATCGATGCAGGTACGATGACCGAGGACGATGCGCCTCGCACCTTCACCTTCGTGGGTAAGAATGTGAGCAAGAAGATACTGCACATCACACAGGTGAGAACCACCTGTGGATGTACCAGTTCTTATGTCAGGGGCGATGTGATGAAGCCTGGCGATACCTGTCAGGTGCAGATCACCTTCACGCCTAACCGCTATCCGGGCACCATCAATACAGGTGCTTATCTCTATCTGAAAGAGGTAGAGGGACAGCCTGCCGTTAAGCTTGCCTTAACGGGAAAGGTGCTGCCGGGTGCTGACCAGTGGGCGCGCTATCCGCACAAGATGGGCGCACTCAGATTGAAACAGGCGAAGGCAAGTATCACAGAGGTAAAGCCGGGCACAGAGCCTGAGGCACGCATCCTCTGCGGAAACAGCGGCGACAAGCCGCTCCGTATATCCAGCCTCCTTCTTCCTCCTTATGCCCGTCTTACGACAGAGCCTGAGGTGATAGAACCGGGTGATGAGGCTGACCTCGTCATCACCATCATAGCCGATAAGATTCCGGCTACGATGCCCGAATCCTTCACCTTCCCTGTTATTCTGGAGGGCTTGGATGCCCGTCCGTCTGACAGAACGATACAGGTCGTTGTAAAGTTAGAAAGGTAAAAGGGTAAAAAAGTAAAAAAGAAAAAAATACCAAGACAATGAAATATTTGAAAAAACTCTTCACCCTCCTGGTGATTGCTTTGTTTGCCTGCGGCTTTGCAGCCTGCAGCAGCGATGATGAGGAACCGGAGGAGCCTTCTCTGGAAGTTACACCTGCCAATCTTCATGGCACATGGGAGTTGGCTGAGTGGAACGGTGAACCTCTTGCTGAGGGCACATACTGCTACATCGTTTTCAACCGCAAGGACCAGACTTTCGAGATGTATCAGAAGTTTGACAGTATGTATGGTCGCCATATTACCGGTTCGTTCGCTATCAAGAACGATCCATACCTGGGCTACATCATCAGCGGAAGCTATGATAACGGTAAGGGCGACTGGAACCAGAGTTATCTCGTAACCCGCCTCCTGGCATCGGGTTCCATGATATGGACTGCCAAGGACGATGTTACCGACATCAGCCGCTACAAGCGTTGCGATGAGGTACCTGCCGAGATACTCAAGGATTGTAAAGATCTCACTGAAGAATAAAAAAAAAGAGCGAATTATCTGCAAATTCTGCGGATTATTCGCTCTTTTTTTGTATCTTTGCCCTCAAACTTATCATCGGGTTCAAAGTTTAAGGATATGATATTAACGATTACAGGTTCAGACAGCACCGGAGGCTCTGGTGTACAGGCGGACATCAGGACGATTGCCGAGTTGGGCGGTTATGCTGTTTCGGCAATAACCAGCATCACTGTGCAGAATACGCTCGGTATTCAGGAGTTCTTCGATATTCCTGCCGAGATTGTTTCGGGGCAGATAGAGGCTATCATGAACGATATGCAGCCTGATATTGTGAAGATTGGTATGATACGCAGGGTGGAGACGCTGAATGTGGTCATCGATGCCCTGACCAAGTACCGTCCTGCCCATATCATCTATGCCCCTGCCATCTGGTCGAGCCAGGGCGATGCGCTGATGACGGAAGATGTGGTGAGCCAGATCAAATACCGTCTGTTGCCGCTCTGTTCTGTCGTCGTGTCACGCAAGAAGGAGAGCGACATCATTCTGCAGAATTCCAAGCTGCTGAGCCTTGCCGAGAAGCAGGGACTCCGGATCTATCGCCTCGACAATGCCAATTCGCATGGTCTCATCAACCGTTTCTCTTCAGCTCTTGCCGTTTATCTGAATCTGGGCAAGAAGATGGAGGAGGCGTTGGCGATGGCGCAGGATTTCATCAATGTAGAACTTGTGCGCCAGAGCAATCTGCAAGGCAGAAGTTCCGAGCTTTACAACCAGTTTATCTCGCAGGTTAATAACTTCTGCCGCACTTACAGCGATGTTCATTTCTATGCAGACCAGTTGAATGTGAGTGGCCGTTATCTGGCTCAGGTTACCCGCCGCATCTCCGGCAAGACGCCGAAGGCAATCATCGATGAATACATCGTGAAGGAGATAGAGCGCGAGCTTTCTACCACCACGCATACGGTTCAGGAGATAGCCAATACCTTCGGCTTCTCCTCGCAGGCTCATCTCACCAAGTTCTTCAAGAAGATGAGAGGGGTTACGCCTTCTGCTTTCCGGCAGAAAGGATAAGTTAGTTTATAGTTGAAAGTTTATAGTTTATAGCAATCTTGCTAACGGCTACGCCCTATCAACTATTAACTTTTTCATTGGGGGGTTAACAGGGTTAACAGTTAACAGCTGTTTTTTGCATG
>OODJ01000397.1_pt1 | contig 46735 bp, 33 predicted proteins | sample 1671611 | NCBI WGS metagenome assembly OODJ01 (sample SAMN06348174, study PRJEB24527) | human gut metagenome | biome: human gut; feature: ankylosing spondylitis patient; material: feces | host: Homo sapiens | place: China | collected 2015-10 | reverse complement strand
TTTTAATTGATGATAATATGGTTTTTGATATTGATAATTTAAAAGGATTTCTTAATGATACCAGTTCATTTGGGTTTATAGCTAAAGAAAATAATAAAATTATAGGATTTGCATATTGCTATACACTTTTAAGACCTGATGGAAAAACAATGTTTTATTTACACTCAATAGGAATGTTACCTAACTATCAAGACAAAGGTTATGGTTCAAAATTATTATCTTTTATTAAGGAATATTCTAAAGAGATTGGTTGTTCTGAAATGTTTTTAATAACTGATAAAGGTAATCCTAGAGCTTGCCATGTATATGAAAAATTAGGTGGTAAAAATGATTATAAAGATGAAATAGTATATGTATATGATTATGAAAAAGGTGATAAATAAATGAATATAGTTGAAAATGAAATATGTATAAGAACTTTAATAGATGATGATTTTCCTTTGATGTTAAAATGGTTAACTGATGAAAGAGTATTAGAATTTTATGGTGGTAGAGATAAAAAATATACATTAGAATCATTAAAAAAACATTATACAGAGCCTTGGGAAGATGAAGTTTTTAGAGTAATTATTGAATATAACAATGTTCCTATTGGATATGGACAAATATATAAAATGTATGATGAGTTATATACTGATTATCATTATCCAAAAACTGATGAGATAGTCTATGGTATGGATCAATTTATAGGAGAGCCAAATTATTGGAGTAAAGGAATTGGTACAAGATATATTAAATTGATTTTTGAATTTTTGAAAAAAGAAAGAAATGCTAATGCAGTTATTTTAGACCCTCATAAAAATAATCCAAGAGCAATAAGGGCATACCAAAAATCTGGTTTTAGAATTATTGAAGATTTGCCAGAACATGAATTACACGAGGGCAAAAAAGAAGATTGTTATTTAATGGAATATAGATATGATGATAATGCCACAAATGTTAAGGCAATGAAATATTTAATTGAGCATTACTTTGATAATTTCAAAGTAGATAGTATTGAAATAATCGGTAGTGGTTATGATAGTGTGGCATATTTAGTTAATAATGAATACATTTTTAAAACAAAATTTAGTACTAATAAGAAAAAAGGTTATGCAAAAGAAAAAGCAATATATAATTTTTTAAATACAAATTTAGAAACTAATGTAAAAATTCCTAATATTGAATATTCGTATATTAGTGATGAATTATCTATACTAGGTTATAAAGAAATTAAAGGAACTTTTTTAACACCAGAAATTTATTCTACTATGTCAGAAGAAGAACAAAATTTGTTAAAACGAGATATTGCCAGTTTTTTAAGACAAATGCACGGTTTAGATTATACAGATATTAGTGAATGTACTATTGATAATAAACAAAATGTATTAGAAGAGTATATATTGTTGCGTGAAACTATTTATAATGATTTAACTGATATAGAAAAAGATTATATAGAAAGTTTTATGGAAAGACTAAATGCAACAACAGTTTTTGAGGGTAAAAAGTGTTTATGCCATAATGATTTTAGTTGTAATCATCTATTGTTAGATGGCAATAATAGATTAACTGGAATAATTGATTTTGGAGATTCTGGAATTATAGATGAATATTGTGATTTTATATACTTACTTGAAGATAGTGAAGAAGAAATAGGAACAAATTTTGGAGAAGATATATTAAGAATGTATGGAAATATAGATATTGAGAAAGCAAAAGAATATCAAGATATAGTTGAAGAATATTATCCTATTGAAACTATTGTTTATGGAATTAAAAATATTAAACAGGAATTTATCGAAAATGGTAGAAAAGAAATTTATAAAAGGACTTATAAAGATTGATTATATAATATATGAAAAGCTATTATAAAAGACATTAGTATTAAATAGTTTAAAAAAATGAAAAATAATAAAGGAAGTGAGTCAAGTCCAGACTCCTGTGTAAAATGCTATACAATGTTTTTACCATTTCTACTTATCAAAATTGATGTATTTTCTTGAAGAATAAATCCATTCATCATGTAGGTCCATAAGAACGGCTCCAATTAAGCGATTGGCTGATGTTTGATTGGGGAAGATGCGAATAATCTTTTCTCTTCTGCGTACTTCTTGATTCAGTCGTTCAATTAGATTGGTACTCTTTAGTCGATTGTGGGAATTTCCTTGTACGGTATATTGAAAGGCGTCTTCGAATCCATCATCCAATGATGCGCAAGCTTTTGAATATTTTGGTTGATCGATATAATCATGAATCAATCGATTTTTAGCCTCACGCGCTAAGTTAATATCTGTGAACTTAAAAATTCCTTTAACAGCTTCTCTGAAAGATTTTGAATTTTTTTTAGGAATGGTGGTAAAGATATTTCTTAGGAAGTGAACTTGGCATCTTTGCCAACTTACGTTGGTGAAGGATTTTCTAATGGCAGAGACTAATCCTTTGTGCGCATCAGAAATAACGAGTTCCGTACCTTGTAAACCGCGTTCTTTTAGGTATTCAAAAAATGTTGTCCAGGTCTCTTCGCTTTCGCCACTTTGAATCATGAAGCCGATAATTTCACGGTCGCCATCTTTGGTTATTCCAATCGCTATATGACAGCTTTTTGAGAGTACTCGATTTTCTTCTCGTACTTTTATATAGAGTACATCGGTCATTAAGTAAGGATAATTTTTTTCTGATAATAAACGATTCTGCCACTCGTTAACCATAGGTTCTAGCTGTTCTGTTAAGCTAGAAACGAAGGACTTAGAGACGGATTTACCACAAAGTTCTTCCACAATTTTTGATACTTTACGAGTTGAAACGCCTGATACATACATTTCCAACATTGAAGCCATGAGGGCTTTTTCGTTTCGTTGATAACGTTCAAACACTGTGGGTGAAAAATGGCCATCACGTGTTCTGGGTACTTTTAATTCTAGCGTGCCTACACGTGTCGTAAAGCTGCGCTCATAATAGCCATTTCGTTGACTTTGTCGGTTTTCTGTTCGTTCATATTCTTTTGCTTGAATATATTCTGTTCGTTGATTTTCCATTAGTTGATTAAATACCGTTGTTAAAATATTTTTAGAAACGTCATCCTTTACAGAATATTCAATAATGCTTTGAATCTCTTCGCTTTTCAGTGTAAAATGTACTTGGGTCATGTAAAAGTCCTCCTGGGTATGTTTTTGTCGTTAAAAACATTGTACCGTAAAAGGACTGTTATATGGCCTTTTTACTTTTACACAATTATACGGACTTTATCGAACTTGTCGAACATATCGCCGCCCAACAGACCGAGATCAGGGAAGAAGACTGGCCGCTCTGGTGCCTGCGTCTGGAACAGACCCTGATGCAGGCACGGGACTGCGCGTCCGTGGTCTACTTTCGCGAGGTGCTCAAGCTCGATCCTCTTTACCCTCTCTTTGAACCCTGTTTCCGTCCCTCATTCGCCGAGGACAGACGCTCAGAATGCGGCAGGAGATATGAAGATGCCTTGCAGGCGGTCAGGAAATGCTGGCAGGTCCACGAGCTGCCGGGACTGGGAGAAGATCTGTGAAGTGGGACGCCCGCAGGATAACGTGCTCACCAGAATATGATTTTTCCGTGATAGCAGGCCGGTAGGGAGGGGCGTCCGGGCCTAGGGTCTTTGGAGAAACACCGGTCATAAGGAATGAGGTCGGTCATCTATGAAACAGGGCTTTCGCGGTTGGGACAAGGTCGCACGACAGATCGAAGATATCATCGCAGGGCAGACGGTCCCGCTCAACGCTGGACAGAAAGCCAGTCTGCGCTGTTTGGCCGGGCGCCTGCCGCAACACGGCATGATCATCGCCGATGAAGTCGGTATGGGCAAGACTCGCATCGCGGCGGTGGTGGCCAGGGCTGTCAAGGAAGCGGGCGGTCGGGTGGCCATCCTCATACCGCCGGGACTAGGCTACCAGTGGCAGGAGGAACTGCGCCATATGGGCGTCATGGCGCCTCCGCTCCTGCGCAGTCTCCTGCAATACCTGTGTGAATGGCAGGAAAAAGAAAGGCAGTTCTGGCTGGATGAACAGGTGTTGCTTATCTCCCATATCTTCAGCAACTGGCGACTGGGGGCACGAAGCGAGCCCTGGCGCTGGCTCCTGCTCCCGGAACTCTATGCCCAATGGAGAAAGCTCGAGCACAGATGGCCGCGAGGCTACTGTAACGGCACGATGCCCCAGGATACGGACGTCCAGCTGACCGCCCAGCGCATCATCGCGGCATTGGACCAGGTGCCAGACACAACCCCCGCGCGACTCCTCATAGAGGAACTGACCAGGAACACCCCCTGGCCTGCGGCACTCGATGCCGCGCAATACGGCCGTACAGAGGCCCTGCGCGTATGGCTGGAACGCGCGGTGGGACTGGGGCTGGGCACCTTTGATCTGGTCATCATCGATGAGGCGCACAAGGGCAGAGGAAAAGAAAGCAGACTGAATAACCTGCTCGATCAGATCATCCAGGCATCCTTCCATGTCCGTCGCCTTGCCCTGACAGCGACCCCCATCGAACTCGATGCCGGTCAATGGACGCAGATGCTGGCACGTATCGGGGTCGAGGCGAGCGAGCAGCTTTCCGTCGCTGTCGCTGACTATATGCAGGCCGTGGCGGCCGTGCGTCTCCATCCCGGTGAGCAGCGGGACAGGTTCCGACAGGCCGCCCGGGCCTTCCATAACGCCCTGGGCCCCTACCTGCTGCGCCGTGACAAGCGGCAGGAAAGTACGATCCAGGCCTTTGCGGAACTTTCGGGAGAAGATTTCCATGCTTACCGGCGGGAGGAGCCTGTCCGTATCGATGTCTCCAGGCTGTCCCCGGACTGGAAACAGGCTGTCTGCGCGGCGGAATCCCTTTCCTTCGTGACCCGCCATACGGACAATACGCAGATGAAGCGCCTGCGTCTGACCTTGGCCAACGGGCACGGCATCGCCTCCCTGCTGGACCAGCCGCTTCGGGATGAAGAGGCCGACAAAGCGCAGCTGGAGGCCGAGCGTGAGGAATACGGGGAAGAGAGCCCTGCCCTGCCTGCAAAAGAACAGACGGGGGCCCGTAGCAAACGCGAGCAGCGTATGGACTGGTGGAGCGGACTGCTCCGACGGCCATTTGACTGCGGGAGTACGGTACTTTTTGAGCATCCGGCCATTCTGGCCGCTGTGGAACAGATCGAGCGGGTCTGCCGGCAAGGAGAGAAGGTTCTGGTCTTCGGGCGCTTCACCCGTCCGTTGCGCGCCCTGACGCAGCTGCTGAACGTCCGGGAGATGCTGCGCTGCCTGGATGAAGATCGCCCCTGGCCACAATCCGTGTTGTCGGACGAGGAGAGCTGGAACGCAGTACAGGTCGCGGACAGACAATTGCACGGGAAAGGGCGATGGGCTTCACAGGCAGAGCTGAACGACGCCCTTGCCCGGCAGTACAGCCGAATCCGGCAAGAGCGCAGCCTGTTCCGGGATCGGCTCATCCGGGATCTTGAGGAAGGTTTCCGGCAAAGCCCGGATGCCTGGGCAGAGCGATTTTTCCAGGCATTCCGTCAGGAAATGGACGGGGCGGAGGAGTCTGTTTCGGTCCTTGTGGCCAGAGCTGTCCTGGAGATCCTCGGCCAAGATGGAAAAGCAGCCTCACCCGGGCAGAAGGCCCGGGCCTTTGCCGATCTGATGAAGGCCGTCAGCGATCATGATGATACCAGTGAGGCGGACGAGCCTGATGACGATGTGGTGGCTGTACGCTGGGATCTGTGCCGCGAACGGCTGGAAGAAGAGTACGGCAGCCCACAGGGCCGCTTCGCCCGGCTCATGGACGGCAATTCCAGAGCCGCCACCCGGCGTTTTTTGCAACTGTCCTTCAACCGGCCGCACAGCCATCCACAAGTCCTGGTGGCCCAATCGCTGGTGGGGCGGGAAGGGCTCAATCTGCACACCGCCTGCCGCACGGTGGTCCTGCTGCATCCAGAATGGAACCCGGGCGTGGTGGAACAGCAGATCGGCCGGGTGGACCGCATCAGCAGTCTGTGGGAGAAAAAAATGATACAGTGGCAGCAGGCGGGTGCGTCCGGAAAGGCTCCCCGCATCCATATCCATCCCGTCATCTTTGAAGGCACTTATGATGAACGGCACTGGAACGTCTTGCAGACACGCTGGAACGATCTGCGGGCGCAGCTGCACGGTCAGATCCTGTCGCCGGATCAGGCGCGCGAGGACACGGAAACAGCGGCATGGATCGCGGAGATCAACAGCATAGCGCCGAATTTCTCGCCCGAACAGGGGCGGCGCTGACAGGGAGCAAAAGGGTATTTTTGAGGGAAGGGGCCCCTTGCGGGCAGATTGTAAGTTGTGCTGGGCATCAGAAAACGAGCATTCCAGCATCCGGGCCTGTCCTGAAGAGATGCGGTTTGCTGCCGCCGCTTCTTTTTCGTTTGAACGGGGCAAGGAGAGGCTCGATACGTTCCCACAGCTCATCAGGCACATCACGAAAATCTGTTTGTTTCATGGGACGAGATTACCACACCTTTTAAAATCAAAAAACATGCCGGACATCCTCTAAATTCGCCACGCGTATCCCAGTGTTCATGTATCTTACTGATTACCGTGAGCAGTGCTTGAAGGATGTCATCACCCAGCTTGAACCTGAATTATTCCAGCGTGTGACGGGGCTGGCGGTAAAAGATTTTGATCTGCTCGTTTCCCTTGGTGTTTTCAACGATGCCCTTATGAACGATGCCGTTTACAAGTTCAAGCGGTATGAAGACGCCAGTCTCTGCTATACCGGCATAGACCTGCACGAAGGTGAAAAGCGTGGGGGTTGGGACACGGTCATCACGAGGGAGGAGTTCAAGAACGTGTTTGGGTAACACAGGTACTTCTCTCCTTAACAACTTGTAGCCTTCTCGCATAAAAGAGTGGGCTGTCCTAGCTCTTTTTTTCTAGCTAGGACAACCCACTTCTATTCTTGTTGAACTCAGATAATTGTTAGGAAATGGTTAGGAATGGGGTAAGACGCGCCCTCAAGTGAGTTACTGTCTCAGCGAGAAGAGCACAGCCCGGAATACCCCTCCGGTATGTTTCCATTGGACGCACCGCAAGCGTCAGCACTTATCTTCCCCTTCTGGTTAGAAATAGGTTAGAAAAATGAAAAGGCACTTACGGTTAGAAAACTGTAAGTGCCTGATTTTCTTGGTTGCGGGGGCAGGATTTGAACCTACGACCTTCGGGTTATGAGCCCGACGAGCTACCGAGCTGCTCCACCCCGCGACGCGGTAGCATTCGCACGTCATCCGTGCGAGAAGTCCTTTCTAGCTAAAAGCCCCCTGCCTGTCAATAAAAAAATCATTTTTTGGCAAATTTTTTTATTGCCGTTCACCGGGACCTTGTTTGCAAGAAGCTCCATCTGTCTGAAATCGCTTGTGTTCCTGTTCAGGATCGGGCCTGTGCCGCTTCCCTGCGCATCCAGAGCGGCAGCAGGCAGAGCAACAGGGCCGCTGCCGCGAGGTAGGCAGCATCCATGCCCCAGAGGTCCTGCACGCTGTAGGCCAGTACCGGGCCCGCAGCCGCGCCGCAATCCACGATGAAGGCATAGGAGGCCAGCGTATGCGTGGGATGGCCGTGCCGTTCGGCCGTATCCGAGGCGGCGGCATCGGAGAGGGTGGCCAGGCCCGTGGCGCAGAGCTGCGAGCAGAGCAGCAGCGGCAGCCACAAGGGCGCGGGCAGATACAGGGCCACCAGGGCCAGCGCACAGGCGCCGCCGCCAAGGCAGGCGCACAGCACCGGGCCCCGGCCGCGCGGGCCGTCGGAAAGGCGGCCGAACCACGGCGCCAGCCACGGTTCCCAGAGCCAGCGCAGGGCCTGCAACGTGCCGGCCAGGGTGGCGCAACCGATGACGAGGCCGCCGGCAAGGGCCAGCTCGCCCACGTGCAGGGCCACCATGCGGCTGAGGGTGGCGGCGTAGATGCCCTGGAAGACCAGGGCCACCAGCAGCCCGGTGATGAAGGCACGCCGCATGTCGGGGTGGCGCAGGTGCAGGCCCGAAAGCAGGGACGTGGCGGCCTGGCTTGCCGCTCCGGTGGCGCGGCCGCTGCGGGGGATGCGGGTCAGGGCCAGCGGCAGGCCCGTCAGCGTCAGGGCGCCGAAGAGCAGGGCCACGGTGGAGAAACCCAGCAGATCGGCCAGGAGGCCGCCGCCGATCATGCCCAGCAGGCTGCCCAGGCGCACGAGGCCGTTGTAGCTGCCCATGAGATAGCCGCGATTGTCCTTGCGGGAGGCCGCCATCAGGGCGAACAGGGAGCCGAGGCGCAGGAGCGTCCAGGCCAGGCCCCAGAGGCAGCGCAGCAGCAGCCAGAGTGCAAAGGACTGGGCCACGCCGTACAGCAGGGTGGTCGAGGCGGCCAGCACCACGGCCAGGGCCATGCCGGTGCGCTGGTCGATGCGGGTATAGAGCAGGCGTACCAGCGGGTTGAGCGGCAGACGTACCAGCCGGTTGACGGCCAGCAGCACGCCCACCTGCCAGAGCGCGGTCAGGCCGCATTCCTGCCAGAACAGGGGCAGGGCGATGTAGAGCATGGTATCGCCGGTCAGGCAAAAGGCCGAGACCACGGCCATGCTGCGGGCCAGACGCCGGGCTGCGGCGTCATCGGGGCAGGATGGGGAAGGAGCGCTCATGGGCCTGTCCTGTGGCACGGGCTCAGTCCGGACGTCGGGCCAGTGCGGCCACGGCCAGCCGGGCCAGCAGTTCCAGGCCCCGGGGCAGGACGCTCTCGTCAAAGGTGAAATGGCTGGTGTGATGCCCGTCGGGTCTGTCGGCACCCAGCTGCAGATAGGCCGCCAGACCGCCGTCTTCCTGCACCTTGTTCATGAACCAGCCAAAGTCCTCCGATGCCCAGAAGTCGGCCTTGCGGCGCACTTCGCGGAAGCTGCCCATGTCCCGGGCCGTGCGTTCCACCAGATCCACCAGCTCGGGGCTGGACATGGCGCCCGGGCAGTGGCTCTGGCAAAGGAAGCGGCTGCGGCAGCCGTGCATGCGCGCCGCGCCGTCCACCACGCGCCGGGCCTCGGCCAGCATGTAGCCGTTGATGTCCCCGTTCTCGCCGCGGGTCTCGCCGCGCAGCCAGGCCTTGGCCGGGATGATGTTGGGGGTCTCGTTGACGTGCATCTCGCCCACGTTGATACGTGAGGCGCCCTGACCGTGGCGGGCGATGGCCAGCAGGTTGGTCACGGCCGTACAGGCGGCCAGCAGGGCGTTGCGGCCTTCGTGCGGGGCCAGCCCGGCATGGGCGCTCTGGCCGGTGAAGAAGACTTCGAAATTGGTGGTGGCCAGGAATTTGTCCGTACCGCAGACCAGATCGCCGCTGCGGCTGGCCTGCATGCTCAGGTGCAGGCCGAACAGGGCCCGGACGCCGTCCACGGCCCCGGCGGCCACCATGCCGGGCGCGCCTTCGCCCTCTTCCTCGGCAGGCTGGAAGATCAGGCGGATGCGGCCGCTCAGGTGGCGTGACAGTTCGTCCCGCAGGCCGCCCAGCAACCGGGCCAGTTCCACGCCCAGGGCCACATGACCGTCATGCCCGCAGGCATGCATGCAGCCCGCATGGCAGGAGGCGAAGCCTTGCGCCGCAGGGAAGTGATCCTTGTCCGTGGCTTCGGTGATGCCGGCGTTGGCGTCCATGTCGAACCGGAAGGCCACCAGCGGGCCGCGCTCGTCTTCAGGGGTGCCGGGGGAGTCCAGATCAAGGTCGCCCCACAAGCCCGTGAGGCCGCCGGCCATGCAGGCTACCAGGGTGGGGTCGGCACCCTCGTTGAGGGCCCGGCCGCTCTGGGCCGTACAGAAAGCCGCCTCGGGCTGGCGGGGACGGGCCGAAGGCCGCAGGGCATTGGCCCCCAGGGTGAGCCGGAAACCGGCATCCTGCAGGGCACGGGCCACCAGCGAAGCGGTCAGGTATTCGCCCCAGGCCGGTTCCGGGTGGCGGTGCAGGTGACGGCGCAGGGCCGTCAGTCGCGGGCCGGCCTCCCCGGCCCTTCGTCGGATCTCCTCCGCAAGACGTTCCATATGGGCATCTCCTTTGACGCGGCACATTGCCAAGGCCGCCTGCACAGGATATATGCCGGAGACACGTTCATGCAAGTCGCCGGATACCTTGCGGCGGCTTTCCATTTTTCACGAGGGACCTATGCTCACCCTGATTCTCGCTGTCAGTGTCGCGGTCGTCATCTCCTTTACCTGTTCCCTGACGGAGGCGGCCCTGTACGCCGTGCCCTGGTCAGCCATCGAGAAGATCCGCAACGACGGCAGGCCCGTGGGGGAAGTGCTCTTCCGCCTGCGCAGCAATGTGGAAAAACCCATCGCCGCCATCCTTACCCTGAACACCGTGGCCAATACCGCGGGCTCCGCCGTGGCGGGCGCGGCCTTCATGGCGGCTTTCGGCGCCGAATACATGGCCCTGTTCGCCGCCGGTTTCACGGTGCTCATCCTGGCCTTCGGCGAGATCGTGCCCAAGACCCTGGGCGTGGCCTATGCCACTTCCATCGCCGTGGTGCTGGCCCGGCCGCTGGAAGTGGCGGTCAAGCTGCTGACCCCGGTCATCTGGCTGACGGGCCTGCTGACCCGTTTGCTGACGCCGCCGTCCAACGGCCCGGACATCTCCGAGGACGACATCCGCGCCGTGACCAGCCTGTCGCGTCAGGCCGGGCAGATCAAGGCCTATGAGGAGGCCTACATCCGCAACATCCTGGCCCTGGACCAGAAGCGGGTCTATGACATCATGACCCCGCGCACCGTGGTCTTCTCCCTGCCCGAAGACATGACCGCCGCCGAGGCCTACAAGAACCCGCGCCTGTGGCATGTGAGCCGCATCCCCGTCTACGGCGAGGACAACGAGGATCTGGTGGGCCTGGTGGATCGCCGCACCATCCTCCACTGCCTGCTGGAAGAAAAGGGCGAGACGCCGCTCTCCGAGATCATGAAGCCCCTGCACTTCGTGCTGGAGAGCCAGACCCTGGACAAGCTGCTCAAGGAGCTGCTGCACTCGCGTTCGCATTTGTTCGCCGTGCTCGACGAATACGGCGGCCTTGCCGGTGTGGTGACGCTGGAGGACGTGTTCGAGGAGATGCTCGGCAGCGAGATCATGGACGAGAGCGACAGCGTGGCCGACCTGCGCCAGATGGCCCGGCAGCGGCGCCAGGCCCTGCGGGCGGCCGGTCTGCTGGAACAGCAGAAAAAGGAAGAACAGGCGGAACAGTCCCGGTCATGACCGGGCGGCAGATGCCCTGATATGGACTGATATGATGACGAAGCCCCGGCGGAACTGCCGGGGTTTCTGCGTTTTGGAGGCAAAAAGGCTTGAGGGGAGGAAGGACCCCTCTGCTGGCGCGAGAGCGGTCCTCCCTCCCCTCAAACTCCCCTCCCTCTCCCCAGCGCGCTTTGTCAGGGGATGGGATGAAGACGCTCGTTGCATGAGGAAAGGGGGATGTCCCGCGTGACCGTGCGGGATGGAAACAGGAAACGCGTGTCGTTACGGGCATCGACAGCAACGCGCGACTGGATGGCGGCCGGAGGCCGTGCCCGTTGGCGACGGATGGAGCCTTACGGGCATCGACAGCAACGCGCGACCGGATGGCGGCTGGAGGCCGTGCCCTGTTTTTTACAGATAGGGCGAGAACAGCCAGCAGGCGGCGTCACGCAGTTTGAGGATCAAAAGGCGTTCCTGCAGGTCTTTCAGGGTCACTTCGCGGCTGCGGGCGATGGTCATGTCCATGTGCAGGGCCATGGCGGTATGGAACTCGGGATCGAAGATCTCCATGTTCAGCTCAAAGTTCAGGCGCATGCTGCGGGCGTCCAGGTTGGCGGAACCGATCTGGCAGTAATAGCCGTCCACGGCCAGCAGTTTGGTGTGGGCAAAGGGCGGCGGCTGGAACCACACGCGCACGCCCGCTTCCAGCAGGACGGGCAGCAGGCGGAAGCTGGCCCAGTGGACGAAGGGCAGGTTGTTCTTGCCGGGCAGCACCACACGCACGCTGACCCCGCGCTGGGCCGCGCTGCGCAGGGCGGCGATGAGCTCGTGCGACGGCAGGAAATAGGGCGTCATGATGCGCACCGTATGCTGGGCGCTGCCGATGACCCCGCAATACAGGTCATTGAGCGGATCGGCCTCGGTGCCGGGGCCGTCCAGGACCATGCGGCACAGGCTGTCCCCAGACATGATGTTGCTGCTGGGCAGCAGGCTGCGCTGGTCGAATTTGCCGGTGGCAAAACCCCAGTCCAGCAAAAAGGCCCGGCGCAGCTGGTCCACGATGGGACCTTCGCAGCGGAAGTGCAGGTCCTGCACACAGCCGGGATGCTTGCTGAGGATGTGGTTGTCCGCGATGTTCATGCCGCCGGTAAAGGCCGTATCATCGCAGATGAGCAGCTTGCGGTGGTTGCGCAGGTTCAGGCTGAGGCTGGGCGGGAAAAGGCGGGGCGGCAAAAAGCGGGCCAGCTGGCCGCCGGCCTGGGGGATGCGCTTCCAGGGTTTGCGCAGCGAATAGACGGCGCCGCCGAAGCCGTCCACCAGCAGGCGCACATCCACGCCGCGCCGGGCGGCATGGCACAGGGCCTCGGTAAAGCTCTCGCCCACGCTGCCGCCGCGAAAGATGTAGGTGGAGAGGAAGACCTGCTTGCTGGCCCGGTTGATGGCATGCAGCATGGCCGGATAGGCCTCGTTGCCGTTGCGCAGGGGCAGGATGCCGTTGCCGCTGCACAGGGTCTGGCCTGTCAGGCGGCGGCCCAGGATCTCCAGGGGCCATTCCTGCGGCGGCGCGATGGCCGTCCGGTGGCAGACGACTTCGGGATGGTGGGCGTAATCAGGTTCGATGGCGGCCATCTTGCGCATAAGGCGGGCCGCCAGGCTTTCGGCACGGCTGATGCCGAACAGGCAGTACAGCACGATGCCGACGCCGGGCAAAAAAAGGACCGTCACGATCCAGCCCAGCGCCGAGCGCGGATCGCGCTTGTGGAGCAGGGCATGGCAGACGGCCCCCCAGGACAGAAGGTGCGCTGCCACAAGGCCTAAAGTTCCCAGTGTCAGCACGGCGGATCGCTAGCGGCGGACAGCCAGCAGCGGAATGTCGGTATTGCGCAGCACGCGCTCGGTGATGGAACCGATGAGCATGTCGGCCAGGCCGTCACGGCCGTCGGTGTACATGACGATCATGTCCACGCCTTCTTCATGGCCCACGGTGACGATGGTGTCGGCGGCCAGGCCTTCACGCACGATATAGCGGCAGGCCACGCCTTCCTTTTTCAGGGCATCGGCCAGCGGCGCCAGCAGGGTCTCGGCCTTGGCGGTATTGGAACGTTCCAGTTCGGTATGGGCAGCGCCGCCCACCAGGTTGGGCAGGGCTTCGGTCACATGCAGCAGGATGATCTCGCCGGAGCACAGGGTCTTGGCATGGCGCAGAGCCTTGGCAGCGCGTTCGCCGGAATTTTTGCCGCTCACGGGCACGAGGACACGTTGGTAGATCATGTGGGCTCCTTGGATTGGGATGGCATTGCCCCAGAGGGCATTTCAACTAGGCATTGTCGCACGACAGGCCGATTTGTGCAAGCCTGCCGGGGCCGGGACGCCGTCATCAAAAAAAGCCCGTTCCGGGGAACAGGCTTTTTGATGACGATAGCGCGGCAAGGCCTACTGACGGACGACCAGCACGGGCAGCGGGGTGTTGCGCAGCACATGCTCGGTGATGGAACCGAACAGTCTGTCGGTCAGGTCGTCACGACCGTCCGAGAACATGACGATGGCTTCGGCGTCCATTTCCTTGGCGGCCTTGACGATGGTCTCCACGGGCAGACCGTGGCGGATGACGGTCTGATAGGGGATGCCGGCATTGTCCAGTTCGGCGGCGAGAGGAGCCAGAAGGGCTTCGGCCTTGACGGCGATGTCCTGCTGGTCGCGCATGATGTTGGGCATGGGGGATCCCACGCTGGGCGCCACGGCGTGCAGCAGGATGATCTCCTTGGGATCAAGCTTCCTGGCCTGGCTCAGGGCCTTGAGGGCGCGTTCTCCAGAATGCTTGCCGCTCACGGGCAGAAGGACACGTTCGTAACTCATGTGGACTCCTTGCATAAAATAAGAGATGGCCCTTGTGGGCATTGAAGATTTAGTCTGGCACGACTCGCCCCTTTGTGCAAGAGGGCCTGTCGCGGCCTCCGCGCCGGGGCCGGGAACGAAAAAGGGCCGGTCAGCAGGACCGGCCCCGGTATGCGTATCAGGAACCCATGGAGATGCGGTGGCGTTCCACCGCCGTGGCCAGCTCGGGCAGCAGGTCGGTCACGGCCTGCAGATCCTTGGCGCGTCCGGCGCTCTCCACGCAGCGGGCCATGCGGCCCAGTACCCGGAAACCGTAGCTTTCGGCCTCGGCGGCCAGGCGTCCGGCGGCGTCGGCCACCAGGTGCAGACGGCGCTGTTCCAGGGCATAACCGGCCTCCGCCAGATATTTGTCCATACGCCACATGAGAGCGGGCAACGGATCCTCGGGGTCGTCCGGCGGCTGGGGCCGCTGGGGCATGGGCGGCACGGGCATGCGCGGCGTGGGGGCCACGGGCCGGGACGCCGTGCGGCGTTCGATCCAGGGATTGGTCGTGGCGGGGATGTCCGCCGTGGTTCCCGGCGTCTCTTCCCGCGGTGCATCCTTCCTGGGCATGGGGCGCGGTGTGCCCTGCCGTTCCTGCGCGGTCGCGGCCGGAGCCTGCGGGCTCCGGGCTTCTTCCTTGTCCTGGGGCTGGCCGTTGCCCGTGTGGAAACGGGAAAGGAAGCGCATCAGGGTGTTGGCCGCAGCCCTGGTCCGGCTGGTCTCTTCCCGGCCGCTGGCAAGAAGGGTGGTGCTGTCCGGCGTCATGTCCGGCAGGCTGGAAACATCCTTGCTGCCGGGCACGGCCTGGGGCGTCTCTTCCACAGGCGCGCCGGGGAAGGCAGGCTGCGTCCCGGCGGCCGGGCCGGTACTGCTGCTCTTGCGGGGCTGCGGCGTGATGAGGGCCGATTTGTCCGTGGGCACCAGACTGGGCTTGCCCAGCTTGCGGGCGATCTCGTCCGGGCTGACGTCCCGGCGCAGGGGGCGGACCGTGACGACGGTCTCCACCGGAGCGGATACCGTTTCCTCCTGCCGGGGGGCAGGACGGTTGACCGGGGTGCCGATGGGCATGGGCTCGCCGACCCATTCACCGGCATGGCGCAGGCTGGGGCTCACATAGCCACCGGCAAGGGGACTGGCGACCGCCTCGACAGACGGGAAGGCAGGAGCCCTCGTGGCAGAGGCGGCCTGTGCATCGGCGACCGGAGCTTCCGTGCGCTCCTTTTCGTCGACCGTGGCTCCCGTCGCGGCATCGGCCGGGGCCGCAGCGGCAGCATCCGCCGCCTCCTGCTGGGGCAGGGGCTCTTCCCGCGTCATATCGGCCGCCGGTGCGGCGGGTCCTGCTTCCTTCACCGGGGCTTCCGGCATGGCAGCCTCGCTCGTTTCCGCCGTTTCCGCCATCGGCACGGACGGGAAGTCCGGTGCCGCAGGTGCGGGGGGCGGGGCGACGTCTTCGGCCGCCTCGGGAGCGTTTTCGTTTTCCTGCACAGGGCTGTCCGCAGACGCGGCTTCCTCCGGCTGTACGGCATCGGACACCGGCGCTTCGGCAGCATCCGTAGGCGCGTCGCCGGTCTGTACGTCGTCAGCGGGCAGGGTCTGCTCGGCCGCAGCCTCCCGGGCCGGAGCCGGGAACGCCGGAGTGCTCGGGGGCACCGCGGCGGCTTCGTCCTGTGCGGGGGGCGTCACGTCAGTGTCGGCCACCGTTTCCGCACCAGCTTCATCCGTGCTGTCCATTTCATCGGACAGAGCTTCAGCAGCGACATCGGCCGGGGCAGCATCCGCCGTTTCCTGCTGGGGCAGGGGCTCTTCCCGCGTCATATCGGCCGCCGGTGCGGCGGGTTCTTCTTCCTTCACCGGGGCTTCCGGCATGGCAGCATCGTTCGTTTCCGCCGTTTCCGCCACCGGCACGGACGGGAAGTCCGGCGCCGCAGGTGCGGGGGCCGGGGCGACGTCTTCGGCCGCTTCGGGAGCGTTTTCATTTTCCTGCACAGGGCTCTCCGCGGACGCGGCTTCCTCCGGCTGCACGGCATCGGCCACAGGCCGGGCGGTCTGGGCTGCGGGCGTATCGAGGCGCATGTCGTCCGTCAGGGGGAGGGGCTCCGTCTGGGCCGTATCCGCTGCAGCGGCCGCCGGAGCGGCGAACAGGTCAGGCAGATCCGCGCTTGCCGCGGCAGGAGCGGCCGGGGCCGTCTGCTGCGGGATATCATCGGTGGACAGGAGCAGGTCGGGCATGCCCTGGTCTGCCTGGGGGGCCGCGGCGGGGCCGAACAGGTCGGGCAGGGGGGCATCGGCCTGTCTGGTCTCGGGCAGGGGCGCACCCAGGTCGGCCACATCGTCATGGCTGCCCAGGATCTCGAGCACGGTCTCGCGCAGGGCGTCTTCCGAGACGGGCAGGGTCAGGGCATGGCTGAAACCGGCATGGGCCAGCGCATCCCACTGGCTCTGGTCGGGCGTCAGGGCCACGGCGCCGAAGGGGCCGGTCCTTTCGGCAAGGCTGTGGTAGCGGCGCAGCAGCGGCGCGGCGTCCACGGAAGCCTCGGGGCCGCAGACCAGCAGCACGGCAGCCGGTGTCCGGCCCTTGCGGGCCCCGGTTGCCAGACCGTGGGCCAGGGTGCCTGTCTCGTGGCAGGTGCAGGGCAGGTCGCGCAGCATGGCGCCCAGCTCGTGACGGGTGGCGGCATCGGGAGCGCAGACCAGGACCGTGGGCAGGTCCTCGCCGTCAGAAGCTTCCGGGAGATGCAGCTGCAGGGTGAAGATGACGGACGTGCCGCGGGGGCCGCTCTCCACGCCCAGGAAACCGCCGTGGGACGAAGAGAGTTCCCAGATACGGGCCAGGAGCGATGCGGAACGCTGTTCCGGGGGCAGGCCCGTGCCCGTGTCGCGCACCTGGAAGAGCAGATGTCCGGGGTGCTTGCTGTCCGGCACACGACGCACGGCAAAATGGATCTTGCCCCCCTTGGTGGCCCGCAGGGCATCTTCCAGCAACAGGCGGAGAACGTCTTCCAGTTCCCCGGCGGGGCCTTCGTAAAGCTGTTCGAGGTCGGCCGGGACATGCCAGCCCAGGGCGATGCCGGATTTTTCCGCCAGCGGGCGGCAGGTGTCATGGGCCTGCCGCAGCGTCTTGCGCAGATCGAAGACACGCTTTTCAGCGCGGGCCGTATCCGCGGGAGCCGGTGCCGCGGGTGCGGCAGCATCCCCGGCCGGGTCGTGCAGCAGGTTCAGGGCTTGCCGGGCACGGCGGCCCATGTTCTCCACACGGGAGCGGACATCATGGGGCAGGGCGCATTGTTCGAGCTGGCGGTTCTGTTCCACGATCTCGCGCAGGGGCGCGGCAAGGGCCTGCTCCAGACGCCGGATGGCTGTGGCGGAGGCGCTTTCGGCTTCCACGGTTGCCGGAGCGGGGGCAGGCTGGCTGAGGCCGGTCATGAGCGGCAGGGTGTTGCCGTCGGTATCCAGCAGGCGCAGGTTGGGGTCCGTGATGGTCTGGTTCCGGGCGGGGCGGCCCGGTGCCAGAGGATCGGCAGGTTCGGCGGAGGTGCCCGCTTCACGGCCGGGGGCGCTCATGCCCGCGATGATCAGGGCGCTGAGGGCCGTCCCCCACAGAGGCAGGGTGCCCTGGACGAAGGGCGGGAGCAGCGTCCCGAGGTCAAGGACGGCCAGCCCGGCCCCCAGTGCGGCCACGAGGCAGCCCAGCAGGAAACGGCGGGCTCCCGGCACGCCCATGAGCCAGGCGCCGAGCGTGGTGGGCACGAAGATCAGGGCCAGCATGGGCCAGAGCGGCAGGAAGCGCCCCAGCCAGCTGAAGTCGGGCCAGAGGGGCAGCAGGGCCAGCACGGCGCCGGGCAGGGAAAGCAGCAGGTACTGGATGTCCAGCAGGCGGGAATGGCTGGCGGTCTGCATCAGGTGCCGGGCCAGATGGGCCAGGAACATGAGGGCCAGGCCGGGGGCCATGGCGCTGACGGCGTCGGCGGGCGTGATGTTGCCGGCACCCAGGTCAGGCCCGCCCAGCACGGCATGGGTCAGGGCGGCGCCCACATACAGGGCCGTCCAGAAGCGCCACTGGCCGCGCTCGGTGATGCCGCGCAGCAGGGCCAGCAGCATGACCACGGCCAGGGCCAGCATGACGCCGGGGCCGAGCAGGCTTTCCGGCGCGCCCGCCAGATTGTCCAGGCTGCGCAGGGTGGGCGCGAACCAGAGGGGCGGCTGCCCGTCCAGACGGATGAAGCAGACCTGCGGCGTTTCCGCGGGCAGGGGCAGCGGCAGCAGGTTGCGCCAGTTGGCCTGGCTCTCCTGCCAGGTGGTCTGGCGGGAAAGCGGGTCGATGTCGGGCGTATAGAGGACGGCTCCGGCCGGGACGCCCTGGCCGAGGTCGAGCATCAGGGACTCGGTGCGCTCCGTCCCGGCGGCGGGGATCTCCAGACGCAGCCAGGTCACGCCGCTGCTGCGGGGCAGGGTCCTGGGATGCAGCGGCTGGAAAGAGGGCATCATGCCCGGCGTGGCCACTTCTTCCACGCTCATGTCGCCGTCCGTATCCAGAAAAGCCGAAAGGTAGGGCAGGATGCCCAGCTGTCCCGCGGCGGTGCCCTGGGGCGTCGCGGACAGGCTCACGGGCAGGGCGGGCGTGGGCGCGGGGGCCGGGGGCGGTGTCGGGACCGCCGGACAGGTGGCGGCCAGGCTCAGGACGAGCAGGAGCGGAATGACGATCAGGGCCAGCCTGCGGGAGCCGGCCTGTAGGGGAAGAAGGGGGTACGTCATGCTTTTTTACCTTGAGGGACATCTCCGTCACGGGGGAGACGGCCCGGGAAATACCGGGACGGCAGCAGGGACGGGAAGAGCGGACCGGTGGTCTGCGGACCACGGAAGGCACAGGGGCCGGTGGGCTGCCCCGGCCCGGGGGCGGGGCAGCCGGAACCGGATCAGTGCAGATGCTTGATCAGCTCCGAGACGGGCGTCCCGTCAGGGGCGTGGGCGTTGGGATCGGCGGCCAGCAGCTTGCGCCAGGCGGCTTCGGCCTCGTCTTTGCGCTTGAGGTCGTAGTAAAGGACGATGCCCTGATTGAACAGGGCGTTCCTGTGCCCGGGCTGGACGCGCTCCGCCTCGCGGAAGGCCTTGAGGGCATCCTCGAAGCGATGGAGCTCGCGGTACATGATGCCCAGGTCGGTCAGGACGTTGGCATTGCCGGGCTTCAGGCGCAGGGCGTTCTCATAGGCCGTGACGGCCGCGGAGGGGTTCTGGTTGTCGAACTGGAAGTTGCCCAGCTTGATCCAGTTCTCCGCCTTGTTGGGTTCCTTGACCACGGCTTCCTGCAGTTTGAGCAGGGCGCTGTTCAGTTCGGGGGAAAGGCCGGCCTTGGCCTGCTGTTGGGGGGCCGCCTGCTGCTGCGCGGGCTGCTGGGCCGGAGCGGCCGCCTGGGGCCGGGGAGCGGGGGCCTGACGGCTGTCCATGAAGCCGGGCAGCATGCTGCCGATGCACAGGCCCAGGGCAAGGGCCACCACCACGCTGACCAGACAGGTGGTGAGGGAAACGGTGGTGACTCGGGCCGGGGCCGCCGTCCGGGCCTGATCCTGTGCGGGGGCCTGGGGCTTGTCCTTGACCGGCGCGGGCTGCTGGGAAGTCTTCTTCTTGGCCATGATCGCTCCTCTGCGTGCATGAAAGTGCCGCCGTCACGGCGGCTTCGTCCTGTGCGCTGTTCCTTGCGCTGTGAAAGTGGGGGCAAGAGTAGCCGCAGGCAGGTAAAGAGGCAAGTCTGCCCTGCCTGCGGCCCTGTCCGGCATCCTGTGCCGGGCCTAGTTGAAACTGAGGGTCGCGCGGCCCTGTTTGAGCATCATCCGGGCCAGCGGCAGGTCGCGCCACCACAGGGCGGCCTCGTTGCCCGCAAGGCCGGTCTGGCGGCTCTGGCCGCTGAGCAGGGCCGTGATGTCGCTGATGTCGTCCAGCACCAGGCTGTGCGCCGGGTCGGGGACGGCGGGCAGCAGGCAGCGCAGACGGGGCGCCATGTGCAGGCGGCCGCCTGCCATGCGGCCCAGCAGGGCGCCCTGCCAGGTGAAGCCCTGCGGCAGCAGCAGGTCGGCATGGGCCGGGATGAAGCGCACCTGCTCGCCGTAGATGCGTGCCTCACCGGCGGGCAGACGGTCGGGATCGCAGCAGGGCCCGGCCAGGGCGCTGCGGGGCACCACCTGGCCCTGGGGCAGGCCAGGACGGGCATCGCGACGGCTGCGGCCACGGGCCGCGTTACGGGCGGCCGTGCGGGCATCGGGCTCGGCGGAGAGGGGCGGCAGTTCGGGCAGGGGGGCGTCCGCGGGCTTGCGCAGCAGGGCCACATAGAAGCCCTGGGCCGCCGAGCGTTCGCCGTCCACGCGCAGGGTTCCCTCGCCGCCGGGGCGCTGTTCCCAGACGAAGCCCTCGAAGGGCGTCAGGTGTTCGCGCACCAGTCCCAGCTCTTCTTCGGCAAAGCGCACCTGCGCTTCGTTCTCGTCATCGTTGGTGGTGCAGGTGGAGAAGACCACGCGGCCGCCGGGGCGCAGCAGGCGCGCGGCATGGGCCAGCAGCAGCTGTTGCAGGCCCACCAGGCCCTTGAGCTTGTCGCCCTGCCAGAGCTTGAGGACCTGGGGGTTCTTTTCCACCGTGCCCCAGCCGGAGCAGGGGGGATCCAGCTGGATGGCGTCCCAGGTGCCGGGCGTCAGGGGCAGGGCCTGGCCCTCGAAGGAGCAGGTGCCCACATGCGGCAGGTTGCAGGCGTGCAGGTTGGCCCGCAGGGTGGCCAGGCGGGCACGGGAAAGCTCGTTGCCCAGCACGAAGCCGTCGGGGCCGGTGAGCTGGCCCAGGAAGCCCGTCTTGCTGCCCGGGCTCGCGCACATGTCCAGCACGGCTTCGCCCTGCCGCGGCGCCAGGGCCAGGGGCGGCAGCATGGAAGACCTGTCCTGGATATAGATGTAGCCGAAAAAGGCGGCCAGCGAGGAGCCCAGCGGCCGCGGTTCGCACAGCAGGCGGCGACAGAAGGGCGAGAACGGCTCGGGTTCGAACTCATAGCCCTGGGCGCGCAGCAGGCTCTCCACCTGCGGCATCTGCTCCGGAGGGCAGACCAGACGAAAGGAACGCCCCGTGGGGCGGGAAGGATTGGCGGTACTCATGGGCCTTTCTTATCTGTTCCGTCTGGAGGGGGCAAGAGCGTCCGCGGCAGGGGGCCCCAAGGAGCGCAGGGCCGCGCCGGAACAGCGGATACGGCTTTCAAGTTGCGCGGCAGGCCAAGTGTCGCTATAGTTCCGGTGCCGCAGGCCGTACGGCACCTGCCGCGACAGCGGCAGAGACCCCGGCCGGGCGAGCCCTCCTGTGCGAGGGCGGTCGACGTACGCAGAGAACTGCAAGGAGATTTTGAATGAAATTTGCCATGAAGCTGGCGTTTGCCGCCTGCCTGATGCTGGTGATGGGCCTCCAGGCCCAGGCTGCCCAGGCAAAGTCTTTCGTGCTGCTGCCTTTTGAGGTGCACGCGCCCCAGAACTACAGCTACCTGTCCAAGGCTGTGCCTTCCACGCTGATGGGTCGTCTCAGTGCCACGGGCGCTACGGGCACCATGGGCCCCCGTGCGGCCGGCTCCGCCGCCGAAGCCCGCAGGTTCATCGGCGGTGCCGACTATGCCCTGTGGGGCACGGTGAGCGTCATGGGCAATGACTGCACCATCGTCCTCAACAGCGTGGACAAGAAGGGCTCCACCTGGACCAATACGGCCCAGGGCCCCATGAGCGCCCTGAACGCCACGGTGCAGCGCCTCGCGGGCGCCTTCTCCTCCGAGGTGCTGGGCGTCGCCGGTGCCGCCGCTGCCAGCCGCGGCGGCCGTTCGGACATCATCCGCAACGAGACCGGCCAGACGGAATCCTACCTGAACCCCCAGTTCCGCTATCAGGGCAACTCCGCCGACGGTTCCCGCATCCGCAGCCAGCGCCTCAAGGACGAGATGGTGGACATGGCCGTGGCCGACTTCAACGGTGACGGCCGCAACGAGATCGCTATCCTGCACGACCATCGCCTGGTCATCTACAAGTGGGGCAACGACGGCCGTCTGGGCAAGCTGGGCGAGATCACCATCTCCCGCAGCAACCTGAACTTCTCCATGCGTGCCATCGACCTCAACCGCGACGGCGCCAAGGATCTGGTGGTGGCCACCTTCGAAGAAGAGAACAACCGCCCCTACACCTACTTCTACGGCTTCCGCGGCAACAAGTTCACGGAAGTGGCCAAGCGCTGCTCCTACTTCGCCAGCGTCATCAACCTGCCGCCTTCCTACCAGCCCACGCTGGTGGGCCAGGGCTGGGACTCCATCAAGCTGTTCGCCCCCGGCGTGCACATCATGGTCAAGCAGAACGGCTCCTATGGGCTGGGCCAGCGCATCAACCTGCCCAGCGGAGCCAACGTCTTCAACGTGGCCTGGCTCCCCGGCAAGAACGGTGACCAGCTGGTCATGCTGACCGACGACGAACGCCTGAAGATCTTCCAGGGCGCCAACCAGACCCTGATCCATACCACCATGGAACGCTTCTCCGGTTCCGCCACCGGCATGGAACACTACAAGGGCATGCCGGGCCTGGGCGTGGACCGCAACTACCAGATGCCCAGCAAGTACTTTGCCCCCATGCGCCTCATCGTGGCCGACATCGGCCATACCGGCGAATACACCCTGCTGGTCAACAAGCCCATCTCCACGGCGGCCCAGATCTTCGACCGCTACCGCTACTTCCCCCAGGGCGAAGTGCACGCCCTGTTCTGGGATGGCGTGGGCCTGGGCCTGAAGTGGAAGACCCGCCGCATCCGCGGTTCCGTGGCGGCCGTGGACCTGGCCGACTTCAACAACGACGGCATCCTGGACCTGGTGGTGGGCCTGAACACCTCGCCCGATCTGGGTGTGGGCAGCCGTCAGTGCATCGTCACCGCCTATCCGCTGGACGTGTCGCAGATGAACCCCAACGCTCCTGCGGACCTCAGCGATTTTGAAGTGACCCCCAACTACTAACACGTAAGAGGATGCAGCCCCGTTCCGTGTCGCAGCGGCACGGGACGGGGCTTTTTCAGCAGCTCCGGCTGCCGGAAAGTTTTCCGTATGTCTATTTTTCAGGGAGGAGAGGTTGTGCGCATCCTGGTTATCGGTTCTGGCGGGCGTGAGCACGCCCTGGTGTGGAAGCTCAAGCAGAGCCCTCGGGTAAGTGAAGTTTTTGTGGCCCCCGGCAACGGTGGTACGGCCCGTGAGGGCGCCATCAGCGTGGGCGTGGACGCCGGAGACCTGGACGGTCTGGTGGAACTGGCCCGCAAGGAAAAGATCGACCTGGTGGTGCCCGGTCCCGAACTGCCCCTGACCAAGGGCATCACCGACCGCATGCGTGAGGCCGGCATCCCCTGTTTCGGCCCGGATGCCTACTGTGCCCGTCTGGAAGGCAGCAAGGCCTTCGCCAAGGACGTCATGAACCGCGCCGGTGTGCCCACGGCCCACAGCCAGGTCTTCACCGATCCCGACAAAGCCAAGAACGCCGTGGTCAAACTGGGTGCCCCCCTGGTGGTCAAGGCCGACGGCCTGGCTGCCGGCAAGGGCGTGGTGGTGGCCATGACCACCCAGGAAGCCCTGGATGCCGTGGACGACATCATGTGCAAGCGTGCGCATGGTGCCGCCGGTGCCAAGCTCGTCATCGAGGAGTTCCTCGTGGGCGAGGAAGCCTCCTTCCTGTGCCTGTGCGACGGCAAGACCGCCGTGCCCCTGCCTTCCGCCCAGGACCACAAGGCCGCCTATGACGGCGACCAGGGCCCCAATACCGGCGGCATGGGCGCCTACAGCCCCGCCCCCATCCTGCCCTACAACGAGGCCGAAGCCATGGCCGATACGGTCATCCGTCCCATCCTGGCCGCGCTGGCCAAGGACGGCCATCCCTTCGTGGGCGTGCTCTATGCCGGTCTGATGATGACCGAGAACGGCCCCAAGGTGCTGGAATACAACACCCGTTTCGGTGACCCCGAATGCCAGCCCCTGCTGATGCGTCTGGAAGGCGATCTGGTGCAGATCATGCTGGACTGCATCGAGGGCAAGCTCCGTCCCGAGAGCCTCACCCACACCTCCCAGACCGCTCTGGGCGTGGTGGTGGCCGCCGAAGGCTATCCGCACGCCTATCCCAAGGGCATGGTCATCGAAGGTCTGGACGAAGCCGACGCCCTGCCCGGCGTCAAGGTCTTCCACAGCGGCACCAGCATGGACGGCGACAAGACCCTTTCCAGCGGCGGCCGCGTGCTCTGCGTGACCGCGCTGGGCGATACCCTGGCCGACGCCCAGGCCCGTGCCTATGAGGGCGTGAAGGCCATCCGCATGGACAAGAGCTTCCACCGCAGCGATATCGGCCAGAAGGGCATCCGCCGTCTGGAACAGCTGGCGCAGGAAGAAAAGTAAGCAACCGCGGCCCTGTGCCGCCATAAAGGAACATCTATGGCTCAAGTCGTCATCATGATGGGCTCCAAGTCCGATGAAGAAAAGGTCAGCCCCTGCGTGGACGTGCTGCGTTCGCTGGGCATCTCCTATCTCTTCACGGTCAGCTCCGCCCACCGTACCCCCGAGCGCACGGAAAAGATCCTGCGCGAACAGGAAGCCGCCGGCGCCAAGGTCTTCATCTGCGCCGCTGGCATGGCCGCGCACCTGGCCGGTGCCGTGGCCGCCCGCACCACCCGTCCCGTCATCGGCATCCCGGTCTCCGGCGGCCTGATGGGCGGCATGGACGCCATGCTCGCCACTGTGCAGATGCCTCCCGGATTCCCCGTGGCCACCGTGGCCATGGACAAGGCCGGTGCCCGTAACGCCGCCTGGCTGGCCGCCCAGATCCTGGCCGTGGCCGATCCCGCGCTGGATGAAAAGATCCGCGCCGCCCGCGCCAAGATGCAGGCCGGTGTGGAAGAAGCCGCCGCCGAGATCGAAGCCAAGTACGGCTGCTAGCCGGCCGGTACACCAGCAAACAAAAAGCCCTCCGTGAACGGAGGGCTTTTTGTTTGGCAGCGGCCTGGCTGCATCACATATCCTGAAACAGAAAATCCCGCAGACGGGGAGCTGCCCGCTTCCCATACCTGTCCGTCATGCCGGATCATCCCGGTCCATGCCCGGATGGCGGCTCCTCCGGCCAGTGACGGGACCGGCCGGTCAGACCGGAGAAAGGTTTTTTCGGGGCGGGGGAGAGTTTGGAGGGGGAGGGGCAGTTTTTGTCCCAAAAACGCCTTTCTCCCTCTCAACGAAGCATCATTGCCCTAAAAACAGCATTTGCCGTCCAGACCGCAGGCAGCGCCCTGGGCGACGGGGCTTTCGCGGACACCGCGCAGGGCATCGTCCAGCTTGGCCCGGACGCTGGCGTAGTCGCTGTAACCGCGGGCCAGCAGGGTGCGCTGGCCGTCGTGCTCCAGATACAGGGTCGGATAAAGGAGGAATTCGCCCATGACCTCCTCGGCTTCGGCGGCGTCATGCCGGGCGGCGCTCCGGATGGCGGGGTCCGCCATGGCGGCGGCCAGGGCGTCGGCGGGCGTCCCCGCAGGTAGCCAGGCGGCCGCGATGGCAGCCTGTTCCCCGGCGGCCATGACATCACGGCCCTGGGCATAGAAGGCCATCTGGAAGGCCTCCATCTGTTCCAGCTCGTGACCGGGGGCCAGATGGCGCAGGGCGGCCAGGGGCAGGTTCATGGCCGGGGAATGCATGAGCAGGTCCGGGCCCGTACCGGCCACGGCCTGTTCCAGAGCCTGGCGGAAATGTTCCGTGGACTGGCCGGTGGTCTCCTGCAGGCGGGCGAAGAATTCCCGGATGGTGGGGTATTCTTCCAGCATGCCGGTGAGGGTCTGGGGCTCGTCCATAAGGTTGCCGCCCAGCACGCGCACGGGCAGTTCGGGATGTTCCGCAGCCAGGCGGCGCATGACCGGCGCGAAGCCGTAGCACCAGGGACAAAATACGTCGGTGAGATAGAGGAGGTTCATGGCCGCAGCATACGCTTTTGGCCGGGGAAGGAAAGGCCCGGCCGGGAGCCGTGCGGGCGGGGAAGGAGGGGCGGCCCTTTGCCGTGGTGGGGAGATGGAAAAACTTTTTTGATTTTTTTGTTGACAGAGGGGCTGCTTTTTGGCAATGTACCTTCTTACCGAGGGGCTGTAGCTCAGTTGGGAGAGCGCTTGAATGGCATTCAAGAGGTCAGGAGTTCAATTCTCCTCAGCTCCACCAAAAAGGAAATCAGGGTTTGCGGAAACGCAGACCCTTTTTTCGTTTCTGGCCACAGAAACACAGACAGCAAAAAGCCGGGGCTCTGATGAGCCCCGGCTTTTTTGTATCCGGCTGGAGGCGGGCCGTGTCCCCGCCCTGCGGCAGCCTTACTTGACGGTGATGATGTCCGAGGCGGCGATGGTCTCGGGCGTCAGTTCCTGGCCAAGGCCGGGCAGTTCGGGAACGGTATAGCGGCCCTTGCTGGGCATGTAGTTGTGGATGCAGGTCCTGGTGTTGGGTTCCAGCAGGGCATAGCGGTGCAGTTCGTGGATCATGAAGTTGGGGATGGCCGCTTCCATGTGCAGGGCGGCTGCGGTGGAGATGGGGCCGCCGCAGACATGGATTTGGACGGTGACGTCATAGACGTGGGCCATGTCGCAGATCTTCTTGACTTCGGAGATACCGCCGCAGGTGCAGATGTCCGGCTGGATGACGCTCAGGCTGCCGTCTTCCAGGAAGGGGCGGTAACCCCAGCGCCAGTAGATGCGTTCACCGGAGGCCAGCGGGATGTTCACATGGTCGGCCACCTGCTTCATCATCTTGGGGTTCAGGGGCATGACGGGCTCTTCGTAGTACAGGACGCCCAGCTCCTCGATCATGCGGCCGAACTGGATGGCCGGTGCCGCCGAGGTGAAGGAGTGCATCTCCACGATGATGTCCACATCGGGACCGATGGCGTCGCGCATGGCTTTCAGGCGGTCATAGCCCAGGCGCAGGATGTTGTCCGGCAGCAGGCCCTTGAGGTCACGCTGGTTCCAGTTGCCGTGTTCGTCCATGGCCAGCACGTCCACCTTGATGGCGTCATAGCCTTCGCTGACGGCGACACGGGCCACGTCGGCGTACTGTTCCGGCGACACGAGCATGGCCTTGTCGGTACCGCCGCCCCAGCCGAACTGGAGCTGGCTGGCGTAGGCCCGGATGCTGTCACGGCTCTTGCCGCCCAGCAGGACATACAGGGGCACGTTGAGGGCCTTGCCCTTGATGTCCCACATGGCGATGTCGAGGCCGCTCATGGCTGCGGAGAAGATACCGCCGCCGCCCTGGCCCCAGAAGGTCTTGCGCAGCATCTTTTCCCAGATGGCTTCCGTATCCATGGGGTTCATGCCGATCAGCAGGGCGGACAGATCCTTGGCCACGCCGATGCCGCCGGAGGCGCCGACACCGTAGGCGAGGCCCACTTCACCGAAGCCGCTGATGCCTTCATCCGTGTTGACCCGGACGACGGTGGGGCGCCATTTGCTGGTGGCGGAAGAAAAATCGTTGGCGACATCGATGATATCGATACTGGTGATTTTCATTACAGGCTCCTTGAAGTCTGGATTGATTTGATTTTATTTAATATTTCTGGATAACGAGGATGGCTGCCGCCAGCGTCGCTGCCGCACCGGTGAAGACCAGGCACAGCAGGCCGCCGCTGAACTGGCCCGTCAGGGTGATGAACAGGCCGATCAGGGCCGGAGCCAGAGCCGCCAGACCATTGGCGAAACCGTTCATGATGCCGGAGGCCGTGGACATGGACGAGCCGGGCACGAGGCTCTGCAGGAGGGTCCAGGCGACAGGGGTGCCCATGGTGCAGAAAGCCACGGAGCAGGAGAGCAGGACGGCGGAAGCGTACTTGTTGTCCACCGAGGCGCCGAAGTAGACGCACAGGCCGGCGAACAGCATGGCGCACATGAGGATGGGCGCACTGCGGCCGACCTTGTCGGCCAGGATGCCGCTGGAAGCCTTGCAGAAGATGGAAAGGACGAAGGGCAGGGAGGCCAGCCAGCCCATCTCGCTCCAGGAGAAGCCGCGGGCGGTCTTCAGATAGCTGGGCAGCCAGGTGATGAGGCCCCAGTACATGCACTGCAGGCACAGGTACCAGAACACCAGCAGCCAGTAGCGGTAGTTGCCCGCAAAGGCCTTGAAGCGCACGGCGACGGGGATCTTTTCTTCGGCGGAGGCAGGGGCCTGCTCCTGACCGGCTTCGATGTGGGCCAGTTCCGCGGCGTTGATGCCCTTGGCCTGGCGGGGCGTGTCCGCCACATGGCGCCAGAGCAGGTACAGGGGGATGAGGCCCAGCACGAGGCAGACATGGAAGTTCATGCGCCAGCCGTGGGTCCCGATGAGCCAGGCAAAGAAGGGCATGGCGATGGCAGGCGCAACGGACTGCCCCACGACCCAGGCTGCATTGGCCCGTCCCCGTTCCTGTTTGGGGAACCAGTTTTTGATAAAGACACTTTGCAGGGGATAGTAAAAGCCCTCACCAATGCCCAGTATGATTCTGCTGACGATGATCAGCATGAAGGATGTGGCGATACCACCAATGAAGAGGGATATCGTCCACAGTACGATGCAGAGCATCATGCTTTTACGCGGTCCAAGATAGTCCCCGATAGGCGAAAGGACGACATTGGATATCCCGTATGCCGCAAGGAAGACGGACATCATCATGCCTATGCGTACGGGCGTATCCTTGATGCCCATTTCAAGGAGGAAAGGATCGTTAGCCGCAAGTACAGATACGTTCACTCTGTCGAGATAGGCTATAAAAATACCTATAAAAAGGCATATAACGATTATAAAACGCTTCTTTGTTGGATTTTGCTGTATAGAATTTGCATTTTCCATATGCATCTCCAATTGTTATGATTTTGATTTTCCTGTACGCTCTAGAGCAAATACGATTCATCAGATCTTATTTGGGAGTATCCATGAAAAAACAGGGGATGTACAATTTTTTTTGTTGATCGATGCATCACTTCTGCTTATGCATCCGTCACGAATCCGCCAGCAGCCCGGGATGAACTATGAATATCACCATTCGTCAGGTAGATGCCTTTTTGATGGTCGCGGAGCTCCGCAGCTTCACGGCGGCCGGTGCGGCGCTGCACATCACGCAAAGCGCGGTCAGCAACCTGGTCAAGGATCTGGAAGACCAGATAGGCGTCCAGCTTTTTGACAGAGGGAGGCGAGTCGTCAAATTGACGGCGGCGGGCAAGATATTTTTCGAAAAGGCCAGCAGGGCCCAGGACGTGTTCCGCAGCATGGAGCAATGCGCCACGGAACTGCACGATGCCCGCATCCACCGGGTACGCATCGCGGCGGCGCCGCTTTTGGGCTGTACGCTGATCCCGCTGCTGGCCTACCGCTTCATGCGCCGGTATCCGGAGATGCGGGTCGAGCTCGTGGATCTGCCCATGTCCAGGGTCCAGCAGGCCGTGGTGGACGGCAGCGCCGACCTCGGCTACGGCCCTGCCCGTGATCTGGAAGCGGGCGTGACGGGCGAGCTGTTTTTTGAAACGTCGGTCCACATGCTCTCGCTGCCCCAGCACCCGCTGGCAGGGGAGGCCGTCTCCTGGGAGCAGGTGCGCAAGGCGGACGTCATCGCCATCGGCCGGGAGTCCATCCACTACATCTCGGCGGATGTGGGCGGTGAGGAAGACTTCCATGTGGCGCATACGGTGCACCACATGGCAACGGCGTTCGCTCTGGCGGCCACCGGCGCGGGCATCGCGCTGGCCGGGCGTTTTTCCATCCTGCTGGCCCGGGGCTTCGGCCTTGTGGCCACCCCTGTCTACCCGGTGCTCCGGCGCGCCATGCTCCTGTACCGGCCGGCACAGCAGGAGCTCTCGTCCCCGGCGGAGCTCTTCGTCAGCTTCACGCAGGAATATGCCCGCCGCCACTGCCTGGATTCCCTGCCCGACGATTCCCTGACGGCTCTCGCCAATACGGCAGGCTAGCCCGGTGATACCGGCCGGAGTGTGCGTGCGCGCACACTGGATTCATGCGGCTTTGCTGTCCTATCAGGAGTGATTCTTACTTGTCAAAAAGGCAGGGTTGTGCTAGGGTATGCAGCAGCTTCGTGCCGGGAAAGGCACGTTCTTTCATGCAAGGAGACCCCATGCCCCGCAAGAAAAACACCTGTATGTATCTCGTGGCCGCCCTGCTGTTCCTGGGTGGTCTGGGCTATCTGGTCTTTTCCGGCCTGTCGGAGAATACCGTCTATTTCCTCAACGTCTCCGAAGCCAGGGCCGCCACGGCCGACAAGTTGCAGGCGGCCCGCCTGTTCGGCACCGTGGCCCCCGACAATCTGCTCAAGAACGTGGACGGCCCCGGGGCCAGCTTTTTGCTGCAGGACAAGGACGATGCGGGCCTGACCCTGCCCGTGGTCTACAAGGGCGCCGTGCCGGATACCTTCAAGGCGGGCGCCGAGGTCATCGTGGAAGGGGGCCTGCAGCCCGACGGCCGTTTCATGGCCAAGACCCTCATGACCAAGTGTCCTTCCAAGTACCAGAAGGAAAACCGCAAGAGCTAGGGCGGCGCAGGCCGTACCCTTCCTGACGCACGGCCGGGCCTCGGGGGCCGGTCGCGTCCTCACCGGAAATGTGCCGCCATGGCTGGTCGTGGCGTGCCCAAAGGAGCCCCATGTATTTCATTGCCTATGCCATGCAGCTGCTGACCCTGATCTGTGCTCTGGGCGGCAGTGCGCTGGCGCTTCTGCAGCTCTGGCAGCAGCGCGGCGACGCCCTGGCGCTGATCGAAAAGGTCCACTGGGCCATCACCGGCGCCCTTTCCCTGGCGGCGGCCCTGCTGCTGCACGCCCTGTTCTGGAACGACTTCAGCCTGGTCTATGTGGCCAGCTACACGGACCGTGTGCTGCCCGCCTTCTACCGCCTGACGGCCTTCTGGGCCGGGCAGCCGGGCTCCATGCTGTTCTGGGCCTTTTCCGTGGCCATCAGCGGCAGCATCTTTGCCCTGACGCCCGCCTACAAGCGCCTGACGCCCGCCACGCGGCTCTGGTACTGGGGCTTCTTCTACGCCATCATGGCCTTCTTCGCCCTGATCCTCTCCTGCTGGAGCAATCCCTTCGAGATGCAGTCGCCCGTGCCGCCGGACGGCAACGGCCTCAATCCCCTGCTGCAGAACCCCGGCATGATCTTCCACCCGCCGCTGCTCTTCCTGGGCTACGGCGGCTTCACCGTGCCCGCCTGTCTTGCCTTGGCCCAGAGCCTTTCCGGCGGTGAGGGCGAGGACGGCTGGCACCGTGTGACCCGCCCCGTGACCCTGCTGGCCTGGGCCTTCCTGACCGCGGGCATCATCCTGGGCATGTGGTGGGCCTATATGGAACTGGGCTGGGGCGGCTACTGGGCCTGGGACCCGGTGGAGAACGCCTCCCTCATCCCCTGGCTCATCAGCACGGCGGCCCTGCACACCCTCATCGTGCAGGAGCGCCGCAACAAGCTGCATCGCGTGAACGTGGCCCTGATGTGCCTGACCACCATCTCCGCCTTTTTCGCCACCTATCTGGTGCGCAGCGGCGTGGTGCAGTCCGTGCACGCCTTCGGTGACGGCAGCGTGGGCACGCCCCTGACGGTCTTCGTGCTGGGGGGCCTGCTGATCTCCTTCTGGGCGGCCTTCTCCGTGCCCGCGCGCGGGCGCGAGCTGGCGGGCATCGTCAGCCGCGAAGGTTTTTTGGTGATGGTCTGCTGGCTGCTGCTGGCCCTTTCGGTCATCATCCTCGTGGGCACCATGTGGCCGGTCATCAGCCTGCTCTGGACGCCGGAGCCCCACGGCCTGGACGCCAATTTCTACAACCGTGTCTGCGTGCCCCTGGGCATGCTCATCATGCTGCTGCTCATGGTCTGTCCCTGGCTGCGCTGGGACGGCGGCCTGCGTGACGCGCCGCGCTTCTGGCTCGCTCTGGGGGCCTTCGTGGCCTCGGGCGCCGCTTTCTTCTTCCTGGGCTATCGCCAGCCCGTGGCCCTGCTGGCCGCGGCGGGCTCCGTGGCCTGTCTGGCCGGGCTGCTGGCCAGTCTGCCTTCCCTGCCGGGCAAGGGCGGCTGGCGTGCCGTCGGCGCCGCGGGCCTGCATGTGGGCCTGGCGGTGCTGGTGCTGGGCATGGCCTTCTCCGGCCCCTATAAGCAGGAATACGACCTGCTCTTCCAGAACGGCAAGGGCGTGCAGCAGGCCGGCGCCTACCGCGTGGAGCTGCTGGAGGCCCAGCAGGGCCGCGCCGTGGACCATGACTATCTGGAAGCGCGCCTCAAGATCTATGAAGGCGACACGCTGCTGGGCGAGCTCAAGCCGCAGCGCCGCATGTACGACAAGTTCGGTACCATGCAGTTCTCCGAAGTGGACGTGGTCCCCGGTCTGGGCAACGAGCTGTATGCCTCCTTCCTGGGCCTGGACGAGAACGCCTCGGTGCTGATCCGCTTCAGCGTGGAGCCCCTGGTCAACTGGATGTGGATAGGCGGCACGCTCATGTGCCTGTTCCCCTTCCTCATGCTGGCCCGCGGCCGCAAAAAGCAGACGCCCGAAGCGGGGAGCGACGCTCCCGCCGACAACGGGCCGCAGGCCTGAGGCCGCCATCATGCTGCGTCTTGAGAACCTGGCCAAGCTCTACGGCCTCAAGGTGGTCTTCAAAGGGGTGAGCTGCCGCTTCACGGCGGGCAGCATCACCCTGCTGGCCGGGGGCAACGGCGCGGGCAAGAGCACGCTGCTGCGCATCATCGCCGGCCTGTCCCGTCCCTCGGCGGGCGAGGTCATCTTCGACGGCACGGGGGCGGGCGGCGTCGCCCGTGAAGACGGGCCGCGCCTGGCCTATCTGGGGCACGCCACCTTCGTCTATCCGGGCCTGAGCGCGCTGGAGAACCTGCAGTTCTGGGCCCGGGCCCACGGCCTGCGCCCCTCGCGGGCGGAGCTCCTGGCCCTGCTGGAGCATGTGGGGCTGGCCGCCCATGCCGAAGAGCGGGCCGGGGTGTTCTCGCGCGGCATGGCCCAGCGCCTGAACCTGGCGCGGGTGCTGCTGCTGGACGCGGACCTTGTGCTGCTGGACGAGCCCGGCACCGGCCTGGACGTCAATTCCATGGCCCTGGTGCGGCGCGAGATGCTGACCGCCCGGGAGCGCGGGGCCTGCGTCATCGTGGTCAGCCACGATCTGGCGGGCGACAGCCCCCTGGCCGACCGCCTGCTGCTGCTGGAGAACCGCCGCCTGGCCTATGACGGGCCGCCGCAGGGCCTTGCCGCCGTGGATTCCGTGCTCAACGCGGCCACGGGGAATGTGGCCGCGTCCACTGCCGGGGAGGTTCCCGCATGATATCCTTTGCCTTGACCGTGGCCCGCAAGGACCTGCTGCTGACCTTCACCCGCGGCAGCGGGCTGGTGCAGGGCCTGCTGCTGGGCCTGTTGCTGCTGTTCGTGTTCAGCCTGTCGCAGGGCGTGGGCGAACGCATGAGCCCGCAGGGCGCGGGCGCCGTGTTCTGGCTGGGCTCGGCCTTCTGTCAGGTGCTCATCTTCAATACGCTCTATGCGCTGGAAGAGGCCAACGGCGCGCGTCTTGGCCTGTTGCTGGCCCCGGCCCCCATACAGGCCGTGTGGCTGGGCAAGGCCCTGGCCGGGCTGCTGCTCTTGCTGGTGGCCCAGATGTTCTTTTTGCCCGCCGCCGTGGTCTTCCTGTCGCAGGAGATAGGCGCGCTCTGGCCCGTGGGCCTCGGCACGCTGCTGCTGGTGGACGTGGGCATGTGCGCCCTGGGTTCGCTGCTGGGCGCGCTCTCGCAGGGCGGCGCGGCGCGCGAGTCCCTGCTGAGCATCGTGCTCTTCCCCCTGCTGGTGCCCCTGCTGCTGGCGGGGATCGGCGTGGCGGCCCAGGTGTTCGGTGCGCCCGCGCCTGACGGCCCGGCCTCGTGGATAGGGCTGGCCGCCGCCTTCGACGGTGTCTTTCTGGCTGCCGGACTGCTGCTGTTCGGCTTCATGTATTCGGGAGACGAATGATGCAACGCGCCTTTTCCGTGTGGCCCCTGCTGCTGGTGTTGCTGGGCGGTGCGGCCCTGGCCGTGTGCCAGTGGCTGATCTTTTTCTATGCCCCTGTGGAAGCCCAGCTGGGCCTGATGCAGAAGGTCTTCTATACCCATCTGCCGCTGGCCTGGTGGGCGCTCATCAGCTTTCTGGTGGTCTTCGTGGCGTCCATCGTCTACCTGATCCGGCGTTCCCCGGCCGCTGACCGCGTCTGCGCGGCCGCTGCCGAAGTGGGCGTGCTGCTGGCCGGTCTGGCCCTGGTCACGGGCATGATCTGGGCCCGCCGCTCCTGGGGCGTCTGGTGGACGTGGGATCCCCGCCTGACCACCACGCTGGTCATGTGGTTCATCTATGCGGGCTATCTGGTGCTGCGCGGCCTGGACCTGCCGCCCCAGCGCAAGCGCATGATCTGCGCCGTAGTGGGCGTGGTGGCCTTTCTGGACGTGCCGCTGGTCTTCCTTTCGGCCCGGCTGTGGCGCTCCATCCATCCGGCGGTGTTCGCCTCCAAGGGCGGCGGGCTGGAACCTGAGATGAAGCTGACCGCCATCGCCTGTGTGGCGGCCATGGGCCTGTTCTGGGCGGGCCTGGTGTGGCTGCGTACCCGCCAGCTGGGCCTGCGCGACCGGCTGGACAGCCTGCGCCTGCAGGCGGAAGACTGATTTTCGGTCCCCGGTCTGTCCTGCCCGCCGCATGCGGCGGGATGACGGCCGTGGATGCGCCGCTCCCGGGGAGCGGACAGGCGGAGCCGTGCTCCGTCCGGGCTCGGTGAGCCCTGTTTTCAACGGATACAAGCGGGATCCCCGCTTTCAAGGAGTGCCCTATGGACAGCAATTTCCTGTGGCTGGTGGCGGCCGGTGCCGCCGTCTGGCTGGGTCTGGCCGCGTACCTGGTCTTCATGGGCTGTGCCCAGCGTCGTCTGGATGCCCGTCTGCGCCAGATGGAGATCCTGCATGACTGATAGCCGTCTTTCCTTCACCGCCCGCGCCATCATCCTGCTGCTGGGCCTGAGCCTGCTGGTCATGCTGGGCGTCACCATCAAGGAACGTGTCAGCAATCCGCATCTGGTGACCGAACGTCCCACGGCCCCGCAGGGCATGGGACAGGAACAGAACCTGCTGGCCAGCCTGATGCAGAAGGTGGCCGCCGAGCCCACCAACAAGGACGCCCTGATGCATCTGGCCGAACACCTGATGGCCACCCAGGAATGGGACGCCGCGGCCACCTTTGCCCAGCGCGCCGTGGCCCTGGACGTCAACGATCCCCAGCCCCTCTACATGCTGGGCGTCATCCTGCACAATCAGGGCAAGCCGCAGGAAGCGGCCGCGACCCTGGAAAAGGTGGTGGCCCTGCGGGACGACGCCACGGTGCGTTACAGCCTGGGCGTGCTCTACAGCTACTTCCTGCAGCAGAAGGACAAGGGGCGCGCCCATTGGGAGGCCGGCCTCAAGGATCCGAAGATCTCGCCCGAGATGCGGCAGGCCATCGAAGAAGAGCTGAAAAAATAACCCCTTCCCCATCAAACACCAAAAGGGCGCCCTTGGGCGCCCTTTTTTCATGCCCTGTGGCCGACAGGAGATGGAGGCTACGTTGAGGCCCCCTCTTCACCGTCACCAGCCTTTGCCCGGCATCCTCTCCTTCCGGCCCGTTCCGGGGCAGGCAACCTGCCTTCTTTATTAAAACTTCCTTTGTGGTTTGAGACCTCTCCCTTCAGGGAGACAGTCCGCACGACCCCTGTCCGTCGGCTGCGGAGGCGGTAGCCGACGGATAGCGACAGCGCTTTCATGAGCTGTCTTGCCGCGTAACACATTGCTGTCTTTATCCGTAGCTTCCTGCGTCGCAACGGCTAAAGCTCAACCGGCGGATGGGGCGACTGTGGATTGAAACATCAGGTCTTGCCTTTTCCCGGTGTCCACCACGAAAAAAGCCGCTCACCATGGAGCGGTCTTCCAGCTTTTCCTCTCTTGTTCCCTTTCGTGCCCATGCCGGGAACACAGCGCCATCCCTGCCCTCCGGACAGCGGCGGGGACAGGCGACATCACCAGAGCAAAAGTTTTTTCGGGGATGGGGGCGTGGGGGAAGGGGCAGTTTTTACCAAAAAACGCCCCTTCCCCCACAACGCTCCCCAACACCTTCCTCACCGCCCGACACTCAGCCACGCAGCCAGTGGCCGGGATGGACCTCGCGCCACGTGCCGTCGCTTTCGTCATCAGGACAGGGCAGGATCTCCTTGCGCTGCTCGAACAGGGGATCCGGCACGGGCATGGCCGAAAGCAGGGCCCGGGTATAGGCATGCAGGGGCCGGGCGAACAGCTCTTCCGTGGGGGCCAGCTCCACCAGACGGCCGTGACGCATGACGCCCACGCGGTCGCAGAGGTAGCGCACCATGGCCAGATCGTGGGCGATGAACAAAAAGGTGAAATCGTGCCCCTGCCGCAGATGGCGGAACAGGGCCATGATCTGGGCCTGGATGGAGACATCCAGAGAGGCCACGGGCTCGTCGGCCACGATGAAGCGCGGCTCCAGGGCCACGCTGCGGGCGATGGCCACGCGCTGGCGCTGGCCGCCGGAGATCTCGGCCGGATAGCGGTCCAGGAAACCGGCATCGAGCCCCACATGCCCCAGCAGGCGGACGACTTCTTCCCGGCGCTGGCGGGCATCGCGGAAGACGTTCTGGATGACGAAGGGCTCGGCGATGATGTCTTCCACGCGCATGTGCGGGTTCAGGGCCGCGGAGGAATCCTGGAAGATGATCTGCATCTGGCGCTGGCGTTCCTGCCGCAGGTGCGGGGCCTGGTCGTGGATGTCGTGCCCGTCGAAGAGGATGCGGCCCGTGGTGGGCGGATACAGGCCCATGACGGCGCGGGCCAGCGTGGACTTGCCGCAGCCGGATTCACCCACCAGACCGAACATCTCGCCCCGGCGGACGGCAAGGTCGAGCCCGTCCACGGCCCGGACGGTCAGGCCCCTGCCGGGACGGAAGTGCAGACGCAGATCCTGCAATTCCAGCAGGGGGCGGTCGTCATCATCGTGGGGATGGCCGTGCGTATGGCCATCTGTGGATGCCGCGGCTGTCCCCTGTTGGGCGGCCAGACGGTCATGCAGGCGCTGGTGGCCCTCTCCGAAGGCATAGCGGCTGTCGGACATCTCCAGCGCATGGGCGCTGTCGGTCCAGCACAGGCTGGCACTGCCCCGGCCCGGCGTGATGTGCAGGGGGGGCTCCACTTTGGGGGCCTGCGGGTGCAGCAGCCAGGTGGCGGCCTTGTGCCCGGGGCTGACTTCGAAAAAGGGCGGCATGCGCTGGTAGTCCACCTTCATGGCCCAGGCGTTGCGCTCCGCAAAGGCATCGCCCGGCGGCGGGTCCAGCAGGCTGGGCGGCATGCCGGGGATGCCCCGCAACTGCCCGCTGCGCACGGCCAGAGCGGGCAGGGCCCCCAGCAGGCCCCAGGTGTAGGGATGCCGGGGATCGTAGAAGACATCGGCGGCGCTGCCGGTCTCCACCAGACGCCCCGCGTACATGACGGCCACCCTGTCGGCCACGCGGGCCACCACACCCAGATCGTGCGAGACGAGGATGATGCCCACGCCGGTCTTGCGCTGTACGTCGCGCAGCAGATCCAGCATGCGGGCCTGCACGGTCACGTCCAGCGCGGTGGTGGGCTCGTCGGCCAGCAGGATGCGCGGGCCCAGGGCCAGGGCGATGGCCAGCACGCAGCGCTGCCGCATGCCGCCGGAAAAATAGTGCGGTTGCAGGCGCATGCGCGCCTCGGGATCGTCGATGCCCACCAGCTCCAGCAGTTCGAGGGCCCGCTGCCGGGCCTGCTCCGGGCGCATGCGGCGATGGCGGCGCAGGGCCTCCATGATCTGGTCGCCCACGGGCAGGGTGGGGTTGAGGCTGGCCATGGGATCCTGGAAGAGCATGGCGGCCTGCGGGCCGCGCACGGCGCGCATCTGCCGCTCGCTGCAGGGCACGATGTCGCGGCCTTCCAGCAGGATGCGGCCCGAGATGCGGGCATTGTCCGGCAGCAGGCGCAGGATGGAACGGCAAAGCACGGACTTGCCGCAGCCCGATTCGCCCACGATGGCCAGGGTCTCCCCGGCGTGCAGTTCCAGATCGACGCCGCGCACGGCCTGTACCTGTCCGGCGGGGGTGGCGAAGTTGATGTGCAGGTCTTCCAGTTGCAGCAGGGGCGTCATGGCAGGGATGGGGTTGAGGTTGGAGAAGGGTGCCGGACAGCGTACGGCGCGGGAACGGCAGCCGCGCCCGCGTTTTTTCCCGGCGGGCCATCCGGCCGGTGCGGCGCGTCAGGTTCGGGACAGGGGGCCGCAGGACGGCAGACGACGGGGGCACCGCGTCCGGCCTGCGGACGACGGCACCCCCGTCAGAAACATCTTCCCGCGGCGTCTAGCGCTGCAGGGTCCAGTCTTCGATGTTCCACATGACGCCCACGGCATGATGCCCCAGGACGCGGGTGGTATCCAGCCCCTTGAGACCGGCCACGCTCACATAGTTGCCGTGCAGGTAGACCAGGGGCAGCTGCGCGGGCATGGCGGCATAGGCCACTTCAAAGGCCTGATAGGCGGCCTTGCGCTTGGCGGGGTCCTCGGTGGCGCGGCCCTCACGCAGCAGCTCGTCCACCTTGGGGCTGGAATAGGCCATGTTGTTGTCGCTGGCGCCGGTGACGAAGCTCTTGAACACGCCGTCGGGGTCGAACTCGGCGGCAAAACCGGCCAGATAGCCGTTGTAACCGGCCTTCCAGTCGAAGCGCGTGACCAGGGCGATGTTCATTTCCACCCCGGCTTTCTTGAACTGGCGGGACAGGACGTTGATGATGTCCACGCGCTCTTCTTCGTAGTCGCGCACCTGGATGGTGAAGGAGAAGCGCTCGCCGTTGCGGGCGTAGATGCCGTCCGGGCCCTTTTTCCAGCCCAGGCGCTCCATCTCGGCCGCGAACTTTTTCAGGTCATAGGGATAGACGTCGGCAGCGGGGTTGCCGCCCAGAGGGCTGGTCTGGATGGGGCTGAAGGCCGGGAAGCCCTGGCCCGCCAGCACGCCGTCCACGATGGCCTGCTTGTCCACGGCGTAGTTGAGCACCGCGATGGAGTCCTTGTTGCGCTGCCAGAAGGGCGTGTGGAAGTCCATGGCCACCGTGCGCAGGTCGGCGGTGGTGAAGTCCACGGTGGTGAAGCCGTCCTTGCCGCGGAAGGTGCGGGCATACTTGGCGTTGAGCCAGGCCAGGTCGGCCTCGCCGGAACGCAGCATGAGGGCCTTGGTGCTCTCCACGGCCACGGTCTTGTAGACGATGCGCTCGATGGACGGCACCTTGCCGTAATAGTCCGTGTTGCGCTCCAGCACGATCATGCCGCCGGCCGTGTCCCAGGAGACGAACTTGAAGCGGCCGGTGCCCACGGGAGCGTGGTTGGCGGGCACGGTGTTGATGTCGTGGCCCTCATAGAGGTGGGCGGGCAGGATGCCCATGCAGAAATTGTCCAGCATGGCCGCATTGACCCGCGCCAGCCGGATGACCACGGTGCGCTCGTCCGGGGCCGAGATCCGGCTGATGTCCTGATAGTTGCTGGTGATGGTGGAGGTCAGGGTCTTGTCGCTGGTCAGGGCCGTGTAGGTGTAGACCACGTCCCGGGCGCTGAAGGGCGCGCCGTCGTGCCATTTGACCCCGTCGCGCAGGTGGAAGGTATAGGTCAGGGTCTTGGGATCATAGTCCACGCTTTTGGCCAGGTCGGGCACGGGCAGGCCCTTGGCGTCGAACTTCATGAGCCCGGAAAAGATGATGGTGGGCAGTTCCTGATGGGGGCTGAGCACGGGGTTGATGGTGTCCTCGTTCTCGCCGGCATAGACCAGGGTGTTGGCCATGTCGGCGGCCGGGGCCGGATGGGCGGTCAGCAGGGCCAGAGCCAGCAGGCAGCAGGACAGCAGGGATCGTTTCACGGCGGGGGTTCCTCGGCGGCGGGCCCGGGGCCCGGGTTGAAGGTTCTCGGCGGACGGGGGAATGGAGATGCCCCCGGGCGGGCGGCATGTATCCGGGGCAGGCGGGGCCTGCCGGTGTTCAGAGATTGCTGGGGCCCCGGACGCTGTTGCGGCGGAAGTGGTGGCCCAGGCTCGTGATGCAGAGCAGGGCCGTCACCAGGAACAGGCCGGGGATGAGGATCACCCACCAGGTGTTGAGCAGCAGGGCCTTGTCGGCCAGGGCCAGCATGCTGCCCCAGGAAAGTTCGTCCACAGGCAGGCCAAGGCCCAGGAAGCTGAGGGTGGATTCCATGGCGATGCTGGTGCTGACGGCCGAGATGACCACGAAGAGGATGGCCGAGACCACATTGGGCACCAGATGGCGGCGCATGATCCAGCCAAAGCTGCCGCCCATGCAGCGTGAGGCCAGGATGTATTCGCTGTGGCGTATCTGGCGCACCTCGCCGCGCACGATGCGGGCCAGGGCGAACCAGCCCGTGACGCCGATGAGCAGGGCGATGCTCAGGGCGTTCTGGGGGCCCAGAAGGGAGACGGCCAGCAGCAGCACCAGCAGCACGGGGATGCTCTGGACGAGCTCCACAAGGCGCATGAGCAGGGCGTCGGTACGGGCCGGGGCGATGCCGGACAGGCAGCCGTAGGCCACGCCCAGCACGGTGATGACCGCGGCGCTCAGCAGGCCGATGAGCAGGGAGGCCCGGCCGCCGAACCAGATGATGGAATAGATGTCCCGGCCCAGGGAGTCTGTACCGAAAAAGAACCGGCTGCCGGGCGGGGTGTTGCGGTCGGCAAGGTAGAACTCGGCGGGGTCGTGGTTGGCCAGCCAGGGCGCGCACAGGCAGCCCAGCACCAGCAGGAGCAGCAGGCACAGGGGCAGCAGGGGCAGACGGGCCAGGCGTTGCCGCCAGCCGGGACGGCGCAGGGCCGGGCGGTGTTCCCGCCAGCCCGCGCCCACCAGCTCGAAGGCATCGTCGGGGAGGGCCTCCTCCGGCCGGGTCGCGGCGCTGTGGGGGGCCGTACGGGTCTCGTCCATCAGCAGACCACCTCACCGCTCTTGATACGCGGGTCGATGGCCTCGTTGATGCTCTGGGCCAGCAGACTGCTGATGATGACCATGGCTCCGGTGAACAGGACCATGAGCATGAGCAGGTTGTAATCGTGATACTTGGCGCTGGAGATGGCCAGCAGGCCGATGCCGGGATAGTTGAACACGGCTTCGGCCACATAGGTGCCGCTGAGCACATGCGGGATGGAGATGGCCATGATGCCCACCACCGTGGGCATGACGTTGCGCAGGCAGTGGCTCCAGAGCACGCGGGTGCGGCCCAGGCCCTTGGAGCGGGCCAGCAGCACATAATCGCGCCGTACTTCGTCCAGCAGCTTGTTGCGGATCATGTAGGCGTAATACCACAGGTGGCTGGCCACCATGACGGCCAGCGGCAGCACCAGATGGCGGGCGCGGTCGGCGATGTCGCCGGCCTTGCCGTAGCTGTAGGCGCCGCTGCTGGGCAGCCATTCCAGATTGACGCTGAAGACCAGCACCAGCAGCACGCCCAGCCAGAAGGCCGGGACATAATAGGCCGTGGTGCCCACCCGGCAGATGAGGCGGTCCAGGGCGCTGTGTTCGAAGCGGGCGCAGAGCAGGGCCAGGGCGATGGCCAGCACGAAGACCAGCGCGTAGGCCAGCCCGCCCAGCAACAGGGTGTTGCCCAGCAGGGGCAGGACCACGTCCACCACCGGGCGCTTGTATTTGAGCGACATGCCGAAGTCGCCGCCCAGCACGTTGCCGGCCCAGCGTCGGTACTGTTCCCAGATGGGGCCGTCCAGGCCCAGGCGCTGGCGGGCGGCGTCCAGCTCGGCGCTGCTCATGGATTGCACGGCATCGCCGTAATAGGATTGCAGGGGATCGCCGGGCGTCAGGCGCGAGATGTAGAAGACCGCCAGCGAGAGCGCCAGCAGCATCAGCACCAGCAGCGCTGCCTTGCGCAGCAGGGAGGCTATGAGGGTCGGCATGACATCCTCCGGTCGGCCTGACGGTCGTATCCGGTTTTGGTGTTACAAATTGCAAATCCGTGTCACGGCTATTTAGGGCCATAAAAGCTGCCGTGTCAAGGCAGGGGCCGGAAAAAAGCGGACATGGCGTGCTTTCGCGCCATCATGCGGACAGGAGCGGCGCGTGCGCGTCCGGCTGTCTGTTGCCGCTGCCAGCCGCCTGAGGGGATGGTCACCAAAACATGGAAAAATCATTCCTGATTCTGCCGAAAACGTGACAAGAGCGGGGAAATGTCGTATGCCTTGCGCAGTCTTCGCGAGACGTTCAGCCCCTAAAGAGAGCCGCCGCAGTGTCCCATCTGACCCGAGAAAAACTGGAAGCCCTTTCCCGCTGCTGGGAGCAGTGGGAAGCCGAGGCCGCCACGCCCCAGCGCAAGGTGGCGCGTGCCCGGCTGCATCTGTTGTTCCTGCTGCTGCGCTACGGCGGCCTGCGCCTTGGCGAGGCGCTGGAGCTGGACGCCCGCAAGGATGTGGACACCGTGACCGGTATGGTGCATGTTCCGGGTCCCAACAGCCGGGACGTACTGCTGCCCCTGAGCGCCATGCGCCATGTGCGCCGCATCCTGAGCCTGCCCGAGGCCGAGAGCATGGGCAGGGACTTTTTGCACTTCGACCAGGGCTTCATCCGCAAGAGCTTCTATGCCGTGGCCCAGCCGCTGGGGCTGGACAGGGCCATGGTGGGGCCGCGCGCCATCCGCTACGCCCGCGGGCTGGAGCTTCTGGACCTGCATGTGCCGGTCAACTTGGTGCAGAAATTCCTGGGCCAGCAAAAGCCTTCGCAGATCGCGGCCTTCCTCAACTTCTCCGACGGCGCCGCGCGGCGCATGGTCCAGAACAAGACCCTGGGGGCCTCGTCCGGCACGGACCCGCTCTGCAATTCCTTTCTGGGCATCGTGGAGGACATCTCCGTGGGCATGCGCATGGCCTCGGTGAGCGTGCGCACCTTCGGCGACATGCGCCTTGGCGTGCAGTGCAGCACGCGCCAGTTCGTGCATATGGAGATCCACGCCAACCAGGTGGTCACCGTGCTGGTGGACCCGGAACAGATCGTGCTCTCGCGCAGCCGTGCCACGCTCAGCATGGGCAACTGTCTGCCCTGCACGGTGCAGAGCATCCACCAGGATCAGGTGGAGTCCTTCGTCTCGCTGGAACTGGGTGACGGCTCGCGCCTGTGCGCCACGGTGGAGACGCCGGGCCTGCTCCGGGTGGGCATCTACGAGGGCCAGAAAGTCTACGCCCATTTCCCGTCACGGGCCGCGCGCCTGTGTCTGGACTGATATTTCCCGCAAGGGGCCGCCGTTCCGAACCGGCGGCGCATCATCAACCAATCAAGGAGTCGCATCATGAAAAACCTGAAGAAACTGTTCCTGCCCGTGCTGGCCGCCGCCTTCCTGGCCGCTCCGGCCCAGGCTGCCGACACGCTGATGATGGCCACCACCACCAGCACCCAGGATACCGGCCTGCTGGAGTTCCTGGCCCCCACCTTCCAGAAAGAGACCGGCATCGAGCTGAAATGGGTGGCCGTGGGCACCGGCAAGGCCCTGGAGATCGCCAAGAACTGTGACGCCGACGTGCTGCTGGTGCACGCCCCCGCCGCTGAAAAGGAATTCGTCAAGGCCGGTCACGGTATCGACCGCCGTCAGGTGATGTACAACGACTTCGTGGTGGTGGGCCCCAAGGCCGACCCCGCCGGCGTCAAGGGCAAGGACACCGCCGCCGCCCTCAAGACCATCGCCGACAAGAAGGCCTCTTTCGTGAGCCGCGGCGACCAGTCCGGCACCCACAAGGCCGAACTCAAGCTGTGGAAGCAGTCCGGCCTCAATCCCGACAAGGAAGCCTTCTACATCTCCGCCGGCCAGGGCATGATGGCCACCCTGAACATGGCCGCTGAAAAGAGCGCCTACACCCTGACCGACCGCGGCACCTGGATCAAGTTCAACGCCCAGCAGGGCGCCAAGAACCCCCTGGCCATCGTGGTGGAAGGTGACAAGGCCCTGTTCAACCAGTACAGCGTCATCACCGTGAACCCCAAGCAGTGCCCCAAGACCAAGGCCGACCTGGGCAAGAAGTTTGAAGACTGGTGGGTGGCCCCCTCCACCCAGAAGCGCATCGCCGAGTTCAAGCTGGAAGGCAAGCAGCTCTTCTTCCCCAACGCCGGCAAGTAGCGTTTTTCCGTCCGTTGGCGGGGACGGTCTCCGGGCCGTCCCCGTTTTGTTTTTCGACCTCCCTCCACGGATTCCCTCCGTCGCATTCTTGGTGCTCTATGGACTATCTGGTCAACGGCTTCTGGGCGGCCTTCGCCCTGCTGGCCAATATGGACGACGCCACCTTCTCGGCCATCACGGCCACGCTGGTGTCCACGTCCTACGCCATGGCGGCATCGCTGCTCATGGGCCTGCCCATGGGCTTTGCCCTGGGCTATTGTGATTTTCCCGGCAAAAAGGTCTTGCGCCTCATCTCCGACACCCTGCTGGCCTTCCCCACCGTGCTCATCGGCCTGCTGGTCTATGCCTTCATCACCTATCGCGGCCCGCTGGGCGAATGGGGCCTGCTCTTCACCCTGCCGGGCATGGCCATCGGCCAGACCCTGCTGGCCCTGCCCATCGTGGTCTCGTGGGTGGCCCAGGCCGTGGAGGGCCTTGACCCCCGCTGCCGCCAGACCCTGCTGACCCTGGGCGCCCGGCCCCTGCAGCTGGCCTGGCTGAGCCTGTGCGAAGTGCGCTTCGCCATCGCCATGGTCTGCCTGACCGCCTTCGGCCGCGTCATCACCGAGGTGGGCATCGCCATGATGCTGGGCGGCAACGTGCGCTATCATACCCGCACCATGACCACGGCCATCGCCCTGGAGACCAGCAAGGGCGAGTTCGCCCAGGGCATCGCGCTGGGCCTGGTGCTGCTGTTCATGGCCTTTGCCATCAACGTGCTCATGACCTTCATCAAGCACCGGGGGCGCATATGAGCCTTTTGTACGAAGTCCGCGGCCTGGTGCGCCGTTACGGCCGCGTGACCGCGCTGGACCTGCCCGCCCTGGGCGTGGACGAGCTGCACATCCACAGCGGCCAGGTGCTGACCCTGGTGGGCTACAACGGCAGCGGCAAGTCCACCCTGCTGCGCCTGCTGGCCTTTCTGGAAGAGCCCGACGAGGGCCGCATCATCTATCATGGCGGCGAGGACCCGCGCCGCGAGGTGAGCCTGCTGCTCCAGGAGCCCTATCTGCTCAAGACCACCGTGTTCGAGAACGTGGTGCTGGGCCTGAAGTTGCGCGGCCGTCGGGACGGTCTGGAGGACGCCTATCAGGCCGCCATGCGGCAGGTGGGCTTCGATGATCCCGATGCCATGCGCCGCCGCGGGCCCAACGCCCTTTCCGGCGGGGAACGCCAGCGCGTGGCCCTGGCCTCGCGCCTGGTGCTGCGCCCACGCGCCCTGCTGCTGGACGAGCCCACCTCCAACGTGGACGTGCGCAGCGCCCGCGCCATCGCCGCCGCCGTGGCCCGGTGCCGGGCCGAAGGCGCGGCCATCGTCTGTTCCACCCACGATCCCGCGCTCATGCAGGCCCTGGGCGGGGAACAGCTCAAACTGGGCCAGGGCTGGAGCCTGGACGGCTAGAGGCCGGACACGCTTTCGGACGGGGAAGACGGGCGTGATCCGTGCCATTTCCTTGTCCGCCCCCCAGCGCTGTTAGTTCTTTTCAAGGATCGTGCACCGCTATTAAAAAACACGCTTTTGCCCCTGGCTGGGATATTGCCGGGCAAAAGCGTGTTTTTTGTCGTGTTTTATGAAATTTTTTTAAGAATCAGCGCTTCAAGGGCCGCATCCCTGCCGGAAGCGTGTCCGTTTTGGGGAGGGGCAGGGCCGGAAGCGTGTCTGTTTTTCCGTTTTCTTGACCAATTTTTTTTTGCGGGACTAAGGTGGGTCAAACTGGATGGATGTACTGCTGAACTGCCTTGTTTCGCATCAATCAAAGGAGAGTCTCATGTTCCGTTTCCTGCGGGTCAACATGGCCGCCAAGACCTGTGTGTTTGAAGATATCCCCGAAGAATACGCCGGTCTGGGCGGTCGTGCCCTGACCTCCACCATCGTGGCGCGCGAAGTCAACCCCATCTGTACGCCGCTGGGCCCCCACAACAAGCTGGTGTTCGCTCCCGGCCTGCTGGGCGCCACCAACAGCCCCAACGGCAACCGTATTTCTGTGGGCTGCAAGAGCCCCCTCACCGAAGGCATCAAGGAATCCAACTCCGGCGGTCAGCCCGGCGGCCATCTGGCCAAGCTGGGCATCATGGCCATCATCGTTGAAGACATGGCCACCGAAGGCGAATGGTGGCAGCTGGAACTGAGCAAGGACTCCGCCAAGCTGGTGCCCTCCACCGTGGCCGGCCTCAACAACTTCGACGCCGTCGCCAAACTGGTGGAGATCTACGGCGACAAGTGCAGCTATGTGACCATCGGCCGCGCCGGTGAGTTCAAGCTGACCGCCGCCAGTATCGCTTTCACCGACCGCGAGCTGCGTCCCATGCGTCACGCCGGCCGCGGCGGCGTGGGCGCCGTCATGGGTTCCAAGGGCCTCAAGGCCATCATCATCAACCCCGAGGGCGGCAAGAACCATCC
>OODJ01000382.1_pt1 | contig 48050 bp, 40 predicted proteins | sample 1671611 | NCBI WGS metagenome assembly OODJ01 (sample SAMN06348174, study PRJEB24527) | human gut metagenome | biome: human gut; feature: ankylosing spondylitis patient; material: feces | host: Homo sapiens | place: China | collected 2015-10 | reverse complement strand
ACTCTTATAATGCAAATATCATGAGATTGGGAGATGATAAATGATGGATACTAAAATACATATAAGTTCGGAAGAAAATATCATTTGGTATCAATCAAAGCCTATCTATGAAATAGCAAAGCGGTTTTTCGATTTGTTATTGTCCATACTGCTTCTTGTGGTTTTGCTTGTTCCTATGGGGATTCTTGCGTTGGCGGTTCGTCTGGATTCGTCCGGACCTGTTTTATACCGTCAGACGCGGCTTGGGCTTTCCGGGGTGCCTTTTACCTTGTTGAAATTTCGTACCATGACGGAAAATGCGGAGTGCGGCGGTCCTGTGTGGGCGGCAAAAGATGACCCCAGAAGAACCAAAATCGGTGTTTTTCTTCGCAGATTTCATTTGGATGAACTTCCTCAGCTTTGGAATATCTTTATCGGAGATATGAGTTTTGTGGGTCCCCGCCCGGAACGGGAAATTTTCTATCAGACATTCGGAATGATTGTTGCGGATTTTGACAAAAGGCTGCTTGTGAAACCCGGACTTACGGGACTTGCGCAGATAAGCGGGGGATATGATTTGACGCCTGCGGAAAAATGGAGATATGATATGCAATATATCGGGAATCGTTCTGTTTTACTGGATATCCGATGTCTTGTTCTGACGTTCCCCACTGTTTTGACCGGCAGAGGTGCGAGATGATCCCGCGCTTTTGGATTGACGATCGATGTGCCTGTGATGTAACAGAATCCTATATGGATGTCATAAAAGCAGCGGTAAATCTTGCCGGTTTTTCTTTTTCTGAGACGGGAGAAAAAGAAAAAATTTGCCGCGATGATATTGTTGTGGTCAATGAAGTTCTTGTTGCTGTTCGGTATCTGCTTGCAGGATACCGCCGGGTTGTCGTTTGGTTTCAGGGTATTGTACCGGAGGAATCCTATCTGCGTCATCGATGCCGCCTGCGCCGCCTGATTCTGTCTCATATTGAAAAATATGTTCTTTCCCGTGCGACGCTGGCACTTTTTGTTTCTCCGGAAATGCTTGCTCATTATGAAGAAAAGTATAGGCTTGCTTTAAAAGAAAAAAGTTTTATTATGCCTTGCTTTTGTAAGACAAAAGTCAATAAAGAGGCGCTTTGTGCCGAAAAGAGCCGAGGTGGCTTTGCTTATGTCGGTTCTCTTGCAAAATGGCAATGTTTTGCACAGACGGCTGCATTTTATGCTGCGATTGAACGGCGTGCCGCATATGGTACCAAGCTGTTTGTTTTTACGGAAGATATGGAACAGGCAAGAAAAATTTTGTCCCGAAGCGGCGCTGTGAATTATGAGATTTCCTGTAAACGCGGAGAAGAGCTTGTACAGGCACTTGCAGGTATTCGATATGGCTTTGTTTTGCGGGATGATGATAAGGTTAACCGCGTTGCGACGCCGACAAAGCTTTCCATATATGCTGCATGCGGATTGATTCCCATTTATTCTCCGGTACTTTCTGATTTTTTCCGCCATGCCGCTCCTATCTCATATGGCATTCCGGTCCCGTTGCCTGCGGGAGAGAGCGAAATGGCGTCTGTCCTGGACGATATGAGCTTGGAACCGGATCCTTTGGTGGAATCGGCTTGCCGGAGGTTATTCTCGGATTATTATCATGCACAAGCATATCGGGATATGCTTGCGGAAAAATTGAAAGAAGTTTTCGGCACCGCGCCGGAAAAACCTTCTTTGCTTATTACCATCGGAAACACGCAGACGGGAGGAATTCCTAATGCGCTCTATGCTTTGCTGCGTGAGATTCATGTTTTCTATCGCGTCACACTTCTTGCCGCTGACGGCGGAATCCGTAAAGAAATGCTTCCGGCGGATATCGCAATTCTTGAACCGGATGCGCTTCTTCGCGCCACGGAAACACCTCTTTGCAGGATTTGGACGCTGCCGCTTTCGGCAAGATTGTTCCGTATTTTCGGAGCTGCTTTTGCGAAATGCTTCGGAAAACGCCTGCCGTTTGTGTGGCTCAGTCTTCGGCAGAGAAAACGGCTTCCCGTTTTTGATGCCGCTGTTGCTTTCTCACAGCCGACATCGGACAAAAGCTTTTGTAATATCAGCTGCGAGCTTGCTTTGTTTGGGTGCCGTGCCGTGAGAAAAATCGCGTTTGTGCATTGTGATTTTAAAAAATACGGGGCAAACAGCGCTGTCAACCGGCGTCTTTATCAAAGATTTGATCAGATTTGCGCGGTTTCGGAAGCATCCGCTGCCGCTTTTCTTTCTTGCGTGCCCAAGGCATCGGGAAGGCTTTCGGTTGTTCCGAATATTTTGGATGCAAGGAGAATTCTTTTTCTTTCCTCTGTCAATGTGCCGTGCTTTTCGGGTGCACATCGTCCCATCATTCTGAGCGTGGGCAGACTTTCTCCGGAAAAAGGGCAAAAGCGATGTATTCCTTTGATGCGCCGCCTATGGGATGAAGGATTCGTTTTCGAATGGCATATTGTCGGCGACGGTCCTTGCCGGGAAGCGATTGCACGCAGTATCCGTGAGAACGGACTTTCCGATGTTGTCTTCCTGCATGCACAGACGGATAATCCGTATCCATATATGGCACAGGCGGATTTTCTTTTTCATCCCTCTTTTCATGAAGGTGCGCCTCTTGTTCTGTCGGAGGCGATACTGCTGTCGCTGCCGGTGCTTTCTACCGATACCTGCTCAGCGTGTGAACTTGTAGGAGATCGCGGAATCGTCTGCGGTGTAACGGACGCGGAGCTGTATGATGCACTGAAAACATTTCTTTCGGAGAAGTCCTATGCGCATTTTCGACGGCTGTCCCGGGAAGAATCGATTTCTCTTTGTGAGGGACGGGCAAGGATTGCCGTTCATGCGTTCCGTGCGTCTGTGGAGGGAAAAGAATGAGAATACAGGAAGAAAACAACGTGTGTTGGTCAAGACTTGCTTTACCGGTGGCATGTGTGGGAATTGCTTCTCTTTTGCTTGTGCGGGACGGCTTGCTTATCTCGATAGGACGGCTTCCTTTTCTTTTTATCGCATGTGCGGCGCTTCTTTTCCTGAATGCGGAGGATACACGGTTGTTTTTGATTTTTTTACTGCCGCTGTATCCGGGACTTCCGGGAAATTATTTGACGCTGCTGTTTGCCGTCAAATGGATTTTTCTTGCTTTTTACGAAAAAGAGCGATTCCGGCTTTCTGTATGGACGGCTGTTTTTTCTTTTCTTTTTACCGCGTATCTGTGGATGCAGAATCTGATTCTCGGAGATATGAGCGTCTATCATTTTGCATTGGGAGCTGAAATTTTGCTTCTTGTATTGTTTATTTCAGACAAGACGTCAGTTTCACTCCGCCGTGCGGTACCTGTATATTCCGCATCGGTACTGATTTCCGGAATCGCTGCGCTGCTTGTATTTGCGGGCGAGCATTCGCTTGGTGATATTTTTTCCGGAGCTGTTCGCTTTGGAGATGTTTATGGGGCGGACGGAATGCATATGACGCTGGATCCGAATTTCCTTGGCTTTTCCTGCCTTGCCGGAATTGCCGCTCATGCAGAGCTCCTCCGCTGTGCTGCGGAAGTTCGCATGAGCTTTCGTAAAGAGACGGCGGCTTCGCTGATTTGGATGTTGACTCTTTTGTTTTTCGGAACAATCGGACTTTCCCGAAGTTTTCTTTTGTGTATCGCGGGGCTTGCGGTCTTGGAGCTGCTTGCTTTGGTGAAAACGCCGCATTTGTTTGGAAAGGCTGTTTTGTTTCTTTCTCTTTTATGTGCCGCTTTGCTTGGCTTGTCAGCATGGCTTGTACCGGAACTGCTTCTGTCGCTGGGGGCACGTTTTGATCCGGATGAACTTGTCGGCGCAAACGGGCGTGTGATGTTGATTCGCAGATGGTATACTGCTTTTACGGAATCCATATGGTCTCTTTTGTTTGGCACAGGACTTTTTCGGACAAATGTGCATGTAACGGCGCTTCAGTATCTGTTTGGGCTGGGGATTGTCGGGATGCTTTTTCTGTTTCCTGCTTTTATCGGCATTGCACGCGGGCTAGGCTTTCGTTTTTGCAGGCGTGGGTGTATTCCCGCGGTTGTTACGGCGGTGATGAGTTGTTCGATTCCTGCGGCATGTTCGCTTTCGGCGCTGTTTCCGTTTTTATTTGCTCTTATGGTATCAGGGTGCCTTTCCGGAGAAAAACCGTTTTCTGCCGGCGCTACCGTCAAACGGAACTCAGACGGGTTTGCTCTGCTGTCATCTTAAAGATTATACATGGATTCTTGGAGGTATCTTAATAAATGAAAAATCGTTTTTCCCGAGCAGTAGGAAGGATTTTATACGCCGTAGCTTCACATCTGCCGCGTTCCTATTCCAAAATCAGAATCGGGCAGCGAAATATCCGTGTTTTTTGCGCGAGAAGGATTCTCAGCTTTTGCGGAGCTGAAGTGAATATTGAAAAGGGTGCATGGTTTGCATCTGACGTTTCTCTCGGAGATTGTTCTTCCATTGGACCTTATGCCCATATTGAAGAGGGAACCGTCATCGGAAATTTTGTCATGATGGGTGAAAATTGTTCTGTTTTTACGAGAAATCATCATTTTGAAAGAACAGATATTCCGATCTGTATGCAGGGCATGGCAAAGCGGGAACCGGTCTGTATCGGAGATGACGTGTGGATCGGAGCGTATGTCACGATTTTGCCCGGTGCCAGAATCGGAAATGGTGCTGTTATCGGTGCGGGAAGCGTTGTTTGCGGAGAAATTCCGTCTATGGCAGTTGCGGCTGGAAATCCTGCCAGGGTCATCCGGATGCGCGGCGAGGGAGGAAATTCCATATGACGCTGCAAAGTCGTGTCCGGCTTGCCTTACAGCTTGCACTTTGTCTTTTTATCAAGATGCTTTGCCGATGTTCTTTTCTCCGAAAAAAATATTCCGAGATTTGGCTTTTTTCAGAACGCGGATTTGATGCCTGTGACAATGCATGGAGTCTGTTTCGGTATGTGAGGAATACGGCTCCGGAAAAGAAAGTTTACTATATTTTAGAACCTTCTTCCCCCGCTGTGAAGAAGGTGAGCCTCTTGGGCAGTGTTCTCCGGCGTGGATCACTGCGGCATCTCTTTTTGTATTTTCTTCCAACCGTAAAGATCAGTACGCATATTCTCGGTGCTTCTCCGTATCCTGCGCTTTTTACCTCTTCATTGGGGCGGCGGCTCCTTCATGCTCACGGTGTTTCTGTCTTTTTGCAGCATGGCGTCACCAAGGATGATATTCCGGCTTTATACGCTGCCAATACGAAGATTGATTTGTTTGTCTGCGGTGCGTTCCCGGAATATGAATTTGTCAAGACACGGTTCGGGTATCCGCGGAATGCCGTATGCTGTCCGGGCTTTGCCAGATTTGATTCTTTACTGTCTGCATATCCGGTGAGGCAAATCCTTTTTCTGCCGACATGGCGCTCCTCGCTTGCTGTTCTGTCTGATGTGGAATTCAAGGAAACCTCGTATTTTTCGGCGATTCAAACGCTTTTCTCTCATAAAGGACTGATGGCGCTATTGACCCGTGAAAACGTGAAATTGGTGTTTTCACCGCATCCGGAAATGAAAAAGTTCGTTCATCTTTTCGAAATTCATTCTGGCTGTATTTCTATGAATGCGGAGGACATTGGAGAGGCAATACGGCAAAGCGCTGTCCTCATCACCGATTTTTCCAGCGTTATGTTCGATTTTGCTTATGCGGAACGTCCGGTCGTCTATTTGGAGACAGAAGGATTGAACACGCCGAATTATCCTATGGGATATTTTTCAAGAGAGCGGGATGGGTTTGGCCCTGTTGTGAGGGATCATGGAGCTCTTTGTGACACTTTGGCAGATATGATCCGGAGAAAATTTTCCCCGGATAAGAAATATCTTGCACGTGCGAAGCATTTTTTTTCGCGGCGTGACAGAGAGAATTGCCGTCGGAATTTTGAGGCGATTTCGGAATGTATTGCAAAAAAACGAGGTTTGTGATAAAATCAAAAAAAGAAACGAGAGAGAATCCATTTGGCAAAACTGCTATATGTGCGAAGCTTTTGTCCTGCCTGTCGGTAGATGAGACAGCAGGTCTTTTTATGGAATGAGACGAAGAAATCTCCCCTTTTGGAAAATCGAAGAATTGAAATTTTCGGGTGGAGTGAAAAAGGAAAGCATTACGATATTGCCGCTGTTTGTGACGAGAACGGATGACAAATCACGGCTTGTCATCGCTGAGCGGAAAGAACAAAGTTTGGAATGTCATGGATAAGTTCCCGGACGGATGCATAAACTTGGCATAACCTAAGATTCTGAAAGGAGAAGCATATACAGATGAGAACCATCATGCTGGTTTTTGGAACGAGACCGGAAGCAATCAAAATGTGTCCGCTCGTTTTGGAGCTTCAAAAACGAGAAAAGGTGCGCACGCTTGTCTGCGTGACCGGTCAGCACCGGGAGATGCTGAGTTCTGTTTTAGATCTTTTTGGGGTTGTGCCGGACTATGACCTTGCAGTGATGAAAGAAGGACAGACTTTGTTTGATATTACTTGCTCCGTTTTGACAGGGATGCGGAATATTCTGCTTGAGGCGGCTCCGGATCTGGTATTGGTTCACGGGGATACGACGACCGCATTTGCCGCGGCGCTTGCTTGTTATTACTTGAAAATTCCCGTAGGACACGTTGAGGCGGGACTGCGAACGGGAAATCTGTATGCACCCTATCCGGAGGAATTCAACCGCAGGGCAGTGGCGATTTTCTGCACATATCATTTTGCTCCGACTGCCGGTGCCGCGGAAAATCTGATAAGAGAAGGTATTTCAAAGGAACGGATCTATATTACCGGCAATACTGCCATTGATGCACTGAAAACGACAGTAAGGGAGGAATTTCATCATCCTATTCTGGAACGGCTTGGAGAGCGGCGCATGCTGCTTATGACAGCACACCGCAGAGAAAATCTTGGAGAACCGATGCGGCGTATGTTTTCTGCTATACGGAAATTGTGTGACAGTCATCCCGAGATTGTTTTGGTTTATCCTGTGCATCCGAATCCCAAGGTAAGAGACGCTGCGCATACCGCCTTTGACGGCTGCGAGAATGTCATTCTCATTCCGCCGCTGGATGCCGTGGATTTTCATAATTTTATGGCACGGTCCTATTTTATCCTGACAGACAGCGGCGGCGCTCAAGAGGAAGCGCCGTCTCTCGGCGTACCGGTGCTTGTTTTACGAGATACAACGGAGCGGCCGGAGGGAATTGCGGCGGGAACGGCAAAACTTGTCGGAACAAATCCGGAGATCATTCTTTCGGCTTGTGAGATGCTGCTTGCAAGTCCGGAGGAGTATTCTAAGATGGCACATGCCGCAAATCCTTACGGGGACGGACATGCGGCGGTACGAATTGCGGATATTCTGACCGGAACGGAAGCGTGAGAAGCAAAACCGGAAAAGCTGCGGAAAGATATTTGTCTTCCCGTGTTGATTGTAATGGTTCTTTCCATGTTTTTGATTGCGGGACTGACAAGATTTTACTTGGGTGCCGACCGGATACGATTTTGTGCCGCCTTTCTTGTATAATTTGTCAGAATATCCGAAAAGAAATCCGGAATTATCGTCAAACTCCTACTTGACAAGAAATTTAAAAAAAGATATAATAGTGTCGTAAATTCAGGATTTCCCGCAACCGACGGAACGTGGAGCACCACATGGGAACGGGGGGAATAAATCCGGCCGACCGTCTGGGCAATCCTATCGTAAAGGGTAGGACTGCCCTTTTTGTTTTGGATGATAAAAAATACCGTATAAACGGCAGAACGGAGAATCATACGATGAAAAAAATAGCAGTAATTATGGGTAGTGACAGCGACCTTCCGGTGGCAGAGAAGGCGGTCAATACGCTGATTTCTTACAATGTCCCCTTTGAAGTGCATGTTTTTTCCGCACACAGAACACCCGAAGAGGCCAAAGCGTTTGCGGTGAATGCACGGGAAAACGGTTTTGGCGCCATTATTGCACTCGCAGGAATGGCGGCGCATCTTGCCGGTGCCATTGCTGCGAATACGACGCTCCCTGTTGTGGGAGTGCCGGTCAAATCAACAAATTTAGACGGCATGGATGCGCTGCTTTCAACGGTACAGATGCCCTCGGGAATTCCGGTAGCAACTGTTGCCATTGACGGAGCTGTCAATGCCGCGCTTCTTTGTATTGAGATGCTTGCCATTGAGGATGCGGATCTTGCTTTGAAACTTACCTCGGCACGTGCGGAAGGCATGGCCAAGGTGCTTGCAAAAAACAAAGCGGTTGAGGAAAAATTCAATCGCTGAAAAGATACAAAAATAACCTGCCGCACAGCGGCGGATAGGAGTTTTAACATGGAAAAAAGAGAACAATTATACGAAGGAAAAGCGAAAAAGGTTTATGCAACGGACGATCCGTCGTTTGTCATCGTTTCCTATAAGGATGACGCGACTGCGCTCGACGGACTCAAAAAGGGAACGATTACGGGAAAAGGTGTTATCAATAACCGTATGTCGAATTTCTTAATGCAGATTTTGGAGAAGCATGGGGTACCGACGCATTTTGTAAAAGAACTTTCCGAGAGAGATACCGTTGTGAAGAAAGTTTCTATTGTTCCGCTTGAGGTTATTATCCGAAATATTTCCGCCGGATCCTTTGCCAAGCGCTACGGTGTTGAGGAAGGAATTGTTTTCGACGAACCTACCATTGAATTTTCCTATAAAAATGATGACCTGCATGATCCGCTGATTAACGAATATCATGCGCTTGCCCTCAAGCTTGCCACAAAAGAGGAAATTGAAACGATTAAGCAAATGGCGTTTACCGTCAACCGCGTTTTAAAGGAATACTTTATAGGCCTGGGAATTAAACTTGTCGATTTCAAGCTGGAGTTTGGCAGATTGCCGGACGGAAGAATTGTTCTGGCGGATGAGATCTCTCCTGATACCTGCCGTTTCTGGGATGCGAAAACAAATGAGAAGCTCGACAAGGATCGCTTCCGTCGCGATATGGGCGGGGTTGAGGAAGCTTATCACGAAATGATGCGGCGCATCGGACTTCAATGAATTTTAGACGGCCAATTTTCCGAAGGAAAGCGATACCATGAGTGAAATCAGAGAAGAATGCGGTGTTTTCGGCGTTTTTTGCGACAGTGCGTATGACGTTGCGCATATGACATATTACGGTCTGTTTGCTCTTCAGCACAGAGGACAGGAGAGCTGCGGTATTGTTGTCAATGATGATGGTGTATTTCAGACCTATAAGGATATCGGGCTTGTCAACGATGTTTTTACGCCGGATATTTTAAAAAATCTCGGCTGCGGTAATATGGCGGTTGGACATGTACGCTATGGCACGACGGGGGCAAGCGACCGGAATAACGCACAGCCCATTGTAGTTAATCATATCAAAGGCAGGATGGCGCTTGCCCACAACGGAAATCTTGTCAATTCCTATGAACTGCGTTCCGAGCTTGAGATGCAGGGTTCCATTTTTCATACCACAAGCGATACGGAAGTCATCTCCTATCTGATTACGAAGGAGAGGCTTACTGCACCTTCAATTGAGGAGGCGGTGGCGCGTGCTATGCCGAAGCTTCGCGGGGCATATTCGCTGATTATCATGTCTCCATCTAAGTTGATTGCGGTAAGAGATGAAAACGGATTTCGTCCGCTCTGTTATGGACGTACGGAGGATGGACGGTATGTTGTCGCCTCAGAAAGCTGTGCGTTGGACGCTGTCGGAGCGACATTCATTCGCGATGTAGAACCCGGAGAGATTTTGATTTTTGAAAAAAGCGGCATGCGCAGCATCCGTACGGATTGTAACCATGGAAAAAAAGCACTTTGTGTGTTTGAATTTATTTATTTCGCACGACCGGACTCCGTGATTGACGGGTGTTCCGTACATGCCGCCCGCATACGTGCCGGAGAATTTCTTGCAAAGGAACACCCTGCGGATGCGGATATTGTCATCGGCGTGCCGGATTCCGGCATCGATGCGGCACTTGGATATTCCAAGGCTTCCGGTATTCCTTATGAAATCGGCTTTATTAAAAACAAATATATCGGCCGCACCTTTATTGCCCCCGGACAACAAAGCCGTGAGGATAAGGTGCGCATCAAGCTCAATCCCATTGCGGATACCGTACGCGGAAAGCGAATTGTGATGATAGACGATTCCATTGTGCGCGGGACGACTAGCGCCAGGATTGTAAAGCTTCTCCGGGAGGCAGGCGCTTTAGAAATTCATATGCGTGTTTCTGCGCCGCCGTTTTTGAATCCATGCTATTACGGAACAGATATTGATTCGCGTGAGAATCTGATTGCGTGTCATCATACGACCGATGAGATTGCAAAGATCATCGGAGTGGATTCTCTCGGCTTTTTAAGTGTGGACAGCGCCAAAAGAATTGCAAATGGTACAAATGGAGAAGGGTATTGCACAGCTTGCTTTGACGGAATTTACCCGACTGATATACCATCTCATTCGGAGAAAAACCGATTTGAAGAAAAGATTTCGGCGGGGAAAAATCTCGGAGAACGGTATCAAACCGATAGTAATAAAACATAACGAAAGCAGGAAAACAGAAAATGGGTGGATTTTTCGGCATATCTTCAAAAAGAGAATGCCTTGCAGACGTATTTTTCGGTACGGATTATCATTCGCACCTGGGGACCCGCCGCGGAGGACTTGCCGCGTATGACAAGGAAATTGGTTTGCAGCGGGCGATTCATAATATTGAAAACTCGCCGTTTCGAACGAAGTTCGAACACGTTTTTGATGAAATGAAAGGGACTTCGGCGATCGGATGTATCAGCGACAGCGATCCGCAGCCGCTTTTAATTCGTTCGAAGCTCGGTACGTACGCTATCTGTATGATTGGAATTGTAAACAATGCTGAGGCTTTGACAGAACAGGTCTTTTCCTGTGAAGGCGGGCATTTTAACGCTATGACAGGCGGAGAGGTTAACTCGGCGGAGCTTGTTGCCGCTCTTATCAATCAGAAAGATCATTTTGCAGATGGCATTCGTTTCGCGCAGAGTATGATTGACGGCACGGCATCTATCTTGATCTTGCGGGATGACGGTTCTCTTATCGCGGCACGCGATAAGGTCGGACGTTTGCCGGTTTTGATCGGCAAAAATGAAGACGGCTATTGTGTTACGTTTGAATCATTTGCCTATAAAAAACTCGGCTATGTGGATGAAAAAGAGCTTGGTCCGGGCGAAATTGTGGAGATTACGCCGCAGAAGATAAGTCAGCTTGCCGCTCCCGGCAAGGAAATGAAAATTTGCTCGTTTCTGTGGTCCTATTATGGGTACCCGACTTCCAATTATGAGGGGGTTAATGTGGAAACCATGCGTTACCGTAACGGAGAAATTATGGCGCAGAGCGATAAAGAATCCGGTAACGCCGAAAAGATTGATTATGTAGGCGGCGTGCCGGACTCGGGTACACCGCACGCTATCGGTTATGCAAACAAGAGCGGTATACCCTTTGCTCGTCCGTTTATCAAATATACGCCGACATGGCCGCGCAGCTTTATGCCTCCCAAGCAGACGGAACGCAATAAAGTTGCGAAAATGAAACTGATTCCCGTACATGAGCTGATTCAGGATAAAAGTCTTTTGTTTGTCGATGATTCGATTGTCCGCGGTACGCAGCTGCGCGAAACGGTGGAATTTTTATATGACAACGGCGCGAAGGAAGTACATATGCGTTCCGCTTGTCCGCCGATTATGTATAGCTGCAAATACTTGAATTTTTCAAGAGGGACAAGCGATATGGAGCTGATTGCGAGAAGGGTCATCATGGAACTTGAAGGAGAGGAAGGCTTTCATCACCTTGAAGAATACAGTGATTCCACAACGGAAAGAGGAAAAAAACTGAGAAAGATGATCTGTGAAAAATTTCATTTTGCCTCATTGGAATTTCAGTCTCTTGAAGGAATCATCAAGGCAATTGGTCTGGATCCCTGCAAGCTATGTACCTATTGCTGGAACGGAAAAGAATAAAAAGGGGAATCCGTTCGGACAGATGATAGAAAAACGGATGAATATCATACTGATGTTTGTTAAGCTGTCGAGAAAACTTATGTATAAGGGCAGCTTCCGGTGATATCATTTCAGAAAAAACGATAATGAGCCGCGCAGGCGGCAGAATGGAGAAAATTTATGCAGAATTCCAAATCGGAAAGCTATGCTGCGGCGGGCGTTGACATTACCGCCGGATATCGTGCGGTGGAGCTAATGAAGGCTCATATCGCGAGAACCATGATTCCCGGAGTCGTATCGGATATCGGGGGATTTGGAGGCCTTTTTGCACTGGATCTCGGAGAGTTTCGTCATCCTGTGCTCGTGAGCGGAACGGACGGCGTCGGTACAAAACTGAAGCTTGCCTTCCTTATGGACAAGCACGATACCGTCGGGATCGACTGTGTCGCTATGTGTGTCAACGATATTATTTGCAGCGGTGCGCGGCCACTTTTCTTTCTTGATTACATTGCCTGCGGAAAGAATGTACCTGAAAAGATCGCGGCTGTCGTTTCCGGCGTTGCGGAAGGCTGTGTTCAAGCGGGCTGTGCGCTTATCGGCGGAGAAACAGCAGAGATGCCCGGCTTTTATCCTTCTGATGAATATGATCTTGCCGGATTTGCTGTCGGCGCGGTGAACAAAGAGGACATTATCGACAACAAAGCCATGCGCGCGGGGGATGTTATCCTTGCGCTGCCGTCCTCCGGTGTGCATTCCAACGGATTTTCTCTGGTGCGGCGTGTATTTGACGTGGAGCACTCGGATATCAAGGCTCCTTCTGAGGCATTGAACGGAAAATCTGTCGGAGAAACACTGCTGACTCCGACTAAAATTTATGTAAAGCCGATTCTTTCGCTTTTGAAAAAAATTTCTGTAAAAGGGATCTCTCATATTACAGGCGGCGGATTCTATGAGAATATTCCCCGAAGCATCCCGGAAGGGCTCGGGGCGAAAATCGAAAAGCGCGCTGTCCGTGTGCCTGCGATTTTCGATTTGATCGCGAAGACGGGGAATATTCCGGAACGCGATATGTACAATACCTTCAACATGGGTGTCGGCATGTGTGTGATTGTATCCGCAGCGGATGCGGATGCGGCGCTTGCCGTTCTGCGTGAAGCAGGGGAGGACGCTTATTTCCTCGGCGAGATTGTTCAATCTGCCGAAAGAGTGGTATTATGTTAAGACGCGATTTGATTCTCGGCATACTTGCCGGGATTCTCATCGGAATTGGCGGAAGCGTTTATCTTTCTTGTGATAACAAGTATGTTGGCGCTGTCCTTTTTTCCGTAGCACTGCTTTGCATCTGTATGCGTGGGTTTGCACTGTTTACCGGAAAAGTGGGGTTCCTTGTGGAAGCTCATACAAAAGCGGACGTATCAGCACTCCTTTTATCCCTTTTGGGAAATCTTGTCGGTACATTTGCCACCGGTACTGCCATCCGATTTGCTTTGCCTGCAGTGGGGCAAAAGGCAGCTTTGCTTTGTGAGGGCAAACTCTCACAAACAGCGCTGGAAACGTTGATACGAGCTATGTTTTGCGGGATTCTCATGTACCTTGCGGTGGTGATTTACCGAAAGAACCAGTCCGTGTGGGGAATTTTCTTCTGTGTACCTGTTTTTATCCTGAGTGGCTTTGAGCATTCCATCGCCAACATGTTTTATTTTTCCTCATCGGGGATCGTGAGCTTTGACGCTTTCGTCTATTTGTGGATTGTCATTTTCGGAAATGCCGCGGGCGCATTGCTTATGACATTTCTCTTATTCTTATGCCGCGAAAAACCAACGCAAAAACAATCACTTCCGAAACAGACGGAAGAGAAATCCGAAGACACAAGAAATTTGATGGTATGACTGCCCGAAAGGAAGTCGGAAAGGAGCCAAAATGGAGAGCCCCGTAAAAATTGCCGTATTGGTTTCCGGCGGAGGGACCAATTTACAAGCGCTCATCGATGCTGAGACTGCAGGTTCGCTGCATTCCGGAAAGCTTTCCCTTGTCATTTCCAGCAAAGAAGGCGTATATGCTTTGGAACGTGCAAAATGTGCCGGGATTCCGTCATATGTTGTTTCCAAGGCGGGTTGCGGTTCTCAGGAAGCTTTTGAGAAAAAAATCAAAGAACTCTTGGGGAAATATGAAATCGAACTGATTGTTCTTGCAGGCTTCATGAGTATTCTTTCGTCGGACTTTACCGCAGCTTATCCGCAGAGGATTCTCAATGTTCATCCGTCGCTGATTCCCTCATTCTGCGGCAAAGGATATTATGGTCTTCATGTTCACGAGGCGGCGCTCGCCTACGGTGTCAAAGTAACGGGGGCGACGGTACATTTTGTCAATGAAGTACCGGACGGAGGAAAAATTATTCTTCAAAAAGCGGTGGAGGTCAAAGAGGGTGATACACCTGAGACGCTTCAGCGCCGCGTCATGGAAGAAGCTGAATGGAAGCTGCTGCCGGAAGCCGCAGAGCTTGTATCGGCGAAAATCAAAGAAAAAAATGAAAAATAAATGCGCATCGGCGTAAAGAAAGGAATTATTTATGGATATCTATCAAGTGCAGCCCATTGCGGACATTATCCGCGGCAATTCTTATGTCGGACGGGGTATTGTCATCGGCAAAAGCAGAGACGGGAAAAAAGCGGTTTTTGCTTATTTTATTATGGGACGCAGTGAAAACAGCCGCAACCGGATTTTTGTGGAAAAAGGAGAAGAAGTCATCATTCATCCGTACGATGCTTCCCGGGTAGAAGATCCTTCTTTGATTATTTATTCTCCTGTGCGCCGTATCGGAAACGATCTTATCGTGACCAACGGCGATCAGACCGATACGATTTATGAATTTATCCGAAGTGGCAAAACATTTGCAGATGCACTTGAAACACGTGAATTTGAGCCGGACGCGCCGAATTTTACCCCTCGTATCAGCGGTATCCTGCATTTTGCAGAAGGAGATTTTACATATGAAATGAGCATCCTCAAAAGTGCGGATAAAGAAGGTACTGCCTGCGCGCGATATTTGTTCCGGTATCCGGCACTTGCGGGAGTCGGTCATTTTATTCATACCTATCGCTGTGACGGAAATCCGATTCCAACGTTTACGGGAGAGCCGGAACGTGTTGTGATTCCGGATGATATCGAGCAGTTTACCGCCTCTTTATGGGAAGCTCTTGATGAAAACAATCGAATTTCGCTGTATGTTCGTTATATTGACCTTGCAGACGGAACGATTCAGAATCGTATGATTAACAAAAACCAATGATCCGGAGGAAATAAAACGATGAAAGAATTTGAACTGAAATATGGCTGCAATCCCAATCAAAAGCCGGCAAAAATCTATATGAAGGACGGGAAAGATCTTCCGATTGAAATTCTTTCCGGTCGTCCCGGGTATATCAATTTTCTTGATGCATTCAACTCATGGCAGCTTGTTCATGAGCTTTCCGCAGCAACGGGAATGGTGAGTGCAACCTCTTTTAAACATGTCAGCCCGACTTCCGCCGCCGTGGGAACTCCTCTTTCGAAAGAGCTGAAAGCAGCTTGTTTTGTGGACGATATTGAGGGACTCGACGATTCTCCGCTCGCCTGTGCCTATGCCAGAGCACGTGGTACAGACAGAATGTCTTCTTTCGGCGATTGGATCGCACTTTCTGATGTGTGCGATAAAACGACGGCAACTCTCATCAAACGCGAGGTATCAGACGGAATCATTGCACCTGGGTATACGCCTGAGGCATTGGAAATTTTAAAAACCAAGAGAAAAGGGAATTATAATATTGTCAAAATCGATCCTTCCTATGTGCCGGCGCCGGTTGAAACAAAGGATGTATTCGGCGTCACCTTTGAGCAGGGACGCAACAATTTCGAGATAGGGGAGGAACTTCTCAAAAATCTCGTGACAGAAAATAAAAATCTGCCGGAAAGTGCAAAGCGGGATCTTATCATTTCTCTTATTACACTGAAATATACACAGTCAAATTCCGTTTGCTATGCTGTGGATGGACAGGCAATCGGTGTCGGCGCTGGGCAGCAGTCGAGAATTCACTGCACACGCCTTGCCGGAAATAAAGCGGACACATGGCAGCTCCGCCGCCATGAAAAGGTTCTTGCGCTTCCATTCCTTCCGACACTTGGCAGACCGGACCGTGACAATGTCATCGATGGTTATATCAATCAAAATGAGGAAGATGTCTGTGCCGACGGTATATGGCAAAAATATTTTACGCGCCGTCCCGAACCGCTCACGGAAAAAGAGGCGGCGGATTACCTTGCCGGAATATCAGGGGTTTCTCTTGGCTCCGACGCCTTTTTCCCGTTTGGTGACAATATCGAACGGGCAAGAAAAAGCGGGGTTTCCTATATCGCAGAGCCGGGAGGCTCTGTGCGGGATGATCTTGTCATCGAGTGCTGCAACCAATACGGCATGGTAATGGCGTTTACAGGAATGCGCCTTTTCCATCATTGATATCATATGGTGCGCCGGCTGAGTGATCGCCGGCTTTCGCCGTCTTATGGAAAAAGAAAAAACACCGCTGTTTTGAAGAATACGAGAGACTGCTCTGCTTGGATTCCGAAAGAATTTCGGCCTGAAAATAGGGACTTTTGAATGTCCTTGCAAATCTTATCAGGACCGGCGAAGAAAGCGGTTTCGCAGGCGGAGAGGGCTTGCGGGCAAGTCTGTTCTTGGGTAACGGTGGTTTTGGTTTATGACTATGACAAGATAGAAAAAAGATGAATCAAAGCGTCTGCGGCAGCAGCGCGGAAGGGAAGCTTATGAAACTGATGGTGGTCGGCGGCGGAGGCCGTGAGCATGCGATCATAAAAAAACTGAAAGAAAGTTCTGCGGTGGAGATGATTTATGCGCTCCCTGGCAACGGGGGCATCGCCGCGGATGCTGTTTGCGTCGATATTGGCGCCAAGGATATCGAGGGAATGGTTGCTTTTGCAAAAGAAAAGAAAATCGATTTTGCGGTAGTAGCGCCGGATGATCCACTGGTGCTTGGCGCGGTGGACGCGCTGGAGGAGGCGGGAATCCGATGCTTCGGTCCTAGAAAAAATGCGGCGATCATCGAAGGAAGTAAGGTCTTTGCCAAAAATCTGATGAAAAAATACGGGATTCCTACTGCGGCATATGAAGTGTTCGATGATATGGAAAAAGCGCTTTCTTATCTTGATACGGCGCCGATTCCGACTGTAATCAAGGCGGACGGACTTGCGCTTGGAAAAGGCGTGATTATCGCGCAAACCCGTGAGGAAGCGAAAGCCGCAGTACATTCCATGATGGCAGACAGAATTTTCGGAGCATCCGGCGCACGGATTGTCATTGAGGAATTTTTGACGGGTCCCGAGGTGTCGGTGCTGTCCTTTACCGACGGCAAAACGGTTGTGCCGATGGTTTCCTCCATGGATCACAAACGTGCAGGAGACGGCGACACAGGTCCCAATACCGGCGGAATGGGAACGATTGCCCCAAATCCGTATTATACGCCCGAGATTGCCGAGCTCTGCATGAAAACCATCTTTTTGCCGACGATGGATGCGATGAACCGAGAGGGGCGTACCTTCCGCGGATGTCTTTACTTCGGATTGATGCTGACATCCGCAGGACCTCGTGTGATTGAATATAACTGCCGGTTTGGTGATCCGGAAACGCAGGTAGTGCTGCCATTGCTGGAAAGCGATTTGCTTGAAATCATGATGGCTACAGCGGAGGGAAGACTTGCTGATGTTCCCGTCCGGTTCAGTGAAAAATCCGCATGCTGTGTGATTGTTGCGTCAAAAGGATATCCCGTGAAATATGAGAGCGGATATGCGCTTTCCTATCCCTTGGATGGGGCAGACGGTGTCGTTTATGTTGCGGGTGCGAAGAAGACGGAGGCAGGACTTGTCAGTGCCGGCGGGCGTGTATTAGGAGTTACTTCCGTTTCCGAAACATTGCCGCAGGCGATTGCCGCAGCATATAAAAAAGTGGAACAGGTAAAGCTTGAAAATGGTTTTTACCGAAAGGATATTGGAGCGCGCGCACTTGCGGCGCAAAAATAAGGAGAGAATGATGGTATACAGAGTATATGTAGAAAAGAAACAGGAACTTGCCAATGAAGCCGCTTCTCTGCTTGCGGATCTGAAGGGACTTCTCGGTATGGAAGCCTTAGAAGGGCTTCGGATATGGAACCGCTATGATGTGGAACATATCGATGCAGAGCTGTTTGAGTCGTGCAAAAAGACGGTTTTTTCCGAGCCGCAGCTGGATATAATCCATGAACGGCTTGAAAATGCGGGAGCCTATGTATTCGCTGTGGAATATCTGCCGGGACAGTTCGATCAGCGTGCAGATTCTGCGGCACAATGCATTCAGATTATCTCAGAGGGAGAGCGGCCTACCGTTCGGACGGCTAAGGTATATCTGCTCTACGGGGCACTTTCGACGGAAGATATTGAACGCGTCAAAAAATATGTTATCAATCCCGTAGAATGCCGTGAGGCAGCGTTGACACTTCCCGAAACCCTTGCGCCTGATTTCAGAATCCCGACCTCTGTGGAGGTGATGGACGGCTTTACCGAGCTTGATGACGAAGGACTTTCCGCATTGATTCGTGAACGCGGTCTTGCTATGGATGAAGGCGATATTCGGTTCTGTCGGGATTATTTCCGTAAAGAAGGCAGAAACCCCACCGTTACGGAAATTAAAATGATCGACACCTATTGGTCTGACCATTGCCGACATACAACCTTTCTTACGACCATTGACCGTGTGACCTTTGAGGACAAAGAGCTTTCTCAGGCATATGACGAATATTTGAAAACAAGGGAAAGCCTCGGCAGAACAAAGCCGATATGTTTAATGGATATTGCCACACTTGCGGCAAAGGCTTTAAAGCGGGCGGGAAAACTCGAAAAACTTGATGAGTCCGATGAGATCAATGCGTGTACAGTCAAAATCAACATTGAGGTTGACGGAAAAAAGGAACCGTGGCTGTTGCTTTTCAAAAATGAAACGCACAATCATCCGACGGAAATCGAACCGTTCGGAGGCGCTGCCACCTGTATCGGAGGTGCCATTCGTGATCCGCTCTCCGGACGTTCCTACGTATATGCGGCAATGCGCGTAACCGGCGCCGCCAATCCGACCGTGCCGGTATCCGAAACGATTCGGGGCAAGCTGCCTCAGCGGAAAATTGTAACGACAGCCGCGGCAGGCTATTCCTCGTACGGAAATCAGATCGGACTTGCCACCGGACAGGTTGATGAAATCTATCATCCCGGTTACGTTGCAAAACATATGGAAATCGGAGCTGTTGTCGGGGCTGCGCCGGAAAAAAATGTTCGGCGTGAATGCCCGGCGCCGGGAGATGTCGTCATTCTTCTCGGCGGAAGAACAGGACGTGACGGCTGCGGCGGCGCAACCGGATCTTCAAAGTCTCATAACCTTTCTTCGCTGGAAAGCTGCGGCGCCGAGGTGCAGAAGGGAAATGCGCCGGAAGAACGTAAATTACAGCGTTTGTTCCGGAATCCTGAAGCATGTCGTATGATTAAGCGCTGCAACGATTTCGGGGCCGGCGGCGTATCGGTTGCCATCGGAGAGCTTGCAGACGGTCTTTTTATCGATCTGAACGCCGTACCGAAAAAATATGAAGGCCTTGACGGGACGGAGCTTGCCATCAGTGAATCACAGGAGCGTATGGCGGTGGTTGTCGCAGCAGAGGACGGGGCACGTTTCCAGGCTCTCGCCGATAGTGAAAATCTGGAGGCGACCATCGTGGCAAGAGTAACGGCAGAGCCGCGTCTTGTCATGCGTTGGAACGGGACAGATATTGTCAACCTTTCCCGCGCCTTTTTGAACTCCAACGGTGCGGAGAAACATATTGAAATTGCTCCGGTGTCTCCTATGGCTTTTGAAAAGGAAATCGGAACAGATTTTGCCGCGGAATACGGAAAGCTGGCACGTGATCTTAATATTTGTTCACGAAGAGGGCTTTCTGAGCGGTTTGATTCGACTATCGGTGCCGGAACTGTACTAATGCCGTTCGGCGGGAAATACCAGCTTACCCCGATTCAGGCGATGGCGCATAAAATTCCGGTGGAAAAAGGGCATACAGAGGATTGTTCCGTGATGGCATGGGGCTATAACCCGATGATTTCGGAGAAAAGTCCATATCATGGTGCATATCTCGCTGTTGTGGAATCGGTTTCGAAGCTGATTGCATCGGGTGCAAAATTTGAAGATGTGTATCTAACATTTCAAGAGTATTTTGAAAAGCTGCAGCATGATAAACGGCGTTGGGGGAAACCGCTTGCGGCTCTGCTCGGTGCGTTTAAAGCACAAATGAATTTTGGCATTGCGGCGATTGGCGGTAAAGATTCCATGAGCGGTTCTTTTGAAAATATCGACGTTCCGCCAACACTGGTTTCCTTTGCGGTAACGACAGAGAAGGCGGGCAATATGCTGTCCGGCGAATTTAAGAGTGCGGGTCATTCGGTTGTATGGCTGCGTCCGGAATATGATAAAAACGGACTTCCGATATCGGAATCCCTGATTCAGACTTTCAATATCGTCACCTCCCTTATGAGATCCGGCAAAGGGGTTGCTGCTTATACGCCGACGATTGGCGGCGTTGCGGAAGCTGTCATGAAGATGTGTTTCGGTAACCGTATCGGATTTCGGTATGACGAGGCGCTTTCTATGAAGGATTTGTTCGGTTACAGTTACGGTTCTTTCCTTGTTGAGCTTTCTGAGAAGGAAGAGATTGGTACGGTACTGGGAGAAACGATATCAGATCCGGTCATTTCCTATCACGGCGGAACCATATCGCTGGATTCTCTGCTTGGCGCATATGAATCTGTGCTGGAGCCGGTTTATCCATGCAATATTCCGCAAAGAGACGGTAAAATCCCCGCGTTTTCTTATGAAAGCAACAGGCGGGTGTCGCCTATCGTAAAAACGGCGAAACCGCATGTCTTGATTCCCGTATTTCCCGGCACAAACTGTGAGTATGACAGTGCGAAGGCGTTTGCGGATGCCGGTGCGGAGCCGGAGATCTTTGTCATAAACAATCTGACAGCAGCGGGAATTTCCCGTTCGGCGGAATTATTTGCAAAAAAAATTGAAGCGTCACAGATTATCTTTATACCGGGTGGTTTTTCCGGCGGAGATGAGCCGGACGGCTCCGGCAAATTCATCACGGCATTTTTCCGGAATGCGAAAGTAAAGGAAGCAACAACAGAACTTCTTGATTCCCGCGGCGGACTGATGGCGGGTATTTGCAACGGATTCCAAGCTTTGATTAAGCTTGGCCTTGTCCCGTACGGTAAAATTGTCGATGCGGATGAAAATGCGCCGACACTGACCTACAATGTCATTGGACGGCATCAGTCGCGCCTTGTAAGAACAAGGGTTTGCTCCAATCTTTCTCCTTGGCTTTCCGAGGTGAAAGTGGGCGACATTGTTACGGTTCCCATTTCACATGGAGAGGGACGCTTCCTTGCGTCCGATGGTGTAGTGCGCACACTTGCGGAAAACGGACAGATTGCCACACAGTATGTGGATATGGATGGTAATCCGACATATGATGTGCATTTCAATCCTAACGGCTCTGCTTTTGCCGTGGAGGGCATTACGTCTCCGGATGGCAGAGTGTTTGGTAAGATGGGGCATTCCGAAAGGGTCGGTTCCGGGCTTTACCGCAATGTCCCCGGTAATTTTGATATTGGAATGTTCCGTGCTGCGGTAAAATATTTTCAGTAAACAAATGAAAACATACAATAGAATCTTTTGTATGTAATATTAAAAATCGAGAGGTAAATATACCTCTCGATTTTTGTCTCACAATACGGATAAACAAATTTGTTTTTACATTTCGATATTCTTATTTTGAAAAGGGAAACTTCTTTTCTTTCCATTTTTTTCATTTCAAGAATGAACTTCTGTCGCGGGATATTCCGGCGAAAAAAGCTTTTTCAAATTATACTCCAAAAGACCTGTATCCGCTTTGGATGCGAGAAACTTGAATGCTTTGTTTTGGGAAAGAGTTTCCTCGAACATCGGACGAAATCCGCTGGCAAGTTCCATACCGTCCGGTTCCTCGGAAAAACAAACGGTGATTTGACTGCGGCGAAAGAAGAGTTTGATGTGACGCACGCTTGTCATTTCCAGAAAATAAACGGAAAGCTTGAATACCGGGACATCATCCTCGTTTTTTGTCATTTTCCCCATGGAGGCAGCAGAGAATCTGTCGCCATTTTCGATAAAATCAAAGTAGGTCGCAGTACCGTCCGCTGAAAACGGAACAGAAACGATTCCGTTTTCTTCCTCAAAAAGTACCGTGACAACATTTCCATTCATTTGAAATGCGATGCTTTTGATTCCTCCGGAAAAATGATTGTGCATAACACAAAGGGAAACAGGAAGCAGAGAAACATTTTTTGCCTCAAGCTTGTAGCGTTTTCCGAGAAGAAATGCGAGTGCTCCAAGCCTTGCGTTTTTTTCAGAACGCCGGAGAGCGGGCGGCAGGCAGATCGATTTCTGTAAGGAAGAGATCATGGAGGTAGATTTATAAGAAGCTTTTGTCGGAGCTTCCGGCTGAAAACCATCACCAAAATATCGTCCGATGAGGGATACATATTTTGACTTAGGGAAAAATTCCGCGTTCCCACAGTAAGTAGCAATGACCATACGGATATCGGGAAAGATGACAAGATTTTGTCCAAGCATTCCGTTGAATTGATAGGAGCTGTTTCGAATGCTGCGCCAGATGTGATAACCATATCCGTAGTCGTTCATGGCGGGACTGGAGTCGATTTGCTTTTCTGTGGAGATGGAGATCCATTTTTCGGAAATCAACTGCTTTCCCCGCCATACACCGTGGTCAAGAAACAATTTCCCGAATTTCATAAGGTCTTCGATTTTCATATAAAGTCCCCATCCGCCTTTTGTGATACCGCGGGGACATGTTTCCCAAAATATTTCGGTGATACCCATCGGAGAAAAAATCCGTTCCGTAAGAATATCAAACATATCCCGTCCCGTAAGTTCCCGAATCGCCGCGGACAGCATATAAGAATTCATGCTGTTATACATAAATTTTGTGCCGGGCGCGAATTTGATGCCGGCGCTGAAAAATCCCTCTGCCCAATCCTCATAGGTGACGCTGCCAAGCTCATTGAAGGCGACACCTGCGCTCATTGTCAGCAGATGCCGGATCGTGATGTCTTTTTGTTTTGCAAAATCAAGACGAAAGGAACGTTTGGAGAAAACATCGGTAATCTTATCGTCAAGGGTCATGACGCCGTCGTCAATCATAAGTCCGACGGCAAGACCGGTTAGACTTTTGCAGAGTGAATGACTGACATGCCAGATATCTTGACGGTAAGGATAAAATTCGCATTCTAAAATGATCTTATCATCTTTGGAAATCATGAGCGAATGCGGATGAAGCTCCGGCATTGCTGACAGTTCATTTAAAAAAGCGAATATTTTTTTGCTGCTGATGCCGACGGATTCCGGCGTTGCTCGTTCAAAAGGATACAGAATCGGCGAGAAAGAAGGGAGCACTTTTTTCGGATATGTTTTTTCGATAAAGTGAATCGCTGTTCGGTCACTGCATAGCTTGGAGATAAAATCCAAGGCTTTTTTATACATGATAATATCCATTTGAGTCTTCCTTTTTTGTTTGGAATGTGATATAATAGCTCATAAAAGGATAAAATTGCTGAAGATGCCCCATGCGTGTATCCTTTATTATGCTGCATGGATGAATTTCATAGATAAAAAAGAAGGGGACTTTCTTTTCTTATTATATGATATCATACGCCAAAAATCAAGAATGAACAAAATCAGTCTGATATAAGGAGGGAAAATTTTGAGTGAGAGAACAGAGAGGTTGAATGCGCTTGCAAGAAAAGAGAAAACGGAAGGACTGACAGCGGCAGAAAAAGCGGAACAACAACAACTCCGTGAGGAATTTCGTGCCGCATTCCGTAAAAATTTTGCAGCACAGCTTGAAAATACCTATGTGGAAACGCCGGAAGGTAAAATTCAAAAATTAGAAAAAAAGCAAAAATAAAGCGAAAAATACCATAAGCGCAATCTTCCGGATTTTCATATTATTTTCGTGTTTCTTGTCTAGGCGGGCATTTCTGCCCGCCTTTTGCCGTAACGATTGTTTTTCGGAGAAGTGTTTTTTCTATATTGCTGGTGTAATCACTGCTTCCAAAGTCCGGCTTCATTACGCTGCGGCTTGCGGTTTTGTGACCGCTGGAAAGAAATTTTCAGAAAAAGGATTTGATCAACAGGAAAAAGAGGACTGTCTAAATTTCAAACAGCCCTCTTTTTCATTTTTTATGTAAGAATTTGTCAGATGCTTAAATAACCTTGTAAAATCCGTCGAGGTCTTCATCCTCATGCTTGCACTGCAGATAAGCAAATAGTCTGTCGGGGAACAATTCCTTTCTGAAAATGATTTGCTTTGTGCTGCGATTCATGAAGAAAACAAAAAGAATCGAAGTAAACTGGGACCAGGTCATTTCATATTTGCCGCATTCAATCATGGAAAGACGAATACGAGAAATGCCGGTTCTGTTTCCGAACTCTGTTTGGGAAAGATAGAGCATTTTACGCAGCGCCACCAAGTTATTGGCAAGTGTCTCTTTAAACTCCTTGATTTCCTCTTTGGTGAGGACGACCATATTTGCATCGTACTTCATTTTTTTGAATCTCCTAACATAAAATATATATTTTCCTTCTTTATTTTAGCATAGATTTGAGTCATATGTCAATATGTTTTTGAAATAAAATACACATAAAAATAGCAGAGATGTAATAAAATTGTAAATTTTTTGTCTGATGATCACAAAAATCATTTTTTTTATATTTCTTCTATCAATTTGGTCAGAAGAGAATGATATGCTGCTTGAAATAATATTCGAATTCTGTCTTCCTTTCCGGTTATGTGCAAATATCCGAAAACGGCTTCCAGACCTGTGGAACGGCTGTATTCTGCCGAGGTTGCATTTTTCGGTTTTCCGGAAGCATGATGATTCCGTCCCAAACGATAAGCGGCTTCTTCCTCAGAAGAGAATTCCGGAAGCAGACGCTCCGCAATAACGCTCTGTGTTTTTGCACAGACTAGCTTTTGTGCCGCTGCTGATAACTTTCCGGTATCGGAAATCCCGGATTGGATGAGTGCTTCCCGAATCATCAGTTCGATGACTGCGTCACCGATATAGGCAAGCGTCACTCCGTTATAGTCACGGATGCTTGGTGTCATGATACGTGTCTCCTTCTTCGGATTTTTTATTAAAAACGAGCAGCTTGCTTGTGATATAATTGATAATAATAACCAGTATAGAGATAATCAGTTTTGCAATAAATTCATTCATCTTCAGCATACCGGTTAAGAAGAAATCTCCGACAAGAGAGAGAATCAAGGTAAGAACTCTGGATGCAATAAATTTGAAAAATTGAATGGTTCCTTCTTTTTTGGCGGATTCGAATACAAAATGTTTGCTTGCCCAATAGGCAAACAAAACGGCAGCGGTCCATGCCGCCGTATATTCGATTGCGTTGGGAAAGCGATCAAAAAACGGCAAATGGGAGAGATCCGGCAGCAAAAAGACAAGAAGCGTAAATACGATCCAGTCAATTGCGGTTGTGCCGCCGCCGACAACAAGATACATAATTTGCTCCTTGTATTTGGAGAGATGCAGAAATTCCAGTACCGAATTGATGATTTTATTGAAAAAACGGACGATGATTCCGCCGTTTTCTGTTTTCTTTTCTGGATTTTCCAAAATTATAACGCCTCCGTTTGCAGGTGTTTGTTTGCCGCCGTCAGAGCAGCAGCGAATTCTTCTTCGGGAATAAGCAAATTGATTGCCGCAAGAAGCGAATTAGACGACAGGTTGTCCGGCAGCGAAAGCTCGTTTGCAAGCGCCGCGCGAAGTCGGGCACTGTTTCTGCCTCCGGAAAGTCCGAATGTATATAAATCTGATTTTTGAAGTGACATACGTTTCGGTGCTTCTTTCCCGTCGGCATAGGGCGCAAACATTTTTTCCAAAACTTTTCGGTCAATGCCTTCCACACCGAGATATCCCTCTTTGGAAGGCGAGCTTTTACGCCGTTCCTGTCCTTTGATTTTGGGGATATATAAATGAATGATTTGATCCTTTGGAATCAAATTGCTCAGATAATTGCGGATAACAAGTCCCGCTCCGTCACTGTCCGTCAGAACGATAAGGCCGTTTTTCAAGGCCAGCCGCCGGAGCAGCGTCGCTTTTTCGGAAGCGGAAAAAATACCAAACCCATCCGTCGTAAAGATGTCCGCTTTTACAATGGAAGAAAGCTTGATTTTATCGTATTTTCCCTCTACGATAATGGGCTTTGATATCACAAGCATGGTGGACACCACCCTTTCTCCGTATCTACGCTTTTGTTAAATACTGCGCAGTGATTTCGGGGCATAGATGTTTACGATGAATTGATCGAGCAATACCCATGGATCGGATGGTAGACTTTTTAGATTCCGATCCGTTTCATAGGCACAACGAATGGCATTTTCAATCACACGGACCGGAACTTTTGAAACAGAGGACAGATATTTACCGACCCGAAAATCTTTCATTTTCAGTGATTTTGCGATTTCAGGAAGCGTCATTCCGCTGTCTTGTGCTGTTTTAACCAACAGCATATCGAGATAAATCCGAGAAAGCTTTGCCAGAACGGCAATAGGCTCCTCTCTTTGTTCACGGGCAGATTCCGTAACGGCAAGCATTTCAGAAAGCCGCCAGCTTTGGGCTGCGTTGAGCATGGCAAACGGCACTTCATCCGGCATGGAAGCACAGGAGATTTTTTTGACGTCCTCTTCTTCTAAGGATAGCGGACTTCCGCCTTTGATAAATTTCGCATAGCACAGAAGCTTTTGTATTTCGCCGATAAGAGGCATCATATGTCCTGCACACAGATCGGCGAGCAGTTCTGCCGCCTCATCCCGAATCAGAACGGATTCCGCAGCAAACCGGCGTTTGATCCATGCAATCAGCTTTCCCTGAGACAGCAGATCGAAGCGAACCATCTGTGCACAGGAAGAAAGCTTTTTATAGAGCGCACTTGTCTCCAACTTATAGTCTGCGACAAGCTCATCCGCTCGGCAGTCAAGAATGAGAACGGTGTCATCTGAGCGGTTGGCGAGAGAAAGCGCTGTACAAAGGGAGTCCTGCATATCTTTGGAAAGTTCCGCAGGGGCAAGATCGGAGATGATAATCAATTTTTTATCCTGCATCATCGGAACAGCATCGACAGCATCAAAGAGCCGTTCCATTGCGCTTTCGCGTGTACCGGATGCGGGAGAAAAAGAAATCGGAAAATAGTTGAAGGTTTCCATGCCCTCCGACATAACGGCTTTATAAGTTTCTCCGCGGCAGAAGCTCTTTAAATAGTCTTCCTCGCCGAAAAATACAAATGCTCCGCAGATTCCACGCTTCATTTCTGCGGAAAATGCTTCCGCATTGATTGGACCGCTCCCCTTTACCGCCATGGCGACCTCCTAAAGCATGATATGGTAAAAAATGTAATTTTCAACAATTTCCACAGGGTTTTCCACAAAACTACTATTCAATATCAAATGATTCTGAATTTCCGATGTTTTCGACAGCGAAAATCAACAAATCAAGTGCTGCGGCGACTGTTTGCAGGCGAATCTGGGCTCTATCGCCTTGAAATTCGCATTTGCGGCATAGAATCTGACCGCTGTTCGTTGCAACGGCAAGATAAACAAGCCCTACCGGTTTTTGCGGAGTTCCGCCGCCGGGACCGGCGATGCCGGTCACGGATACGGCAAGCGTTGTTCCAAGGATTTTTACTGCTCCCCATGCCATTTCTTTTGCTGTCTGGGCGGAAACGGCACCAAAGGTTTGCAAAGTATTATTTTTTACCCCTAAAATTCGGTTTTTGATGCGGTTGTCATAAGAAACCACTCCGCCCCAAAACACGGCTGATGCGCCGGGTATACCGGTAATTGCGGCGGAAATAAGTCCTCCGGTACAGCTTTCAGCTGTACCGAAGGTGAGTTGTTTTTTTTCGCAAAGAGAAATAAGCTTTGCCGAAAGATCGGATATTTTTAGTTGTAGAGAGGATATTTCGCACATAGTTTCGTTACTTCCGAACGGATATAATCAGAGCTTTGTTCAAAGTCTTTCGCACAAAGACCGATCAGATGTCCGACAACTGCCAAATCCTCTTCCTTGAGACCTCTTGTCGTCACGGCAGGGGTTCCTACACGGATGCCGCTTGTGACAAACGGGCTTTGCGGATCGTCGGGAATCGCGTTTTTGTTGACGGTGATATAGACCTCGTCAAGTCTATGCTCAAGTTCTTTGCCGGTGATATTCATCGGACGCAGATCAACAAGCAGCAGATGGTTGTCTGTTCCGCCGGATACGAGATCGAAGCCTTCTGCAAGCAAAGCTTTTTCAAGCGCTTTTGCATTCTTGAGTATTTGACGCTGATAGTCCTTGAATTCGGGACGCAGTGCCTCGCCGAAGCAGACGGCTTTGGCGGCAATGATATGCATAAGGGGACCGCCCTGCGTACCGGGGAAAATCGCTTTGTCAATTGCCTTGGCAAGTTCTTCTTTGCAGAGAATCATGCCGCCGCGCGGACCGCGGAGCGTTTTATGTGTGGTTGTGGTAACAACGTCGGCATACGGAACAGGATTCGGATGAAGCCCTGCTGCAACAAGACCGGCAATATGCGCCATATCGACCATGAAATATGCGCCGACTTCTTTGGCAACCGCTGAGATTTTTTCGAAATCAATAATTCGCGGATAAGCAGATGCGCCAGCGACGATGAGCTTGGGCTTGGCTTCCAGCGCAATTTCACGGAGCTTGTCGTAGTCTATACGACCGGTTTCGGTATCCACTCCATACGGAACAAAATGAAAATAAGAGCCTGACATATTGACGGGAGAACCATGCGTCAGGTGACCGCCGTGCGCAAGATTCATGCCAAGTACAGTGTCGCCGGGTTTTAAAAGTGCGAAATAAACCGCCATGTTTGCCTGTGCGCCGCTGTGAGGCTGGACATTGGCATGTTCCGCACCAAACAGCTTGCAGGCGCGGTCGCGGGCGATATTTTCTATAATATCCACACATTCGCAGCCGCCGTAATAACGCTTTCCGGGATAACCCTCGGCATATTTGTTTGTGAGAATACTGCCCATTGCCGCCATGACTGGTTCGGAAACAAAGTTTTCCGATGCAATAAGCTCGATTCCGCGGCGCTGGCGTTTCAGTTCCGCCGCCATTGCTTCGCCAATCTCAGGATCATATTCCGAAATAAATTGAATCGTTTTGTCTGCCATGTTTAACCTCCTGCCGTTGGTACGGTGTTTTTCAAAAATTTATATTAGGATACCCATAATAATAAAAATATTATATCATAAATCAAGATGTCCTGCAAGAGTTATTTTCGAGGTTCCTGTCGTTTTGCGGCTGTTTTACGCAAAATATCGAGTGTATGGTTAGAGATGCCGACAAGATCTGTGCGTTCACAAATAAAAAAGTGATATTTTAAATAAAGCGAATAGGTTTTGTCGTCCATTGCTTCTACTGTTTTTGCCATATACCTTGTGAACATATCGGTCCCGACAAAATGCAGACGGTGAACAGGAAGAGACGCATTCAGTGCGTCGATGTCCTCCTTGCGATGGAGTACAAAAATTCCTTTGGGGGAGGAATCACACCGAAATGTGTCAGGATTCATCATGGTGCGACATAATTCATTTTGAATATTTCCTTCCATAAAACCATATTGAATCACGTTTGCCTCGTTCATACAGTAGGCTACGAACAACAAGCCGTCCGGCTTCGTCACACGGACTGCCTCAGCGAGCGCTTTTTGCCGGTCCTCCTTTGTAAAAAGATGATACATGGGACCAAGCAGAAGCGTGATATCGTAGGAATTATCAAGGTAATAGGAAAGGTCTGTCGCGTTTCCCTGTGTGATGGTAAGATTTTCACCTGTTTCCGTATTTTTTCGGAAAATTTCGATGTTGTGTGGAATCAGCTCAACTGCATCCACTGTATAGCCGGCACGGGCAAAGTAATGGGAATAACGACCGGTTCCGGCCCCGATTTCGAGAATGCGCATATGGGGCTTCAGATAACGCTCGATATAGCGGATTGTTGTGAGAAATTCCACTTGTCCGCGTTTGGGGGAAAGACGCGTGTTCTCGTCGTGTGTGTTGTAGTACTCGTTCAAATAATCGAATGTATTCATGATGTTTCTCCTTTTTTTATTCAAATATCAAAAAACGGATTCGGCAGCACGGGAAATCTTTTGAGAACCCTTGTGTCTGGACCGAATCCGCTTTTATGATGTGAGATACCGGAAAGGATGATTCCGAAAAAATCACGGAAAAAGGGACGTGTCCGAAAGAACTTTTTTGCAGTCATCCGTTCTCGTCCAAACGATTCCGTATCTTTTTTCTGTATAAGATGTCATAATGGAAATCTCCGGTTCTGAAAATTTGAAACATAATATCATAAATTTGTTGTGTTGTCAAGTAAAAAAATAAAATCGGCGGTAAAAGTCCGCAAAAAATGATTTTCTGCCTGAAAAGGCGGTATGTTCTGTGAAATACTTTTATATTTTATCTTCATCTTCTTTATCGTTATCCTTGCAAATGCCGGCTTCGTTTTTGTTTTTATTTTCCGATTCTTGTTCTTGCTTCATTTTTTTGTACTTATAAAGAAGAAGCGCCTGAAAAATAGAATCGTTGTCTTTCATTGCTTTTTCAATGATTTCCTCCATATGGTCATCAAGAGCAGGATCTTTTGCTGTCAGCACTTCTACAAAGTTGATATTCCGAATGAGAAAGGCGATGGCACGCTGTTTGTCTTCCGGAAGGCTGCTTATATTTTCCAGGATATCGTCCGGAATGCCGTTTTTTTCTTCATGATTGGGTTTCATCAGAAGTTTTCTCCTTATTATTTTTATATTATGGAACGTATAGATTCCATGAATCGGCGCAAAATAGTGTAAAATCAACAATAAACTATCAGAATTTTGTTGAATTTTCAAGGAGAGTTTCCCATGTCGAACAGAATCATTCCGGATGTTGGAATCGGAAAGAATCTTAAAAGGCTGAGAAAAATGCCGGACTGACACAGGAACAGGCTGCCACAAAGCTGCAACTTTTGGGACTTTCTGTCAGTAGAGAGATGTTGTCTCAAATGGAACGCGACCAGTATAATATCAAGGTAAGCATTCTGTTGGCATTAGGAGAAATTTATGAAGCACCTTTAGACGAATTTTTCAAAGGTTTGTTTTGACCGCCGTTTCATATCGGCGGTTTTTTGTTTGAACTCCTATTGATTCAGAATATCGAGATAAGCATTCCCCGCAACGATGATATGCGCCAAAAGCTTGATTTCCAGAAGATCGAAAGCCCGTTTGACTTCTCTTGTGGTAAACAGATCGTCGCTGGAGGGAAGTGCAACGCCTGACGGATGATTATGAGCAAGCACTACCATAGAGGCACGCCTGAAAAGCGCGGTTTCAACCAGCCTGCGTAGGGTAATGGCAGAAGAATTGACGGAGCCTTCATGAATTTTGACACATTCAATCAAGTTGAATTTGTTATCCAAAAGCAGAAGAAATACAGTTTCCACATTGATTCCCACATAATGGTTTACAAGATATTCTCCGATTTTTTCAATGCTGGAAAGGGCGGCGGCGGAGCGGTTCTTTTCCATTACATACCGTCTCGAAAGAGCCGGAATCATTTTTAAGAGCGTTGCGGAGTGTTCTTTGATTCCGGGAACGCAGATAAGGTCATCAAAGGAAGCGTCCAATACATCGGAAAGCGTTCCGAATCGCTCTATCAAAGCGTGAGCGATCTCGTTGGTGTCTTTCTGGGGAATGGAATAAAAGAGAAGAAGTTCCAGCACGTTATGCGGTTCGAAGTTGTCGAGTCCCTCCTTAAGGAATCTGTGTTTCATACGTTCCCGATGATTTTCGTGCATAAACCCTCCGCTCGTCAAGAGCTTTTCACACCGGGGCTGTTTCCGGCGTGATCCGCTTGGTTCTGTATGCTGACGATATTGCCACTGTTATCTTTTGCGCCTATATTATATCACATAACAACATTGAATTCAATACTTTTTTCATATTTATTTACAACAATTTGCATGGAGAATGCCGATTGGGATAAAACTATTGAAAAAATGTGTCAGATGTGGTATGATAAGCATGGAAAGTCTGTATAGATTTTCCGTTCAAGCTGGGCTTTGGGACTTCATTGATAAGCGTCGGTGCGGCGCTGTTTCTGCCGCTCCGGCAACCGAAAAGCGGAGGTTCCTATATGAAAAAATGTTGGCAGACAATCAAAAAATATATTCCGGTCTGGTCGATTGTACTCTTTTTACTGTTTCTTGCGGCGCTGATTGTCAAAGCGGTAGCGCAGCATCATCCCGTATTTGCAGACCGGATTCACGATACATCCGGCGTCGTAATCCGGACGGCGCTTTCCTATCTTACCTGTTATCTTCCTTTTTCTCTTGCTGAATTTCTTCTTATCAGCTCTCCGGTGCTGATTGTTCTCATCTGTATTGCGGTTGTGCATCGCGTCAGACGGTCTCCAGAGGCTGGGATCCGGTATTGCGCAGGCTTTCTTTCTGTTATTTCACTTGTTTATACACTTTTCATTTTTGGATATGGCACGGGTTATTATGGAAAAACCATCGATGAAAAACTCGGTTTTGAGCGCAGAGATGTTTCTGCTGAGGAACTTTATCATACGGCAATTGCTTTAATGGAGGCAGCGGAGGCGGAGCTTGACGGTGTTTTTTATCCCCAAGGTACTTATTCTGCTATGCGGTTTTCCTACGGTGAAATGAATGAGAAACTGAACAATGCCTATGACACGCTTTGCGACCGGTATCCGTCTTTTCAGCGGTTGTATTCGCGTACAAAGCCGGTGATGCTCAGCGAGCCGTGGACCTATACGCATACTTCCGGTGTTTATTGTTTCTTTACCGGAGAGGCAAATGTGAATATCAATTATCCGGATTATGTCGTTGTCAGCTCGGCAGCACATGAGATGGCGCATCAACGCGGAATTACGAGAGAAGACGAGGCAAATTTTGTTGCGTTTCTTGTCTGTACCATGAGCGATGATGCTTATATCCGCTACTGCGGCTATGCCGACGTTCTCAGTGAAGTAATGAACAAGCTGTATGCGGCGGACGCTGAACTGTACAAGCAGGCAAATGCGCTTATGCCGGAGGAATTAAAAAGGGAATACGCCTCATACAGCGAATTTTTTGACAAATATCGGGACAGCACCGCCTCTAAAGTATCCGGTGCGATCAATGATGCTTATATCACCTCGCACGGACAGCCGGCGGGCATTCAAAGCTATGGACTTGTCGTGGACCTTGTCGTGGCCTATATGCTGGATGGGGTATCTGAGGGGTGATGTAGTCGGAAAATATGCATTTTTCTTTCTATCAAAAAACGGACAGAAAATCAATATGACATCACAACAGCCGGGTTCCGGCGGAAACGGAGTGTGTTATGGCGGGAGAGCAGAAACGAATCTTGATTGTAGAGGATGAGAAGAAAATTTCACAGGTTATTCGAGTGAATCTCATGATGGCAGGGTATGTATGCGACGTCGCTTCTGATGGAGAAGAAGGATTGAATATGGCGCTTTCCGGCGATTATGATCTCGTTTTGCTAGACCTGATGCTTCCAAAACGAGACGGATTTTCCGTGTGTCAGGAAATCCGCAAAACCCTTTCCACGCCGATTATTATGGTAACGGCAAAGGAAGAGGACGCTGACAAGATTATGGGACTTGAGCTTGGTGCGGATGATTATGTCACAAAGCCGTTTTCCATCAAGGTTCTGTTGGCGCGGATTAAGGCAAATATCAGGCGGTATTCGGGAGAAGTTGTAGAAACGGTAACGCCTGCGGATTCCGAAGAGGATAAAATCGTCATACGCGAGCTGGTTATCGATAATAAAAATTACAGAGTTACAAAAAACGGAAAGGAAATCGAACTTTCCAATAAAGAATATGAACTCCTTTATTTTCTTGCTTCCCATGCCGGGGAAATTTTTGAGCGGGAGGAGCTGCTTGTGAAGGTCTGGGGATACGAAAGCTTTTATGGAGGCATGCGCACGGTAGATGTTACGATGTCCAGGCTGCGGGCGAAAATCGAGGATGTGCCGGCGGAGCCGGAGTATATTCTTACCAAACGGTCCAAGGGATATTATATACCGAAATAACGGCGGCATGGTGTGCCGCAAAGAGGAGCCGCGATGTATAAGAACCTGCATTACAAAATCATTCTGATTTTTGTGATTTTTACGATTACGCTGATGACAGCCATCGGCGCGATTCTGATCAGCAGTGCGTATAATTATTATAATAATACTTTTATTGATCAGATGGAAAGTGCTTTTGATCCCGAGGACACTTTGTATGGAGAGCTGGTTTCTGCATTTGAGGAAAATGAATGGTACCGGCTCCAGCGGGAATTGCTGAGCTCCTACGGAAGCGTTCTCGGAATCAATAAATACCGGAATTATTATATTCTCGATATGAACGGGAATTTTTTAGACGGCTCGGACGCGAGACTTGGGGCAGAACTTGAACTGACCGCCAATATCATTTCTGCGATGGCTGGAGAAACCGGTTCTGTCAAGCAGCTTTGGACGGATTATATCGACTATGCACTGCCGCTGACAAACGGAGAGCGGTCCTGTATTGTTTATATTAGGGATTCGCAGGAAGAAGCGCGTTCCTTTGCGGTCATGATTTTTCAAATTACCGTTCAGGCACTCTTTATCGGTCTTGCTGTCGCGGTCATTCTCTCGTTTTTTCTTGCCAAAGCCATTACTTCTCCGATTCAAAGTTTAACGCAGGGTGCGCAGAAGATTGCAAAAGGAGAATTTGAAAGTGAAATCCGGATTCATTCTGGGGATGAAATCGGAACATTGACCGACGCTTTTAATCATATGAAGGACGTCTTAAAAAATACGTTGGATGAAATTACAGGAGAGCGTCAAAAATTTGAAACGCTGTTTTTATATTTAAACGATGCGGTTCTTGCTTTTGACAGCGCAGGAAAACTGATTCATATCAATAAGACCGCGAGAGAGCTGTTTCAGTTTTATGAAGAAGCGGATTCAGCGGAGGGAAGAAAATTCCATTTTTCGACGATGATTAAGCTGTTGCAGGTTGACTATAAGGAGGTTTCCGAACGTTATAAAGAAAATCGAAATTACTGCATGCATGATATTATGTTCGGCGGCAAGGCACTGGACGTTACCTTTGCGGAATTCCGGTATATTGAAGGCAACGAGGAGAAAACCGGAATTATGTGCGTGATTCATGATATTACAAGCCGATATGAACTGGATAAATCCCGCAGAGAATTTGTAGCGGATGTTTCCCATGAACTGCGCACGCCCTTGACAAGCATCAAAGGCGCTGTGGAAACGGTTCTGGAATATCCGTCTTTGGATCCTGAACTTCGTGATAATTTTCTCCATATGGCGGTCGAGGAATGCGACAGAATGACCCGTATTGTTGCCGATCTTCTGGTACTGTCCCGACTTGACAACAAAAAGATTTCATGGAAAATCGAAACATTTTCGCCCGTGGCATTTCTGGATCACCTTTATGATGTGATGAGTGTGGAAGCAAATCGGCATTCTCATACATTTACACGCAAATATCCGCAGAACATGCCGGAAATTACGGGAGACCGGGAAAAGCTACAGCAGGTTTTGATCAATATTTTGTCTAATGCGATAAAATATACGCCGGACGGCGGCCATATTGATTTATCGGCAGCGCCTGCCGCGGGCGGAATTGCCGTTCGGGTATCGGATAACGGCATCGGCATTCCTCCCGAGGATGTGCCGAGATTGTTCGAGCGGTTTTATCGGGTGGAAAAGGCAAGAACGTCAGATGCAGGCGGAACGGGACTCGGCCTTGCCATTGCCAAGGAAATCATGGATGCTCACGGCGGAGAGATCCGCGTGGAAAGCGAACCGGGACATGGTACAAGCGTATTTGTGCTGCTCCCGTATCAGACGGCGCTTGAAAAGGATATGCCGGATTTATAAAGCGGAGGAGCTATGTATCGGGAGAGCAGAATAAGGGAGATCATCAAAACCGCGGCGGTAGCGGTTCTTCTTGTCATGCTTGTCTGCCTCTGTATTCTGTGGATGTTGTCATATCAGGGAGGAATGGCAGCGGAATTTACAAAGGATACGATGAACAGGCTCAGCGGAGAGACTGTAAAATATAAATATCTGGAATATTTAGACAATCCCTGCACCATGCCTTCCTTTATCGGATTTTCCGCCGGCCGCGGAATGGACAGGATCGGATTTTCTTCCGGAAAGGGAATGGAGAGCGCCTATGAGGACGTGCTTCGGTTTTACGAAGAGATTTTCGCCTCGGAAAGCACAGTTACCCAGCTTTCTGCGGAGGAGGGCTCCGATCTTTTTTCTAAAATCATGGACGGGAGATATATTTATATCAGCTATTACTGTGATATGCCAAAATCTGTTATCGTAGGGACGGCGAACCCTGAGATGATGTTTTCCGATATATCGGGAGAATATATCAGAGAGATTTTTATCGTTCCGGACAGATATATTCAAGATGGGCTTACAGTCGGAAGCGGCGGCATACAGACATATGCTTCCATCTATTCTTTTTATGCCGTAGCACGGGATTCTTTGGGCAATTACTACCGGTATACGCCGGAATCAGCTCCTAAGGTATCGGAAGATATTAGCTTTAACACAAACTTTTATTTTTCATATAATACAGCAGAGGCCGTGCTGTACTATGAATTTGCCGCAACACTGGAAACGGATTCTTTTTTGGAGGACCATGGTTTTGCGGATAAAATTACGGATACAACAATTGTTTATAAAGATAGTTTGGAGGCAAAGCTGCTTTCCGTTTCCCCTGTAACGTCGGGGATTCGATTGGAGGAAGCTGTGCTGAAAGCGTTCTATATGAATCCGGAGCAGGTGACTTCTTATACGGATGAGTCCGGCGTCAAGACTTATTTCGATGAAGGACGAAGCGTTCGGTTTACACCGGATGGAAAGGTTCAGTATACGGCGCCCGGCGCCTCGGGATTTTCTTTTGAAGACGTATTCGGGTATCATTCTGCTGCCGAATATGATATTTATGACTATATAGGGGCGGCGCTTGTTGTTGCCGATGCATTGGAGCCCGTATCCGGTAATCTTGGCGAGGATATTACTCTTTTTTTGTCGAATATAGAATATGACGGTTCAACGCTCCGGCTTGGTTTTGGCTATCGGTGCGGGGGTATTCCGATTTTTATCAACGGAACGGCGGATATTCTTGTTTTTGAATTAAATGACGGTTCGGTTCAAAGTGTTTCTTTTTCTATGTGGAAGCTTGCAGAATCAGGCAGACCGGAAAAAACGCCCGATTTTATGTGGCTTCTGCGTGGGTATCTGATAGAAGCTTCAGATCGCCGGGAGCTTATGCTTGCTTATCTTTTATCAGGTGATGGAACGGTATGCGGCGCGGAACTTGCGGCGCTGCTGCGGTAAAAAACCGGAGGTCAAACATGAGCTGGAAAAATTTAAAGACTTTTGCCATTGCGATTCTGGTCGCAATGAATGCATTTTTTCTTTATAGTCTGATTGAGAGAACGCATGCTGTGCAATATTACGATGATAAACTGATTGATTCGGCAACCGAGATCTTTCGGGAGAGCAACCTTTATGTGGACAGAAGCTTTTTAACGGCGCGGCAGGTTTCCCTTCCGGTTTATACGGGAACCGTCAGCGATGTGTTTTTTGACGATTTGTCGAAAAAAATGGAGTCGGCGGGTTATATTGCGGAATACGGACCCGGCGGTATGCACTTTATCGGGGCAAACGATGAATATTATATCGGCAATGACTTTGCTTTTCTCTATTTTACGGAGGAAGACTCCCCGAAACCGTCAGAGCTTCTCTTGGACGGCGCTTTTATCAAACGGGAAAATCCGGACTTTTCCGAGGTTGAAAAAATCATTCAAACTTTTTTATCTGCATTGTCTATTCCAGAACAAGAAAAAAAGTTCGCTTATGAACTTGATTTCACCGATTTTTATACTTCCGGTACTGAATCCGTTGTATGTGTCATGCAGAAAATAAACGGGAAGGATACCGAAAATCGTCTATATCTACTCCTTTCGGAAGGGCATGTCATTGCTGCGGACGGTTTTTTTGCTTTGACCTCACCGCAGAGGCGACTCTCGACACAGACAGTGGGAATGATGGAAATCCTCTTTTCCGAAAAGAATTATTTGGATGAACGATATCGGGAAAGCGGGGAAATTTCTCGGGAAAACATGATTCTTTCTTCCGTAAAGATTTCTTATGCGGTCTATTTTGACGCAGATGGCAGCTTTTATTTTGTCCCGGTCCGGACGTTGGTTTATCAAAACGGAGAATCCAGAACTTATAACGATGTTTCCGGAGAAATTTATTCGTGAATCTTCAAAGAATATTAAAAAAATTGTAATAAATATATTGGCTTTTTTTAAAATTTATGTTATACTGCTTGTACATCAAAAAATCGGATTTTCAGGGAATGCTTTCCGGAGACCGGTTTTGAGATTGTGAAATGAGAACGAACTAGAACAAAATTACTTGGCTTTCAAAAATAGAGGTTGGATTCTGTTCTGAAATAAAATTTTGTATTGCCGGATTGCTTTTCTTTTCGGTTGAAATTTTGGGTCGCCTTGTCCGGCAGGTTTGCCGCGAATGGCAGGATGGAGCTTACAATGGAAAAAATTGTTGTGGACGGCGGCTGTCCGCTTTCCGGAAAAGTAGATGTGAGCGGTATGAAAAATGCCGCTGTCGCGGTGATTTTTGCAAGTGTTGTTGTTTCCGGCATTTGTGTAATAGATAATCTTCCGTGTATCAGCGATGTTTCGGATTCGCTGGAAATTTTAAGAAGCGTCGGCGCCAGCGTGAGAATGCTTTCGGGTACGAAAGTGGAAATCGATACCACGCGTGTTTCGGATGTAGAGGCGCCTCTTGAGCTGGTTCGAAGGATGCGTGCGTCGTATTATTTGGTCGGAGCGATGTTGGGACGTTTCGGTCATGCTAAAGTCGGACTTCCCGGTGGGTGTGATTTCGGCGTTCGTCCGATTGACTTGCATGTAAAGGCTTTTGAAAAATTAGGAGCTGTTGTGACTGTCGGCAGCGGCTGCATTGAAACAACGGCATCGGACGGCGTGCATGGAAACAGCATTTATTTTGACTGTTCTTCGGTTGGGGCTACCATCAATACCATCATTGCCGCTGTATTGGCAGAGGGGTCGACAGTCATTGAAAATGCCGCAAGAGAGCCTCATATTGTCGATCTTGCAAACTTTCTGAATGCCTGCGGAGCGGATATCCGCGGAGCCGGAACCAATATTATCAAAATTAACGGTGTGGAAAAGCTTCACGGCTGCGAGTATTCGATTATCCCCGACATGATCGAAGCGGGAACCTTTATGGTTGCTGCAGCAGCAACGGGAGGGAGACTTTACATAAACAATGTGATTCCCAAGCATTTGGAGACGATTACGGCAAAGCTTCGTGAAATGGGCGTCATTGTTGAGGAATTTGATGAAGCAGTGATGGTATCAAGAGGCAAGGAGAAGCTTTCGGCAGTGAATGTGAAAACGCTGCCGTATCCCGGTTTTCCAACGGACATGAATCCTCAGATGACAGTGCTTTTGTGTCTTGCGGACGGAACCAGTCAAATGTCGGAAACCATTTGGAGCAACCGTTTCCGTTATGTCGACGAGCTTCAGAGAATGGGTGCCAAAATCAAGGTGGACGACAGAACAGCGGTCGTGGAAGGAAATACCGTGTTTACGCCTGCCTGTGTCAAAGCGGTCGATCTGCGGGCAGGGGCCGCGATGGTCATTGCTGCCCTTGCTACCGAGGGGCGCACAGAAATTGAAGAGATCGGATTCATTGAGCGTGGCTATGATGATATTGTGGCAAAATTCAGAGATGTCGGAGCCAATATCCGAAAGGTATATTTCCCCGACGGAGGAAGAAAACTGAATATGGTATAAGACGGAAAGGGCAGTATCTCTGCCCTTTCATAGATTTATAGCACAAGGCGGGAAGGGAAACAATAACATATGACAAATATCAGCGTATTCGATATTATAGGTCCGATTATGATTGGGCCATCGAGCTCCCATACGGCGGGAGCGCTGAAAATCGCACGGGTCGCAGGATTGCTTGCCAAAAAGAAAATCGTAAAGGTTCATTTTAAGCTGTACGGATCTTTTGCTCAGACACATCGCGGGCACGGAACTGACCGTGCGCTGGTTGCGGGCATTCTCGGGCTGGACACCAGCGATTACCGAATTCGGGAATCTTTTGAGATTGCCAAGGAAAAAGGGCTTGACTTTGATTTCGAAGAGACAGACGAGCAGACGGACTATCATCCGAATACAGTCGTGATTACATTGACGGAAGTAGATGGAACCATCAATGTTGTGCGCGGGGCATCGGTCGGCGGCGGAGAAATAGAAATCCACGAAATCAACGGATGCGAAATCAAATTTTCCGGAAAAAACAACGCGGTAATTGTGCGTCAGAAGGACAAGCCCGGTGTCATCGCAGCGGTAGCAAAGGTATTTGAAAATGACGGAGTAAACATTTCGTATATGAGCGTTTACTGCGAAGACAATGACGATGAGCAGTTTTCCATTATTGAAATTGACGGGGACTTTGACGAGGGTGCGCTGGAGGAGCTCCGCCGGCAGAAAAATGTGATATCTGCCATTTATATCAAAGTAAAGTGATTGGGTTGTGCAATGAAAGATATTCTGGATTTTTCAAACGGAAAAGAGCTTTTGGCTCTTTGTGAAGAAAAAAACAAAACGATTTCAGAAATTATGCTTCTGCGGGAGATCGCAAAATTCGGTGTTTCCCGGGAGGTAGTTTGGAAGCGGATGCAGGGTTCTCTTGAGGTGATGAGGGAAAGCGTCGGCAGGTCTCAGACGGAGCAAATGCAACTGCTCGGCGGTTATATCGGCGGAGAAAGCAAAGCACTGCTTGCAAGAATTCTGCGTGAGGGCGCGATGGGAGGAATGATTTCACGCGCGTCTGCTTATGCGATGGGCGTCATTGAGCTGAACGCATCCATGGGACGTATTGTCGCCGCGCCGACAGCAGGTTCCGCCGGTGTGCTGCCGGGAATTCTTGTTGCGGTTCATGAGTTATATGATTTCGGTGAGGATGCCCTTGTCAGGGCGCTTTTTAACGCAGGAGCTGTCGGATACTTAATCGACCGCAATGCTACGCTTTCCGGAGCGGAGGGTGGCTGTCAGGCGGAAGTGGGAGCCGCATCCGCAATGGCGGCATCCGCACTGTGCGAGATGTTCGGCGGGGATCCGGCAACATGCCTTGCGGCGGCAGGAGACGCTATTTCCAATATTCTGGGCTTGGTATGCGATCCGATCGGCGGACTTGTGGAATCTCCATGTCAGAAACGGAATGCCATGGGGGTTGCCAATGCCGTTATCAGTGCGGAAACCGCGCTTGCTACAAAGGGAAAAACGCTGGTGCCGTTTGATGAGGTGGTTGCGGCGATGTACAGTGTAGGGCGAAATATTCCCTATCAGCTTCGAGAAACGGCACTTGGAGGTCTTGCTATGGCGCCCAGCGTACGGAATCTGCATTCAGGGTGTGCCTCCTGCGGCGGCTGTAAATAAAGAAAAAACGGTCTCCCTTTGGGAAAAGGGAAACCGTTCTTTTTATGTGGGAGGATGGTTCTTTTCTTGTCCGCACAAGAAAAGAAACCGCGAGTGTTCCGCTCGACCGGTTCCGTGCGGGACGGGGTTTCCGGCATCGCGGCTCCCGGCACGTTTCCCACATCAGCGGGTGCGGGAGTGACATAAGCTACCGTCGGAGGCTAAGGGGATTCCCACGAGTTTTTTTCGGCAGAATTCAAATTCAACGTTTTTAAAACATTTGTTTTTTGATGTTGAAAAATACCATCAAATGTGGTATACTAAAAAAAGTATATATATTTGAAAAAGGGAATAAATAAAAACGGATGGAGGTGACGCATACGGACCGCTTCAAACTGGTTTCTTCATATATGCCGACCGGCGACCAGCCTGAGGCGATCGATGCTTTGACGCGCGGTGTGCTGAACGGAGACCGCGAACAATCTCTTGTCGGCGTCACCGGTTCCGGAAAGACGTTTACCATGGCAAACATCATTGCGAATGTCAACCGTCCGACGCTTGTGCTTGCGCACAACAAGACGCTGGCAGCGCAGCTCTGCTCGGAGTTTCGGGAATTCTTTCCGGAAAACGCCGTTGAATATTTTGTTTCCTATTATGATTATTATCAGCCGGAGGCTTATATTCCCGGCAAAGATTTATATATTGAGAAGGATTCTTCCATCAACGATGAAATCGACCGTCTGCGCCACAGCGCAACATCCGCTTTGTTTGAAAGACGGGACGTCATTATCGTATCGAGTGTATCCTGTATCTATTCGCTTGGTGACCCTGCGGAATATCAAAAACTGGTGCTGGCGCTGCGTCCCGGTATGCAGATTTCCATTGACGAGCTCGCGCGCCGGCTGATTGCCATCAGCTATAACCGAAATGACATCGCGCTTGAGCGTGACAATTTCCGTATTCGCGGAGACATTGTCGATATTATGCCGGCATCGGGCAAAACAGCAGTCCGCGTCGAGTTTTTCGGAGATGAAATCGACCGGCTTTGCGAAATCAATACGGTGACCGGCGAGATACTGGGGCTTATGACATATGCCGCGATTTATCCGGCATCCCATTATGCGACCTCGGATGAAAAAAAAGAAGCGGCAATCCGTGAGATTGAACGCGAGCTTTTTGAACGTGTCGAATATTTCAAGAGCAATGGGCAGCTGCTTGAAGCGCAGCGGATTTCAGAGCGTACAAAATACGATATGGAGATGCTTCGCGAGGTAGGTTTTTGTTCCGGTGTCGAAAACTATTCCCGTGTTCTGTCGGGACGTGCACCCGGTTCGACGCCGTATACGCTTCTTGACTATTTTCCGCGGGATTTCCTTCTGTTTGTGGATGAATCCCACGTTACCCTGCCGCAAGTACGCGGCATGAGCGGCGGAGATTATGCCCGAAAGAAAAATCTTGTCGATTACGGTTTCCGCCTGCCGTCTGCCTTTGACAACCGTCCTCTCTTTTTTCCGGAATTTGAAAGTAAACTGAATCAAGTCATCTATGTCAGTGCGACGCCCGGCGACTATGAGAGAGAGCATTCTACACAGCTTGTCGAGCAGATTATCCGTCCGACGGGACTTGTCGATCCGAAAGTGGAGATCCGTCCTGTCAAAGGTCAAATTGACGATCTGATGGGAGAAATCCGCGTCCGCGCCGAGCGTGGGGAGCGTGTGCTTGTGACAACGCTTACAAAAAAAATGGCGGAGGATATCTGCGAGTATCTTGAGATGAATCTGATTCGGGTGCGGTATATTCATCACAATGTGGAGACCATGGAGCGTCAGGAACTGATTCGCGACCTGCGTCTCGGTGTTTTCGACGTGCTTGTGGGAATCAACCTCCTGCGGGAGGGACTGGATATCCCGGAGGTTTCTCTTGTTGCGATTTTGGATGCCGATAAGGAAGGCTTCCTGCGTTCGGAAACTTCGCTGATTCAAACCATAGGGCGTGCGGCGAGAAATGCGGACGGCACGGTCATCATGTATGCTGACACTGTGACGGGGTCTATGGCACGTGCCATTGCCGAGACGGAACGCCGCCGCAAGATACAGACCGCGTATAATGAGGCACACGGCATCATTCCCCAGACGATCCGAAAAGATGTGCGTGCAGTGATTGAAATTACGTCGCGTGATGAAATCACAAAGGCAGAAAAAAATAAAAAAATGACGAAAAAGCAAAAGGAGACGCTGATTGAGCAGCTAACCAAGGAAATGAAAGACGCGGCGGCTGTTCTTGATTTTGAACGTGCGGCTTATCTGCGCGACTCCATTGCAAAACTGAAAAAATAAATTTCGAAAAACCGAAAGGCAATGATTCATGTCAACAAAATCCATCCGCATAAAAGGCGCGAGAGTGCATAACCTTAAAAATATAGATGTTGAAATTCCAAGGGACAAGCTTGTTATTTTTACGGGGCTTTCCGGCTCCGGCAAATCCTCGCTTGCCTTTGACACGCTTTATGCCGAAGGGCACCGTCGTTTTGTGGAGTCGCTTTCCTCTTATGCCAGGCAATTTTTAGGACAGCTTGACAAACCGGATGTTGACTTTATTGACGGATTATCTCCCGCCATTTCCATTGACCAAAAAACCACCTCGAAAAATCCGCGCTCCACAGTCGGAACGGTAACGGAGATCTATGATTATCTGCGATTGCTTTATGCGAGAATCGGGATCCCGCATTGTCCTGTTTGCGGCAAGGAAATCCGGAAAATGCCGACGGACGTTATCATTGAACGGATTATGTCGCTTGCCGTGGGTACGAAATTCATGATCATATCTCCTGCCGTGCGCGGCAAAAAGGGTATGCATGAAAAAGTTTTTGATGATGCGCGCAAAAGCGGATATGCGCGTGTGCGCGTGGATGGTTATATTTATGCACTGGATGAGGTGCCGGAGCTTGATAAAAATAAAAAGCACAGCATTGACATTGTAGTAGATCGACTTGTCATGAAGCCGGATATCCGTCGCCGCCTTTCTGATTCTCTGGAAACAGCGCTTTCTCTTGGAGGCGGTGTTGCGGTTGTGTATTTACCCGACACGGATGAAGAAATGCGTTTTTCCCAGAATTATGCCTGTGAGGAACACGGCATCGCCATGACCGAGCTTTCTCCGCGAATGTTTTCTTTTAACAGTCCGTTCGGTGCATGTGAAAAATGCGCCGGCATGGGGGAAATGCAGGTGGTATCGGAGAGGAAGGTCATTCCGGATACGACGCTTTCTCTGCGGGGCGGTGCGATTGCCGTCAACGGCTTTAAGAGTATGGAGGAAGAAAGCTGGAATGCTCCGCTCATTGAGGCAGTGGGGAAAGAATACGGTTTTACGCTCGATACGCCCCTCTGCGAATATTCGGAGGAAGCAATGCATGCGCTCCTGCGCGGAACTGGCTCAAAGCGTTATCATGTCGTGCGGTATTTCGGCGGAGAGGGACGCGAGACCTATTCGGTGTGGAACGGTGTTCTGAATATCATTGAGACCCGCATCGCGCAGTCCGGAAATGAATATTACAACGAATTTATGGATTTTACGCCTTGCCCCTCTTGTCATGGAAAAAGACTGTCGCCGGAAACGCTTTCCGTGACAGTCGGCGGGCTGAATATTTATGAGCTTTGTTCGCTCAATGTTACACGTGAGATTGCGTTTTTCGACCATCTTGTGCTTGATAAGACGGAGCAGCAGATTGCAAAAGAAATTTTGAAAGAAATCCGCGCAAGGCTTGGATTCCTTCAGAGTGTAGGTCTTGATTATCTGACGCTTTGGCGAAAAGCGGGAACGCTTTCAGGAGGAGAAGCGCAGCGAATCCGGCTGGCAACACAAATCGGTTCCTCGCTTGTCGGCGTCATGTATATCCTTGACGAGCCGAGTATCGGGCTTCATCAAAGAGACAATTCCAAGCTGATTGACACGCTGAAGCGGCTGCGCGATACGGGCAATACCGTAATTGTTGTCGAGCACGACGAGGAAACCATGCTTGCGGCGGATTATATTGTGGATATCGGTCCCGGCGCAGGAATCCACGGCGGAGAGGTAGTTGCCGCCGGTACGCCGGCTGAGGTCATGGCATGCGAGCGCTCCCTTACCGGACAATATCTTTCAGGAAAGATGAAAATTCCGGTGCCGGAATCTCGCCGTCCCGGGAACGGGAAAAAACTGACTGTTGTGGGCGCTGCGGAAAATAATCTCAAAAATATTACAGTGGATTTCCCGCTTGGAAAATTCATTTGTGTTACGGGCGTGTCCGGCTCCGGAAAATCTTCGCTTGTCAACGCAGTGCTGCTGCGGGAGCTTGCACACAGACTCAATCGAGCGACAACTTATCCCGGAAAATTTGAGCGTATTGACGGAATGGAAAATCTTGACAAAGTCGTTTCTATCGATCAAAGTCCGATCGGACGTACACCGCGCTCAAATCCTGCGACCTATACGGGACTTTTCACCGATATCCGCGAGCTTTTTGCGATGACTCCCGACGCAAAAGCACGCGGCTATACCGCAGGACGGTTTTCTTTCAATATCAAGGGAGGACGCTGTGAAATGTGCGAGGGAGACGGTGTGCGATGCATCGAAATGCATTTTCTGCCGGATGTGTATGTTACCTGTGATACCTGTCACGGCAAACGTTATAATCACGATACGCTTGAAGTCAAATATAAGGGAAAAAATATTTTTGATGTTCTTGACATGACCGTTGAAGAAGGACTTTCTTTCTTTGAGAATCATCCGAAAATTTTAAGAAAGCTTCAAACCTTATACGATGTCGGTCTTGGATATATCAAAATCGGGCAGTCCTCGACAACGCTTTCGGGAGGAGAGGCGCAGCGGGTGAAACTTGCAACAGAGCTTGCGCGCCGCGGTACGGGAAAAACGATTTATATTCTTGACGAGCCGACGACGGGATTGCATACGGACGATGTTGCAAAGCTGCTTTTGATTTTAAACCGGCTTTGCGAAAACGGCAATACCGTTCTTGTCATCGAGCATAATCTTGATGTCATCAAGACGGCGGATTATATTATTGATCTCGGCCCTGAAGGCGGAGACGGCGGAGGAACCGTCGTCGCGACAGGAACCCCGGAGCAAATTGCTGCCTGTGAACGCTCCTATACCGGACAGTATTTGAAGAAAATTCTGTAATACTCCCCTGCTTTTTTTAATAAAATATAAAGAATGTTCACATTTTTTCCATATCAGTGACATTTAAAATTGTTATAATAGACCCAATTTAAAATATTTTCAGTTTTAATGATTTTCACAGAACCTTCGGAGGATAATGAAGACATGAAGGGAAACACAAAGACGATAATTCTATATGTTGTCCTGATTGCAGCCTTGATATTGGCCTCTCTCAGTCTGCTGAACAGCAAAAGCGGTGCCGAGGGAATTTCTTATGGCGAAGTGGTCGAGATGTTTCATGACAACAAGGTTACCGAATGCACCATCAGTTCGAGCAACCTGTTAACAATCAAGACGACGGAAATCGGTGAGAACGGGGAAGCAAAGACCTATCAGCTGCGACTGAGAGATCTTACCATGTTCTTGAATGATGTTGATCCGTATATCGATGCACAGCTCGAGCTTCCGGCTGAAGAGCGAACCTTGCAGATGGATAAATTTATCATTGAGGAACCGAAGCAGACCTCATGGCTGATTTCGTTTCTGCCGTATATCATTATTCTTGCCTTGGGCGTAGCATTCTGGTTCTATATGGCCAATAAGCTTTCGGATGGGGAACGCAGAATGACCGCATTTTCCAAAGCGAGAGTAAAGGTGCCGAACAGGGATAAAACACGCGTCTATTTCAGTGACGTTGCCGGTGCAGATGAGGAAAAGGAAGAATTGCGCGAGGTTGTTGAATATTTGCGTGATCCTGCCAAGTACCGCAGGCTTGGTGCAAAGATACCGCGCGGTGTTCTGCTTGTCGGACCTCCCGGAACGGGTAAAACACTGCTGGCAAAAGCGACTGCCGGAGAGGCGGATGTGCCGTTCTTTTCTATCTCTGGTTCCGATTTTGTTGAAATGTATGTCGGTGTCGGTGCTTCCCGTGTGCGTGATTTGTTTGAAACAGCGAAAAAAGCGCCTGCCAGCATTATCTTTATTGATGAGATAGATGCGGTTGGCCGCCGCCGCGGAACAGGACTCGGAGGCGGACACGATGAACGTGAGCAAACGCTCAATCAGCTGCTTGTGGAAATGGACGGCTTTGGCGGACATGACGGTGTTATCGTCATTGCCGCG